>WLWD01000218.1_pt1 | contig 313645 bp, 170 predicted proteins | sample 6712731 | NCBI WGS metagenome assembly WLWD01 (sample SAMN12718690, study PRJNA576275) | sponge metagenome | isolation source: marine sponge | host: Mycale hentscheli | place: New Zealand: South Island, Marlborough, Capsize Point | collected 2014-11-01 | reverse complement strand
CCTAGTTCTTCCTCAAATGGTACTTATAGAAAAAAAGAAAAGTGTCTCCATGGATGAAATAGAAAACATTGGATGGGTCAACAATGAAACTGTTCAAGAAAGTGATATGAAATAACATAAAAAGACCAACTTACGAGATAATCTGTTATGGAAACAAATGAGCTCCAGTGGCAAGACTGATTTGGATACACACAGGTCTTTGTGAAGGAGTGTTTATTATAAACATCAATAAGCAAGGAAATATAAAAGACTTTTTTGTGCTATTATTTATTTTATCTAGAGTGTCCCAAAAAAACACTATGCATAGAGGAACTTTCAGATATATGCTTCAGTAAGTTGGACTTGTGCATCTAGCAGGTTGATGTAAAAATGAAAATGCTATTGTCAGTCCATAATAGCAATTAAAACCATGGACCTGACTAATAAACAAGCTGGATGTTACTATAACCCTTTCAAGCATGCGTGATGAAGGTTAATAAGTACTAAAATTTTATGCCACAACTAAGATTTAATTTGTGTTCATTTTAATTAATGCCTGACAAAATTTTAGGGCGTGATATTTAAATGCAGTTCTGACAAAAACTGTTTTAAATATCAGATTATATATATATGTTATACTTTGAATACTGCAAAATATCACGAGTCTGTCGGATGTATTGGGACGAGTGCCGCAGGCACGAGTGCCAATACCCCGATCAGACGAGTGATATTTCGCGTATTCAAGTATAACATATTTATCATGTACGCATGCGCAAACTTAATCTTAGCAACGACAATTTTTCTGGAGCTAAACCAGTAAGCTAACGTTGTTATGGCTGAAGATATTTCATTACAGGATTTTGTTGATGACGAAGTTCTTGAAATGATTGAGAAACAATCTGAATATCTACAGAAACTCCCTATAGAACCAACTGTTGCTAATCCAGTCTATACTAACTGACAAATGGAGGAGACTAAGCACGTAGAAGAAGCATCTTCTTCTGTGTGTTTGGATGATGAAGAGTTGGAAATGTTTGTGGACCAGCAAAAAAATTGTAACACAAAGAAGAAAACAATATACCACTTGAGGAAGTGGTGCGGCTGGTGTAATCAATACAATAATGAAAAGGATGGCTGCAAGTGCTGGATTGTCTGGGGGAAAAACAAATCATTCAGCTCGAAAAACAATGGTTACATGTCTTACCTAGAATAGTGTACCAGAAACACAGATAATCCAACTAACTGGGCATAAAAATCTACAAAGTCTAAATAGCTATAAAAAAGCATCATTACAACAGCAAAAGGATTTGTCTCATGTCTTGAGCTCATACAAAAAGCCTGAAACTAATCCATTTTCTTCATACCCTACAACACAATCAAGTGGTACTATGAACCAAGATTTAAGTGCTCAGTCCTTCTTTGCTGGAGCAACAATCACCAATTGTACAATAAATATTGGTTTTCCTACAGCAACACTAACACAAAGTTTCACCACAATGTCCGCTGCACCTAATGACACACAACCACAAATGAAGTGATTTAAAATTCATACATACCTACATAGCAATAGACAGATAATATATCAAATTAATGTATTATTATTAAGACTTAACAAAAAACCTAAAAATATAAAATTAGCCTAAGAGGACGCAATAACACTTGTTAGAATGCCCAAGGGGACGCAATATGGGAAAATATTGGGGTAGTTTCATTTGTATTAATCTCTATGGGAGTACTTGAGTTCAGTACATGATAAATATAATATATGTAGAACTCAATTGAGAAAACAAAAATCAAATATAATAATTCGCCAATCCAACATCTTATAATGGACTAAGCGTGAATAAGTAGATTTCTAAAAAGGATTTGTATAAAAAGAATGTAGGTATAATTACAGAACCCCAAAATAAATTAAATAAATGGTTCATTGTAGTTATAATTGAAGCAGTAATTATATTATACAGCTAAATAATGCTAAATAATTTATTTTATTGGACCCACAATGCCCTTTAGCTAGTTACCTTAATCATGCAGTAATTAACTTATTTGAACACAAACTACAAACACATAACATTATTTTACATGTTAGCTATACTTGCATGGGTTAAACCATTCAGTCAATAAATCTAAGACATCTCTTACAAAAAGTTATCTAATTGAGCAACAGCATGGATCTACTAATAATGATACTGCAGCATAAATCTAATCCGTAACTCTGCACTGAAAACTGGATTGTAAGTTTCCTGTTTCCATGGTATACTGTTTATTCAAGATATGTTTGGTTCTTTATTATTCTGCTAATCAGGTGAAAATTTAGTCCTATCTAAATTAAAATAAGAGATTGTATTTTACCACCCTCTTACTCATACTTCAGCCTTGGGATCACAAGTTTATCAGCAAAAATTCCTCAAATGCATGGTTGTACATATATGTACAGATATATAATACTTATTTTCCAGTCAGTGTGATATAGCTAGAGATATTTTCAAGGGTAGGCTAAATTTTTTACATAGCTGCATGAGTGAAAACAAACCCTCAGAGTGAACTATCTTGCTATCATGCTCTAGGGAGTGTAGTGAGTAGTTTATTCAGTGCTAGATATCTTCACTGCAGTAGTTTGTACTAAATGTTTGTAACTCAGCTAATAAAGTTGGCTGTAACACTCTAAGTGTCAGTTCATAAGGGCTACCCACATACTTCCAGCTGATATTTTAACAGCTGCTTTGACCAGGTTGTATGTAAAGAAAGGTAGGTAGCTGTAATAAGGAGGTAGGCTAGGTTTGTACAGTATATGAGGGTAATGAGCTTGCACAGTACATACAACAGTGTAAAGAAAGATAGGTAGCTGTAATAGTTGCCAACTTTTTAAAATTAATTTTAGGTACACCTCAAACACCGCCCATTTCTGTAAACCACACCTAAAACCACACCCCAATTTCAAATTTCATAATAATAATTTGGATATCAAATTTCAGTTTACATATTGAGTGCTTTGTGTGTAGCTTTTTAGCAATTTTTAAGTAATTCGTCATCGAGCTTTACATCGTGGCAGCAATCATCACTGTTGAACTTGAGACATCAAACTAACTACTGTTGACTGATCCAAATTTGACCGTTGGTCAGTGTAAATCTTACGAAGTATCGAGAAACCCCGCTCAGAGTCTGCATTCAAACACAAATTTCCAGTACAAATGTAGGCTAATTACAATTTAGGTGCGGTACATTACAGACCAGATAATTCCGGTATTGTACCTGATGTTCAGGTACACTTGGCAACTATGGTACTGAATTTTTGTTTTCCATTTACCTAACCTTAAATGATTTATAACATGTCATCCCTTATCACGTGCCATTCTTGTTTAAATATGTGTTGTCAGTATTTTAGTTTAGTGATTGAACCTCTAGTTAGAGTGAGCGCAACCTAATCTAGTTAGTCGGCATCCCAACATGTTGTGACTCAACAAATGAACTGCAGCGATGTTATCAAGTGATTCTTCAACTTCAAACACTAATGGACATGCTTCCGAGTCATTCCTATGTGAGTTGTCCCTCCAGCACCTCCACTCTAATGTCAGGATGGTTCTAGCATCTACTCTAGGGACTTCTGCCTTGGATAAGCCAGCTGAACTGGCTGACCATTTTATGGAAGTTACTCCAACTGGAGTCATTGCTACTGTGAATAATATCCCTGATATATCTGCTGAAGTAGAGCACTTACGAGATGAGGTTTCCAGACTTGAAAAGCTGGTGAAGAAGCTCTCATACTCTTCTCAATCCACTAGTTGTTCTGCTAGTCGTTGTCCACATCATTTGCCAATACCTCAGCATACACCTGACTCACCTGACCATCACAGACACCGGATTCCTTCAGCTGGTATCATCAGAAGTTTGGCAGACAAGCACAGTTTTGTCGGTCCCCCTGCAGCTACCAGTTAAACTCCCAGGCCAGGACCTAGCAGTGACAAGTGTCCCTGGCCAGAGCATAAGTCGCCTTTTCTTAATTAAAGATCACCTTTCAAATTTCTGTTTTTTATTGGACACAGGTGCCGCAGTAAGTGTGATTTCCCCCTCTTAGGCCAAATGCACACATCAATCTGACACATTACTCACCACAATTAATAACACTCCCATCACAGCTTATGGCTCACATTCCCTCACACTGGATCTCGGTCTGAGACAAACCTTTCACTGGACATTTGTAATCGCAGATGATGACCATTCAATTCTTGAAGTTCCTCCACTATTTCAATCTACTGGTAGATCTCTCCAATTTCCAATTGTTAGACAATGTGACTCAACTATACATACAGGGCTTAGCCACTATCTACACCGGTCCTAGTCCAACCTGCATGCTACACCCACTGGACACTGACTTCTCTGCACTTATTCGTGAGTTTCCATCAATCACTTGTGCTGATATATCTGATATCCCAGTGAAACACCACACAACACACCACTTCGAAATGAAAGACACACCAGTGCCAGCTTGACCATGCAGACTTGTCCTAAAACGTCTCCAAGTAGCTTGACATGAATTGGAGCACAAGTTGCAGCTAGGGATCGTCAGACCTTCCTCCAGTCTCAGGGCTTCTTCCTTACATATGGTCCCTAAGAAATATAATGGAACATGTGGAGACTACTATGTCATTTGGCCTCCACTAGGCTGCTCAGTCTTTTAAAAGATTTATTGATGAGGTTTGCATGGTCTAGATTTCTGTTTAGGATACATTGACGACCTGCTTATTGCCAGTGCTACTCGGAAGGATCATCTCGAACATGTTCGTACAATATGTGAGCTTTTAGCTGTCTATGATCGTACAATCAACCCAAGCAAGTTGGTGTTTGCAGTGCATTCCCTCGATTTCATGTCAGTTTTGAAGCGGTATCACACCTCTTGAAGAGAGTATCCACTCTATTCGTGAATTTCCATAGCCCACTTCACAACATCAACTTTGCAGTTTATCGGTCTTGTGAACTTATATTGACGCTTTACACCACATTGTGCCTCTCTAATGCACCCTCTCAACCAACTATTGACTCATCCTAAGGACAAAGCCAGTGCACTAACATGGACAAAAGAAGCCCTTTCTGTTTTCAGTACAATGGAGGCAGCTTCGGCAGATGTAACTCAGCGTACCAAGGTTCAGCAACACACCATCACACCATTAGTGGCATTTCCTCATGCATCAGCACAATTCAATTGAATACATGTTGACATTGTTGGTCCACTTCTATCCTCTCGTGGGTACACATACTTACTTACATGCATTGACTGCTTCACCTTGTGGCCTGAAGCCATTTCTATAGCAGACATTGTGGTAGAATGCTCTACCACATTCAATAGACTTAATTAGACTTATTGTTCATTGTAATTTCTTTTCATTTGTTCATTTAATCATTCACTTGTTCATCTGCATCTCATTCACTTAATTAGTTCATTCATAGTTCATTTAGCTACAACACACCACTCTATTGTTCTAATTCCTCTGAATGTACATTGCATCATTCGCACATCCCATGCTTACCTTTACATGTACTACACTTTTTCCTTTTTGTCAGAATTACCTTGAGCTAAATTATAGTCAAGCCAAAAACTGTCAATCTGTCCAAGGGAAAAGCTAGGTTGAACCCTTCATTGCCTTGGGCTGGTAGATATCTCCTGCTATAGCTTCTACCAGCTGAGTAGGAGAGGTATTTCTCAGGTGACAGCAATACCAGGTCTTCTAGCTGATTCACGACAGACATTACAGCTGATATGGTTGCCTGAGCATTTGTCCACGATGCATATCACTATTCGGAACTCCCTCAACTATAAGGACGTCAGTTTGAATCTGCACTTTGGGAAAACCTTATGCATCTTCTTGGCTCAAAACATATCCGTACAACGGCATATCATCCTGCTGCAAATGACTTTGTTGAAGGGTTTTACAGGCAGTTAAAAGCCGTCCTCAAAGCTAAACCTCATCCTGAACTGTGAATGGATGCATTACCTCTAGTGTTACTGAGTATTCGAACAGCCTTCAAAGAAGACCTGCAGTGTACTATGGCTGAGTTAGTTATGACTTACATTATGTCTTCCTGGTGAATTTGTTAGTCCAAAGACATCTTCCCCTCATGAAAGTCCTGCTGATTATGTTGAAAAGCTCAAAGCTGACATGCCATGCCCACCTCCAACACCACCACGTCATCATTCACAACAAGCCGCAATCATCAGCAAGTATTTGGAGACTTGCATACATGTGATAGTCAGATGTGGTTCTGTGAAACATCCTCTGCAGCAGCCATACGACAGCCCATATAAGGTCGTACACTAGATCACCTGGAGCAAGGATTCTTGTGTTCAACTCCATCCCCTACACTCGCCACAGAATCCTGTTCCCCAACAAAGGACACTACAACTCCCCCTCCAGACACGCCTACAGCAGTCTCTCATTCACCTCAACCTCAATCAACCCAATCTGGCTGTCACGTTCATCACTGGCCACCAAGTCTCAAGCATTATTGCATTCACTAGTTCACTGGAGGGGAGGGATGTGGCACACTGAATCTTCTTTGTCCCTTTACCTAACATTTAATGTTTTGTATCATTTCATCCCTTACTAATTATAAATCACGTGCCACTCTTGTTTTACATGTGCGTTATCAGTATTTTTTAACTTGGTGATTGAATCTCTAGGAGGAGTGAGTGATATCCTTGAGCAACCTAATCTAGTTAGTCAACATCCTGACAAGAGATAGCTAGGCTGGTTGTCATTAACTATAACAGGTTAACTGTAGGTAATAAGCTTGTACAGTGTCTGAGGGTAATAAGCTTCCATAGTACATACAACAGTGTGAGATAACAGTGGTAAGATGCTAAATACTATTGAGAAGATATCTAGCATAGTGATGAGAGACCCTTTACCAGACTTAACTTAGTTCTAAGCTCCTTCTTTTGTCTCTTGCTAAGAAATTTGAGCAATTACTTTAGCTGCTTCAATTTTAACATTACAGAATTTTTAAATGTTTGGCTGTCCCCAGGGATTTATCTCAGGGCCACTTGTTTAACGCGTAAGTGCCCTGCCACTGAGCTACAACAACCAACAGGCAACAAACATTAGCTAGCTATGCTGTTAAGTGTTACTACTATGCTACAGTCTCGCTCTTAACAGTCATGGACATTTTCTTCTTTCAAAGGTTCGTTTTATCTGAATTTTTACTCTACTAATTTTTAACTTCACAATAGTCTCAGCTAATTTGAGAATCAGAGTGTTTGTATTCATGAAAATTCATTTTCCAATAGTAACTAACCGCTAATCATGGGTAGAAGAAAGGCAGAGTCACTACCCAATTCGACAAAAAAGACACTGTTAACAATATCCAGTACTTTATGACGTGTCTCTAACATTTGACATTCTAGGATGGTACACTCCAGCTATCTATATATTTCTCTCAAGATGTTTCTTTATGCATGGCCACACCTATAATAGTAATTCTCCTTCATTGTCAGTGGTTCATGTGTAAACTTGACTTCACCTGTTCTTCCTTGTTTATTTACCAATTTGACATGTGAACATAAATTTCCTCTTCTTCATAGTGCAGCCCTTCCAAGTTTCACTATTGTATGCACGGCTCATGCATCCAATTACTGCTCAGGCCAAAGTCATCAGAACTGATTCTTCCAACAAGCTACTATTTGTGTTGTATGCTTACAGCCTACCCACCAATTCATCAGCATGTCACATTATTGACTTCACAACCACAAGCTAACATTGTATAAATAATACAATGACTTCACAATGTTTTGCTTTACTGCAGTTAATACTTTCAATTTCGAAAAATCAATCCTCTACAGCTAACTACAAGCTATATAGCAGGGAAAAAAATCTTTGTTTCATATACCAGGAAGAGTGAAGATAGTAATGGAAAGAGATAGTGCAGTAGAGCTTGTAATTTTGATGCTGTCATTATTGTTTTTTGAAGCACATGGCTCTGTAGAATTGAGACAAGTTTTCCTTCAAAATGAAAATTGGAGTTACAATTACTCCAGGAACTGCATTAATGAATCTGCTTTTTGTCTACCTTGGTCAGACTGTGATGCTAGTCTGGATGGCTGTAAGTGTATTATATTTGCAGGGAATCCTCTAATCTGTAAAAAAGTTGCACAAAACAGATTAACTCTTTATGCTTTGGACTGCAACTGTGTCACTATTGATGAAGACAATGAGAGACAAATGGTGGAAGTAGGAAAGTGTATCTATAATTGTGCAAGAGATCAAGATCTGTATTTAATTTACCAACAATTACCTGAGAATATGTCCGACTGGAACAAATTTATGTGTGGAGAGTTCCATAGAACTGGGAGTCTTTGTGGGAAGTGTGATACTGACAGAGACTACTACCCTCGAGTGTACTCCTTTGATGTGTCTTGTATGAAATGTGATAACAGTAGTTCCAACTGGTGGAAATATATCTTGTTAGCTTATGTCCCACTTACAGTGTTTTACTTGATAGTGTTCTTCTTTAAAATAGACATACACTCGTCTCAGCTTCAAGGCTTCATTATTTACTCCCAGTGCTTAACATTACCTCCACTAATGCGTATTCTCCTGTTGTCTACAAGACATATGCCTACAATTTTTAAAGTTATCAAGCTAATTGGTGCACTTCATGGCATTTGGAACTTAGACTTCCTTCGTACCTATGACTCTGGTATTTGTTTTAAAATGAGCTCTTTAGAAGTGTTGTCAATGGATCTTGCAATAGCAATGTACCCTTTGTTGCTCATGCTGTTTTCGTATTTATTAGTCTCTTTACATGACCAGAACTTTAAGCTATTAACATTCATTTGTAAGCCTTTTAAAATCCTCTTTAGCAGGTGGAAAAGCAATTTTGCAATTAACACCTCTACCATAAATACATTTGCAGCTTTCTTTTTTTTGTCAAATATAAAATTCTTCAGTATTTGTTTTGACATGCTAACTCCATTTAAAGTCTACCAGTTTTATAGTCCCCTACAAGTGAACTCTAGTTGGAGGCTCTACTATGACCCTACAATAAAGTACTTCAGTAAAGAACATCGATGGTATGCCATTATAGCTCTTGTCATTGCATTTGTCTTCATCATTATTCCACTTCTAGTCCTTCTTCTTTACTCCACTCGAGTATTTCACAAGTTTCTTTCTATTCTTCCACAACGCTGGCAGTTATTTTTACATGCTTTTGTAGACTCCTTACAGGGTTGTTATAAAGACGGTACAGAGCCTGGCACTCGAGACTGCAGGTGGTATGTACCCATGCTTTACATTTGCCGTCTTGTAATAACGTTTATGTATGGCATTAGTCTTAATGGTGCCATATCTTCTTATGGAGCAATGATGATTACAATTTTTGTTATTATGACTATTATCATAGATCCTTTCAAGTCAAGTTTACAATATTTATCATCTTCTATACTAATATTTATCTTACTCATAGCCTGTTTCTATGTGTCATTCATAGGAGCTGTGATGGCGGAAGAAAGAGGTAATACCATCACCTCCTATGTGTTAAATTTGCTATCCGTTACAATATCGTCCCTTCCTCTATTTTATGTTGCAATTATCGCAATGCACTGGATCAGCAGTCATCTATGCCTACATGATAAGTTCAGAGGACTAGGATTTAGAATAACTTAAACTCAAACAATGGATCTATGGTAATTCACTCAGGCGTCAACATCACTATAATTATTTTATATCTTCATAAAGGGACTAGCTGCTATTAAAGTGACCATAAGTACATAAATATTTTCGTTGTCTATTATTATCACAATTACACAATACATATACATAGCTAAATGTAAAATATTTTACTTTTTTAAACTCTTAAAAGAATATGCAATTATTGTGGATGGTCAGAAGAGAGATCAATACATTCGCTAGTTGTTTCTTTGATAGTGCACATAATATGAGATAAATGTATGAATTCACGCAGAATAAATCAATGCAGTAATGCTAATTAATTACCAGTCAGTACTACAGCTTAATAGTAATTATGTAAGTGGTAAAAGGATCAGCCTGACATAGGTATATTTTAACATTGTGGATACTAAAAGTAGAAAAAACTCTTGCAGGCTCTTCCTACAACTCTCACCTCTTCACGTTAAATGGGGTGGTGTTTCTGCCAAGGATAGTAGTTAGTGTAGTCTTTGTTATAGTTGCCAACCTTCCCGGTTTTGACGGGAAATCCCTGTTTTTTTTAGCATTTCCCAATTCCCGCCCGGTTGAAAGACTTTCCCGGTTTTTGTGTAGACACTATATAAACTAATATTACATAATTTTACCTCAGCACTCTGATTGGTTGATAAAAATAGTCAGACACACTCAATTATAATAGAACACCCACTGCACTCAGTTAGCTTGAGCCTCAGGCACACTCATTGGTGGATAAAAATAGAACATCCACTGCACTCAGCTAGCTCAGCAAGCCTCAAGCACACTCACATTGGTTAATTAAACGAGAGCTACCTACAAGTCACTTCATCGATAATTAATCATATTCATTGAAACTTAATAATATTCATGGCAGATATGGTTAGAGTGTGGACTTTTCCTGGTTTTATTTTTCTGACAGTTGGCAACTATGCTTTGTATGTTCAGTGGAAAGTTGTTACCTACTTTTGTGTTCTTATAGATTATTCTATAGGTTTATTCTAATCACTGAGGGTTCACAATTTAAGTGCAGGATGACCTTTTATAATGAGTCTACAGCTATTAGGTCGTGTTTTACATAATATGTAAAGGTGAAGTTGTTATTATAATTTGATACAAACATGGCTGATAATCAAGCTACATAAATTAATTTGCCTTATTATATCATATTGTAAATGTCTGACTGATTACATACTTAGTTTAATTATTCCAAATGGCATTATTTTTTTTACAAATTGCCTTTTTTTATTGGTTACTTTTAGTTTCTTTTATGTGAAGGTAATATCACCAATTACTTTAAAATTTTTAATAAAATAACTTTTAGAACAGTCCGATACAATTGAAAATGTGTCAGTTGATTTATTGAAACTTCATGTGATAAGAAAAGGTGTGAGGTCTGTAGCAGAAACTAGTCTTTTAGTAAAAGTTGCCAGAGGTGTCTGACAGTCCTAACCTTAGCTGACCACAGAATAGAGCTCTGACTTACAACTTGGTCTTGACAAATCGGAACAGGATGTAGAATATTCTACTCCAACTCGTACAACAGTCATTTAGGGGCAATTAAAGCACTCAATTAAACCAGCTTTGGGGAAAGTGAGATTGGATGACAACATGACTTACAAAGAGACAAGTGTATCAGTCTCAATAGATGAAATAGTAAATATTGGGTGGACCAATAATGAAGGTTCAAGAAGATGATATGATAAAATACATTACAGTGTTGTCATAACAACACAATGATTGATTGTGAAGAGTTGACTTGTGAGATAGTCTGTTATGAAAATGAATTACGTACGTTCAATAGATGTAGTGGCAAGACTTCATGGACAGTGAGATGTCTGGGCTCTACCTCAAGCTACACCCAGAGTGATAGTACTCCAGTTGAGACCTGTCAGAGCAGCCACCCTAGGCAGCCAGTCTGACCAGCACATCAACCAGGAACATTGTCTCCAGGAATAGAACAACAACATTATCTGTATCTTTTGAACCTGAACAATATACACGCATATCTTGCAGGACATAATCACCTCCATATATCGTCATGTTGCCTGCATGCAGGCATGTGAGCCTTAGTTCTGTACCACCCACCACCAATATAACTTGTAATTTTCCACCTCATGTTCAGTTGTCAGTCATGTTCTAAAATTGCGAGAACCTATGTCTAGATTATCTCTTGGGCTAAGTTTACCTGCATGAAGAGCTGATTACTAACTCTGGTCCTTCGAGAATATAGTTCCATTTTATCTAGTACGTACCACCTTCCAGTGTTGGCCTTACAACCCGACATTGAGTTGATCCGGGCTCGATGTGAAGCAGACAAATACTGCAGCATATACCTTAACTCTGGTAGGTTTGTGTGGATTTCCCCGATGAATCAGAAATGGTCCAGCGAAGTCCACTCCAGATATATCAAAGGGTTTGCTAGGTGTAGTTCGATGATGTGGTAGTAATCCCATCCTCTGGTTGACAGGATTTCCAAGAATCTTCTGGCAAGTGACACACTTACGGTTCAGGAGTTTGAGGTGATTCCTTAAACCCGGGATGTGGTATTGCTCTGAGATAATCGCCAAAAGAGTTGATGTTCCAGGATGATGATGTAGATGATGTAGTGATGAGATGAGCAACTGGGTGATGGTTGAGTTTAATTTGAGGGGAAGATAAGCTCTGGGTGCTCCATCTCCTCGTTTAACTCTTCCTTGAATCTCAAGTAATCCTTGGGAATTGAGCCCGACATCATAGTGTTGAAGTGAATGACCCTTAGGTAACTGACGTTGATTAGAAGCTGTCTCAAATGCCTCACGGTAAGACTGGAATTGTGCTGATTTGATGATAAGACATTTGGCTTTCGTGATCTCCTCAGAGGTCAGCTGTTGGTTGGTGATTCGACTAGGTGTTGAAGTTCTACAGTTGGTAATAAACCTCTGAAGCCAAGATATGATTCGGACAAGTTTAGGGAAACTGGAGTACCTATTCCCACAATTCCCATGGTGGTTCTGATGATGTGACAGCGACATTAGTTGCTTTGGGTCAGAATCATCAGGATATGTTAGGTTGAGGTGTGGCCAATCCACAGGTGCAAGCTTCAGCCAGGTTGGACCTTCCCACCATAGGGTAGTGCTCAGTAAGGTTTCGACCGTGGTGCCACGACAGGCAAGATCAGCTGGGTTGAAGTTGGTGGAGACGTGTCTCCACTGAGCAGAAGGTATAAGTTCGTTGATAGCGGTGACTCTGTTTGCTTGATAGGTTTGTAATCGATGAGGTGAACTATGAATCCAATGCAATGTGACAGAGGAATCAGTACAAGCAAATATAGATGAAGTTGGTAAGTTTAAATCTGATGCTACTAAACTCAGTAGTTTTGCCAAGAGGAGGGCAGCAGTTAACTCAAGCTTGGGGGTGGTCGGAGTCTTAATCGGTGCAACACTTGATTTGGCCATCACCAGGTTTACATTGGTTGAGGTGTCTGCAGCAACTGTCCGTATCATAGGCCTTCTCTGAAGCATCTGAGAACCCATGAAGCTGGATGCTAGGATGGTTGGTGTCAGATGTGAGTCTTCTGGGCACTGGATGTGCTGCTAGGTCAGGTAACGCTGCTGTCCAAGCATGCCACAGATTCTCAAGGTCAGCTGGAATAGGTTGATCCCAGCCGAAACCAGATTGCCACCATTGCTGAAGAATCAGTCGGGCTACCACGGTGACTGTGAGTTACCCTTCCCCTAGTACTAACTACAGGTAGTAAAAATATCTAGTGTGGAATAGACCACTTATTACACTTGTCAGAGTGATATGGCAAGATATTTCACTCTCAGGCTTTATTTTCACTAGCCTCTGGCTGTCAAAATAAATTAGCCTACTCATGAAAATTTTTGCCATATCACTCTCTGACTCATGTAATAAGTACTATATATATATTATATATAATATATATATTTGTATGGATGGTAAGTATGCTCCCTAGTGGGTGCCAGTTTTTTCTCCTACAACACAGCTCTTTAGGCTTGACCCTACTTTCATCTGATACTACAACATTAAGCAAGTCTTACTTGAAACTTGGGTACAAAATTGTGAGATAATTCCTACAAAACGCTTGTTTTTCAAGTCCCAAAAAATTACTGCAAATGGTTACTATGGCATTGAAACCCTTTACCAAATGTAACTTCAAAAATTCATTTTTTTAGGCTGCTAAATGTCGCTCGTTGGTTACAAAAATAACTGGCTGCCAAAACTTGAATTTTCCAGTAGTAACGTATTTAGGACATTTCATGCTTTCACCACCTTTCCTGTAGAGGATAGGGCTGTACTATAGTGCATGGCATTTAACCCTATCCTGTACAGGAAAGGTGGCGTAAGCATGAAATGTCCTAAATACGTGACTACAGGAAATTTAAGTATTTGCCCTGTGATGTGTTGTTTTGGTAGAGCTGCAACCTTGTTCACCAGTTATACTAGTAATTGAGGAGAATGGCTTAAATTTGATATCACAGAAGTTACCACTACTCAAGAAATGATAATAGAGTAATTCTGTATTTGTTTGCTACAATTAATGGTCAACTGCTATAACAGTTTTGCATGACTACGCTAAAATAAATTGTGAAACAATAGTGTAGTTTTATGTAACCCATAACTAGGCAGGCTCACTCAATATTTGAGCTCAAGCACACCAATAGTTCATATATGTTTGAATGTACGCATGTCATTTCTGTACTTTGACCCTGGCATTTTTGTGTTAGCTCAGTGGTCGACCCCATCCCAAACTTCACTAAACAGAATCTTCAGGTTTATCAATCATTACCTGTATCATCCAAGTAAATTGAATTGTTCACCTCTTTGATTCTTTTATAGTTGCACTTAAACTTACAAACGTACCGGAGTTCATTTTCTATTACAATTAGTGGCCACAGTCAAGCTTATCTGCTATTTGTCATAGTTGTACGACCCTACGCGACAGTGTTGTTCTTACTTGAAAATCCATTGTCTAATAGTCTAACCATTAAGGTAAGTCTAGTTTAGGCATGTCCAGTAAACAAGTGTGTGTGAAAGTGTTGTGTGTTTACAGCTACTGCTTAGCTAAAGAATAGCACAAAGTATTTAACTAGTAAATAAATATTATATAAGTTGCCTTTACAAAGATATTCAGTTAATACAGCAGTAAGTATGTCTTAATGTAAGCTTAGGTTCAAACCTATGCTGTAATTCCATAGAAATGCATGTTATTGTTTTTTTTTTGTTGTTGTTCTTTTTTTGCCTTTTTTTAAGTCAAACAATTGCTGCGAGTGATTACTATGGCATTAAACCCCTATGTAAACATAATTGAAAACTTGACTGTTTTTTTTTTTAGTACCTGGAGTTCTAGAAGTTAAAAATTAATCATTGTAACAGTAGCTACTGTAATTTTATGTAACTTAATTAGGGAGGCTCACTCGCCATTTGTGCTCAAGCACACTACTAGTACTCATAGACATAAAAACATGATCAATATTGTCTTCAAGACTATATGGTAGTATCACTATTTTCCTTGATTGTTCTGCTTATCTAAGCAGGATGCTAATAAGAACTGTTGAAATTATCTTTCCATTTCAGCCATCTATCCAGATTTCTGGAGCCAGCTGCATTTTCTGGTGGTTGTAATGCAATGTTAGTAGACATTAGGAGTGATGGCAACTGCTCCTTTCGATTTGCTCTTTCATTGTTGTCTAATGAATAAACAATATTTTCAATGACAAAGTTTAATCACTACATTGCCACCATGTAACGCTTGGGTTAAGCTACACTTCCTACTAGCTTGCAATATCAACTCAGGGCCATATCTAGAAAAAATTAAAAATTTTATGGGGAGGGGTGGAGGCAAATATTTAATGTCAGTTGCGTATACCATAGGCAAACTTTTAATAAACTATATATATATTTACATAATATAATAATATTATTTATGTATAATTTATTATGTATATTACATATTCTGCTCTTAGTATGAATTTGCACAATCTATGGATTGTGCTGCACATTCTATAAATTCATAGATTGGGTGACAAAAAGAAACATCTGGGTTTTATTAAACCCAAAAAGGTATAAAGGATAATAGAATAATATTTGATTTTCCATAGAGCTAAAATTTTCAACCAACAAGCTTTTCACCACCATTATGTATCATTCATTTATCAATTAAAAAATTAATCAGTCACTTTCCCTCCTACTACACTCAAATAAATCACAATTATACTAAGTGCAATGTAAATAAAGTAGCAAAATTACAAATACAGGTATGGTGGAGTGTTGTCCCCTGTCTCTCCTACATATGGCCCAGCTAACTGTAGCTTACGGTGACAGTGACCCTGAGACAGAGACCTATGAACACAAGTGATAACATTGTACAAACAAGACACAGAGGAAATGATGCAATAACACAGCATTAGTAACAGTACAGATTATGCCACACTCATAATTGCTGATTCTGCTACTACTTTCAATTTCAAACATTACATTCTCTACAACTACTACAAACCATATCAAGGAAACAGATTGTCTCATTTACCCAGAAGAGTAAAAACAATAATGAAAAGGAAGAGTGCAAAAGTGTTTGTAGTTTTAATGCTATCATTTGTGTTTTCTGGAGCACATGGCTCTGTAGAAATGAGACAAGTTGTATTTCAAAATGAAAATTTGAGTTACAATTTTGCCATAAGTTGCATTAACATATCTACTTCTTGTCTGCCTTGGTCAGTTTGTGAGGTTAGTCAGGATGTCTGCAAGTGTATCAAACTTTCAGAGTATTTTTTGATCTGTAATGAAAGTATACCAAACGAATTAAGGGTGGCCGCACATAGCAACGCGCACCGCCTATAGATCCGGACATTAATTTAATCCCCGCCAATACCCCACCATTCGATAATACGCGAGCAGAAACAATCGCGCAGTAGTAACCTGATAATATGTCTGACTGGAACAATTTCATGTGTGAAAAGTTCCATAGAACTGGGAGTCTTTGTGGGAAGTGTGATAGAGTGACATGTCTTGTATGAAATGTGGTACCAGTAGTTCCAACTGGTGGAAATATATCTTGTTAGCTTATGTCCCACTTACAGTGTTTCACTTGATAGTGTTCTTCTTTAACAGTTAAACTAATAGGTACACTTTATGGTATTTGGAAATTATACTTTTTTCGTACCTATGACTACGGTCTTTGTTTTAAAATGAGCTCTGTAGAAGTGTTGTCTATGGATCTTGCAGTAGCAGTGTACCCTTTTATACTCATGCTTTTTTCTTATTTTTTAGTCTCTTTACATGACCAGAACTTTAAGCTATTAGCATTCATTTGTAATCCATTTGAAATCCTCTTTAGCAAGTGGCAAAGCAATTTTGTATTTAACACCACTACAATAAACACTTTTGCAGCTTTCTTTAATTTGTCAAATATAAAATTCTTCAGTATATGTTTTGACATGCTAACTCCAGTTAAAGTCTACCAGTTTTATAGTCCCCTACAAGTGAACTCTAGTTGGAGGCTCTACTATGACCCTACAATAAAGTACTTCAGTCAACAACATCGATGGTATTCCATTATAGCTCTTGTCATTGCTTTTGTCTTCATCATTATTCCACTTCTAGTCCTTCTTTTTTACTCCACTCGAAAGTTTATTTATGGCTTAACTCTTGATGTTGCCTTCTTTTGTTATGGAGCAATCATAATAATAATTTTTGTTATCATGACTATTCTCATATATCCTTTCAAGTCAACTTTAAAATACTTATCCTCTTCTATACTAATATTTATCTTGCTTGTAGCCTGATCGACTAAACTAAAATTAAGAAATCAAGTTTCTTGAGTTCATTACATATTGATTTAAATGTGGCGTGTTTCTTTTTTTATTTCAAACCACTATGGAGCTTTAGACACACTATAAAATGGCCCTCAACAATACATTTGTGTGTCAGTAATGATGACAACTGACAAAGATAGTGTGTATTCACGAATAATTCATGAGCTGAGTTGAGTTGGTAAAGTGTCAGCATTATCTGAATGTGAACTGCATTAGATAGTTATAAAATAAAAAAACACAGAGAAAAAAAAAAGAGACTTCCTATACTGGATTTCAATCCACCAGTCCTGCATGCTTACCATTAAACTGTCCAGAGCTAATAGCTTAAAAATTATTAGGTAGAGTGCCTTATTGTATCCTCTTATTTCTTAGGTTTTGCTCTGTTTACCTCCAACTCTATATAAAATCAGAGTGTTTGTATTCATAAAAATTCATTTGCCAACAGTAGCTAACCACTAATCATGGGTAGAAGAAAGGCAGAGTCACTACCCAATTCTACAAAAAAGACACTGTTACAATATCCAGTACTTTATGACGTGTCTCTAACATTTGACATTCTAGGATGGTACACTCCAGCTACTATATATTTCTCTCAAGATGTTTCTTTATGCATGGCCACACCTATAATAGTAATTCTCCTTCATTGTCAGTGGTTCATGTGTAAACTTAACTTCACCTGTTCTTCCTTGTCCATTTTACCAATTTGACATGTGAACATAAATTTTCTCTTCTTCCCGGTGCAGCCCTTCTAATTTTCACTATTGTATGCATGGCTCATGCATCCAATAATTACTGCTCAGGCCAAAGTCATCAGAACCGATCCTTCCAACAAGCTACTATTTGTGTTGTATGCTTACAGCCTAACCACCAATTCATCAGCATGTCACATTATTGACTTCACAACTACAAGCTAACATTCTATAAATAATACAATGACTTCACAATGTTTTGCTTTACTGCAGTTAATACTTTCAATTTCGTAAAATCAATCCTCTACAGCTAACTACAAGCTAGCTATATAGCAAGGAAAAAAATCTTTGTTTCATATACCAGGAAGAGTGAAGATAGTAATGGAAAGAGATAGTGCAGTAGAGCTTGTAATTTTGATGATGTCCTTATTGTATCTTGAAGCACATGGCTCTGTAGAATTGAGACAAGTTGTCCTTCACAATGAAAATTGGAGTTACAATTACTCCAGGAACTGCATTAATGAATCTGCTTTTTGTCTACCTTGGTCAGACTGTGATGCTAGTCTGGGTGGCTGTAAGTGTATTATATTTTCAGGGAATCCTCTAATCTGTAAAGAAGTCGCACAAAACAGATTAACTCTTTACGTTTTGGACTGCAACTGTGTCACTATTGATGAAGACAATGAGAGACAAATGGTGGAAGTAGGAAAGTGTATCTATAATTGTGCAAGAGATCAAGATCTGTATTTAATTTACCAACAATTACCTGATAATATGTCTGACTGGAACAACTTCATGTGTGGAGAGTTCCATAGAACTGGGAGTCTTTGTGGGAAGTGTGATACTGACAGAGACTACTACCCTCGAGTGTACTCCTTTGATATGTCTTGTATGAAATGTGATAACAGTAGTTCCAACTGGTGGAAATATATCTTGTTAGCTTATGTCCCACTTACAGTGTTTTACTTGATAGTGTTCTTCTTTAAAGTAGACATACACTCGTCTCAGCTCCAAGGCTTCATTATTTACTCCCAGTGCTTAACAATTCCTCCATTAACACGCAATTTATTGTTGTCTACAAAACATAAGCCTGTAATTTTAGAACTAGGTAAACTATTAGCTGCACTGTATGGCATCTGGAACTTGGACTTCTTTCGTACCTATGACTCTGGTATTTGTTTTAAAATGAGCTCTTTAGAAGTGTTGTCAATGGATCTTGCAGTAGCAATGTACCCTTTGTTGCTCATGCTGTTTTCGTATTTATTAGTCTCTTTACATGACCAGAACTTTAAGCTATTAACATTCTTTTGTAAGCCTTTTAAAATCCTCTTTAGCAGGTGGAAAAGCTATTTTGCAATTAACACTTCTACAATAAATGTATTTGCAGCTTTCTTTTTTTTGTCAAATATAAAATTATTCAGTATTTGTTTTGACATACTAACTCCAGTTAATGTCTACCAGTTTCATAATCCTCTGCAAGTGAATTCTAGTTGGAGGCTCTACTATGACCCTACAATAAAGTACTTCAGTAAAGAACATCGATGGTATGCCATTATAGCCCTTGCAATTACACTTGTCTTCATCATTATTCCAATTCTAATTCTTCTATTTTACTCTACTCGAGTATTTCACAAGTTTCTTTCTATTCTCCCACAGCGCTGGCAGTTATTTTTACATGCTTTTGTAGACTCCTTACAGGGTTGTTATAAAGACGGTACAGAGCCTGGTACTCGAGACTGCAGGTGGTATGTACCCATGCTTTACATTTGCCGTCTTGTAATAACGTTTATGTATGGCATTAGTCTTAATGGTGCCATATCTTCTTATGGAGCAATGATGATTACAATTTTCGTTATTATGACTATTCTCATAGATCCTTTCAAGTCAAGTTTAAAATATTTATCCTCTTCTATATTAATATTTATCTTACTCATAGCCTGTTTCTGTGTGTCATTCGTAGGAGCTGTAATGGCGAATGAAAGAGGTAATACCATCACTTCCTATGTGTTAAATTTGCTATCCGTTACAATATCGTCCCTTCCTCTGTTTTACGTTGCAATTATCGCAATACATTGGATCAGCAGTCATCTATGCCTACATGATAAGTTCAGAGCACTAGGATTTAGAATAACTTAAACTCAATCAATGGATCTATGGTAATTCATTCAGGCATCAACATCACTATAATTATTTTATATCTTCGTAAAGGGACTAGCTGCTATTAAAGTGACCATAAGCATACACATTTTTCGTTGTCTATTATTATCACAATTACACAATACATATATACATAGCTAAATGTAAAATATTTTACTTTTTGAAACTCTTAAAAGAATATGCAATTATTGTGGATGGTCAGAAGAGAGATCAATACATTAGCTATAGTTGTTTCTTTGATAGTGCACATAATATGAGATAAATGTATGAATTCATGTAGAATCAATCAATGCAGTAATGCTAGTTAATTACCAGTCAGTACTACAGCCTAATAGTAATTATGTAAGTGGTAAAAGGATCAGCCTGACATAGGTATATTTTAACATTGTGGATACTAAAAGTAGAAAAAACTCTTGCAGGCTCTTCCTACAACTCTCACCTCTTCACGTTAAATGGGATGGTGTTTCTGCCAAGGATTGTAGTTAGTGTAGTCTTTGTTATAGTTGCCAACCTTCCCGGTTTTGACGGGAAATCCCTGTTTTTTTTAGCATTTCCCTGTCCCCGCCCGGTTGAAAGACTTTCCCGGTTTTTGTGTAGACACTATAAAAACTAATATTACATAATTTTACCTCAGCACTCTGATTGGTTGATAAAAATACTCAGACACACTCAATTATAATAGAACACCCACTGCACTCAGCTAGGTTGAGCCTCAGGCACACTCATTGGTGGATAAAAATAGAACATCCACTGCACTCAGCTAGCTCAGCAAGCCTCAAGCACACTCGCATTGGTTAATTAAACAAGAGCTACCTACAAGTCACTTCATCGATAATTAATCATATTCATTGAAACTTAATAATATTCATGGCGGATATGGTTAGGGTGTGGTCTTTTCCTGGTTTTATTTTTCCGACAGTTGGCAACTATGCTTTGTATGTTCAGTGGGAAGTTGTTACCTACTTTTGTGTTCTTATAGATTATTCTATAGGTTTATTCTAATCACTGAGTGTTCACAATTTAAGTGCAGGATGACCTTTTATAACCAGTCTACAGCTATTAGGTGTTTTACATAGTATGTAAAGGTGAAGTTGTGATTATAATTTGATACAAACATGGCTGATAATCAAGCTACATAATTTAATTTGCCTTATTATATCATATTGTATATGTCTGACTGATTACATACTCGGTTTAATTATTCCAAATGGCATTATTTTATTTACAAATTGCCTTTTTTTATTGGTTACTTTTAGTTTCTTTTATGTGAAGGTAATATCACCAATTACTTTAAAATTTTTAATAAAATAAATTTTAGAACAGTCCGATACAATTGAAAATGTGTCAGTTGATTTATTGAAACTTCATGTGATAAGAAAAGGTGTGAGGTCTGTAGCAGAAACTAGTCTTTTAGTAAAAGTAGCCAGAGGTGTCTGACAGTCCTAACCTTAGCTGACCACAGGATAGAGCTCGGACTTACAACTTGGGCTTGACAAATCGGAACAGGATGTAGAATATTCAACTTCAACTCGTACAAAAGTCATTTAGGGGCAATTAAAGCACTCAATTAAACCAGCTTTGGGGAAAGTGAGATTGGATGACAACATGACTTACAAAGAGACAAGTGTATCAGTCTCAATAGATGAAATAGTAAATATTGGGTGGACCAATAATGAAGGTTCAAGAAGATGATATGATAAAATACATTACAGTGTAGTCATAACAACACAATGATTGATTGTGAAGAGTTGACTTGTGAGATAGTCTGTTATGAAAATGAATTACGTACGTTCAATAGATGTAGTGGCACGACTTTATGGACAGTGAGATGTCTGGGCTCTACCTCAAGCTACACCCAGAGTGGTAGTACTCCAGTTGAGACCTGTCAGAGCAGCTACCCTGGGCAGCCAGTCTGACCGGCACATCAACCAGGAACATTGTCTCCAGGAATAGAACAACAACATTATCTGTATTTTTTGAACCTGAACTATATACATGCATATCTTGGACATAATCACCTCCATATATCGTCATGTTGCCTGCATGCGGGCACGTGAGCCTTAGTTCTGTACCATCCACCACCAATATAACTTGTAATTTTCCACCTCGTGTTCAGTTGTCAGTCATGTTCTAAAATTGCGAGAACCTATGTCTAGATTATCTCTTGGGCTAAGTTTACCTGCATGAAGAGCTGATTACTAACTCTGGTCCTTCGAGAATATAGTTCCATTTTATCTAGTACGTACCACCTTCCAGTGTTGGCCTTACAACCCGACATTGAGTTGATCCTGCTCGAGATAATCTAGACATACATGTAGGTTCTCGCAATTTTAGAACGTGACTGACAACTGAACACGAGGTGGAAAGTGTTGAAGTGAATGACCCTTAGGTAACTGACGTTGATTAGGAGCTGTCTCAAATGCCTCACGGTAAGACTGGAATTGTGCTGATTTGATGATAAGACATTTGGCTTTCGTGATCTCCTCAGAGGTCAGTTGTTGGTTGGTGATTCGACTAGGTGTTGAAGTTCTACAGTTGGTAATGAACCTCTGAAGCCAAGATATGATTCGGACAAGTTTAGGGAAACTGAAGTACCTATTCCACAATTCCCATGGTGGTTCTGATGATGTGACGGCGACAGTAATTGCTTTGGGTTTGAATCCAACAGAATCATCAGGATACGTTAGGTTGAGGTGTGGCCAATCTACAGGTGGAAGCTTCAGCCAGGTTGGACCTTCCCACCACAGGGTAGTGCTCAGTAAGGTTGCGACCGTGGTGCCACGACTGACAAGATCCGCTGGGTTGAAGTCGGTGGAGACGTGTCTCCACTGAGCAGAAGGTATAAGTTCGTTGATAGCGGTGACTCTGTTTGCTTGATAGGTTTGTAATCGATGAGGTGAACTATGAATCCAATGCAATGTGACAGAGGAATCAGTCCAAGCAAATATAGATGAAGTTGGTAAGTTTAGATCTGATGCTACTAAACTCAGTAGTTTTTCCAAGAGGAGGGCAGCAGTTAACTCAAGCTTGGGGGTGGTCAGAGTCTCAATCGGTGCAACTCTTGATTTGGCCATCACCAAGTTTACATTGGTTGAGGTGTCTGCAGCAACTGTCCGTATCATAGGCCTTCTCTGAAGCATCTGAGAACCAATGAAGCTGGATGCTAGGATGGTTGGTGTCAGATGTGAGTCTTCTGGGCACTGGATGTGCTGCTAGGTCAGGTAACGCTGCTGTCCAAGCATGCCACAGATTCTCAAGGTCAGCTGGAATAGGTTGATCCCAGCCGAAACCAGATTGCCACCATTGCTGAAGAATCAGTCGGGCTACCACGGTGACTGTGAGTTACCCTTCCCCTAGTACTAACTACAGGTAGTAAAGATATCTAGTGTGGAATAGACCACTTATTACACTTGTCAGAGTGATATGGCAAGATATTTCACTCTCAGGCTTTATTTTCACTAGCCTCTGGCTGTGAAAATAAATTAGCCTACTCATAAAATTTTTTGCCATATCACTCTCTGACTCATGTAATAAGTACTATATATATATTATATATAATATATATATATTTGTATGGATGGTAAGTATGCTCCCTAGTGGGTGCCAGTTTTTTCTCCTACAACACAGCTCTTTAGGCTTGACCAAGCAAGTCTTACTTGAAACTTGGGTACAAAATTGTGAGATAATTCCTACAAAACGCTTGTTTTTCAAGTCCCAAAAAATTACTGCAAATGGTTACTATGGCATTGAAACCCTTTACCAAATGTAATTTCAAAAATTTTATTTTTTAGGCTGCTAAATGTCGCTCGTTGGTTACAAAAATAACTGGCTGCCAAAACTTGAATTTTCCAGTAGTAACGTACTTAGGACATTTCATGCTTTCACCACCTTTCCTGTAGAGGATAGGGCTGTACTATAGTGCATGGCATTTAACCCTATCCTGTACAGGAAAGGTGGCATAAGCATGAAATGTCCTAAATACGTGACTACAGGAAATTTAAGTATTTGCCCTGTGATGTGTTGTTTTGGTAGAGCTGCAACCTTGTTCACCAGTTATACTAGTAATTGAGGAGAATGGCTTAAATTTGATATCACAGAAGTTACCACTACTCAAGAAATGATAATAGAGTAATTCTATATTTGTTTGCTACAATTAATGGTCAACTGCTATAACAGTTTTGCATGACTACGCTAAAATAAATTGTGAAACAATAGTGTAGTTTTATGTAACCCAATATTTGAGCTCAAGCACACCAATAGTTCATATATGTTTGAACGTACGCATGTCATTTCTGTACTTTGACCCTGGCGTTCTTGTGTTAGCTCAGTGGTCGACCCCATCCCAAACTTCACTAAACAGAATCTTCAGGTTTATCAATCATTACCTGTATCATCCAAGTAAATTGAATTGTTCACCTCTTTGATTCTTTTATGGGTGCACTTAAACTTACAAACGTACCGGAGTTCATTTTCTATTCGAATTAGTGGCCACAGTCAAGCTTGTCAGCTATTTTGTCATAGTTGTACGACCCTACGCGACAGTGTTGTTCTTACTTGAAAATCCATTGTCCAATAGTCTAACCATTAAGGTAAGTCTAGTTTAGGCATGTCCAGTAAACAAGTGTGTGTGAAAGTGTTGTGTGTTTACAGCTACTGCTTAGCTAAAGAATAGCACAAAGTATTTAACTAGTAAAAAAATATATAAGTTGCCTTTACAAAGATATTCAGTTAATACAGCAGTAAGTATGTCTTAATGTAGGCTTAGGTTCAAACCTATGCTGTAATTCCATAGAAATGCATGTTTTTTTTGTTGTTCTTTTTTTGCCTTTTTTTAAGTCAAACAATTGCTGCGAGTGATTACTATGGCATTAAACCCCTATGTAAACATAATTGAAAACTTGACTGTTTTTTTTTAGTACCTGGAGTGCTAGAAGTTAAAAATTAATCATTGTAACAGTAGCTACTGTAATTTTATGTAACTTAATTAGGGAGGCTCACTCGCCATTTGTGCTCAAGATCACTACTAGTACTCATAGACATAAAAACATGATCAATATTGTCTTCAAGACTATATGGTAGTATCACTATTTTCCTTGATTTAGGTGCGGTACATTACAGACCAGATAATTCCGGTATTGTACCTGATGTTCAGGTACACTTGGCAACTATGGTACTGAATTTTTGTTTTCCATTTACCTAACCTTAAATGATTTATAACATGTCATCCCTTATCACGTGCCATTCTTGTTTAAATATGTGTTGTCAGTATTTTAGTTTAGTGATTGAACCTCTAGTTAGAGTGAGCGATAACCTTGCGCAACCTAATCTAGTTAGTCGGCATCCCAACATGTTGTGACTCAACAAATGAACTGCAGCAATGTTATCAAGTGATTCTTCAACTTCAAACACTAATGGACATGCTTTCGAGTCATTTCTACGTGAGTTGTCCCTCCAGCACCTCCACTCTAATGTCAGGATGGTTCTAGCATCTACTCTAGGGACTTCTGCCTTGGATAAGCCAGCTGAACTGGCTGACCATTTTATGGAAGTTACTCCAACTGGAGTCATTGCTACTGTGAATAATATCCCTGATATATCTGCTGAAGAAGAGCACTTACGAGATGAGGTTTCCAGACTTGAAAAGCTGGTGAGGAAGCTCTCATACTCTTCTCAATCCACTAGTTGTTCTGCTAGTCGTTGTCCACATCATTTGCCAATACCTCAGCATACATCTGACTCACCTGACCATCACAGACACCGGATTCCTTCAGCTGGTATCATCAGAAGTTTGGCAGACAAGCACAGTTTTGTCGGTCCCCCTGCAGCTACCAGTTAAACTCCCAGGCCAGGACCTAGCAGTGACAAGTGTCCCTGGCCAGAGCATAAGTCGCCTTTTCTTAATTAAAGATCACCTTTCAAATTTCTGTTTTTTATTGGACACAGGTGCCGCAGTAAGTGTGATTTCCCCCTCTTAGGCCAAATGCACACATCAATCTGACACATTACTCACCACAATTAATAACACTCCCATCACAGCTTATGGCTCACATTCCCTCACACTGGATCTCGGTCTGAGACAAACCTTTCACTGGACATTTGTAATCGCAGATGATGACCATTCAATTCTTGAAGTTCCTCCACTATTTCAATCTACTGGTAGATCTCTCCAATTCCCAATTGTTAGACAATGTGACTCAACTATACATACAGGGCTTAGCCACTATCTACACCGGTCCTAGTCCAACCTGCCTGCTACACCCACTGGACACTGACTTCTCTGCACTTATTCGTGAGTTTCCAGCAATCACTTGTGCTGATATATCTGATATCCCAGTGAAACGCCACACAACACACCACTTCGAAATGAAAGACACACCAGTGCCAGCTTGACCATGCAGACTTGTCCTAAAACGTCTCCAAGTAGCTTGACATGAATTGGAGCACAAGTTGCAGCTAGGGATCGTCAGACCTTCCTCCAGTCTCAGGGCTTCTTCCTTACATATGGTCCCTAAGAAATATAATGGAACATGTGGAGACTACTATGTCATTTGGCCTCCACTAGGCTGCTCAGTCTTTTAAAAGATTTATTGATGAGGTTTGCATGGTCTAGATTTCTGTTTAGGATACATTGACGACCTGCTTATTGCCAGTGCTACTCGGAAGGATCATCTCGAACATGTTCGTACAATATGTGAGCTTTTAGCTGTCTATGATCGTACAATCAACCCAAGCAAGTTGGTGTTTGCAGTGCATTCCCTCGATTTCATGTCAGTTTTGAAGCGGTATCACACCTCTTGAAGAGAGTATCCACTCTATTCGTGAATTTCCATAGCCCACTTCACAACATCAACTTTGCAGTTTATCGGTCTTGTGAACTTATATTGACGCTTTACACCACATTGTGCCTCTCTAATGCACCCTCTCAACCAACTATTGACTCATCCTAAGGACAAAGCCAGTGCACTAACATGGACAAAAGAAGCCCTTTCTGTTTTCAGTACAATGGAGGCAGCTTCGGCAGATGTAACTCAGCGTACCAAGGTTCAGCAACACACCATCACACCATTAGTGGCATTTCCTCATGCATCAGCACAATTCAATTGAATACATGTTGACATTGTTGGTCCACTTCTATCCTCTCGTGGGTACACATACTTACTTACATGCATTGACTGCTTCACCTTGTGGCCTGAAGCCATTTCTATAGCAGACATTGTGGTAGAATGCTCTACCACATTCAATAGACTTAATTAGACTTATTGTTAATTGTAATTTCTTTTCATTTGTTCATTTAATCATTCACTTGTTCATCTGCATCTCATTCACTTAATTAGTTCATTCATAGTTCATTTAGCTACAACACACCACTCTATTGTTCTAATTCCTCTGAATGTACATTGCATCATTCGCACATCCCATGCTTACCTTTACATGTACTACACTTTTTCCTTTTTGTCAGAATTACCTTGAGCTGAATTATAGTCAAGCCAAAAACTGTCAATCTGTCCAAGGGAAAAGCTAGGTTGAACCCTTCATTGCCTTGGGCCGGTAGATATCTCCTGCTATAGCTTCTACCAGCTGAGTAGGAGAGGTATTTCTCAGGTGACAGCAATACCAGGTCTTCTAGCTGATCCACGACAGACATTACAGCTGATATGGTTGCCTGAGCATTTGTCCACGATGCATATCACTATTCGGAACTCCCTCAACTATAAGGACGTCAGTTTGAATCTGCACTTTGGGAAAACCTTATGCATCTTCTTGGCTCAAAACATATCCGTACAACGGCATATCATCCTGCTGCAAATGACTTTGTTGAAGGGTTTTACAGGCAGTTAAAAGCCGTCCTCAAAGCTAAGCCTCATCCTGAACTGTGAATGGATGCATTACCTCTAGTGTTACTGAGTATTCGAACAGCCTTCAAAGAAGACCTGCAGTGTACTATGGCTGAGTTAGTTATGACTTACATTATGTCTTCCTGGTGAATTTGTTAGTCCAAAGACATCTTCCCCTCATGAAAGTCCTGCTGATTATGTTGAAAAGCTCAAAGCTGACATGCCATGCCCATTTCCAACACCACTACGTCATCATTCACAACAAGCCGCAATCATCAGCAAGTATTTGGAGACTTGCATACATGTGATAGTCAGATGTGGTTCTGTGAAACATCCTCTGCAGCAGCCATACGACAGCCCATATAAGGTCGTACACTAGATCACCTGGAGCAAGGATTCTTGTGTTCAACTCCATCCCCTACACTCGCCACAGAATCCTGTTCCCCAACAAAGGACACTACAACTCCCCCTCCAGACATGCCTACAGCAGTCTCTCATTCACCTCAACCTCAATCAACCCAATCTGGCTGTCACGTTCATCACTGGCCACCTAGTCTCAAGCATTATTGCATTCACTAGTTCACTGGAGGGGAGGGATGTGGCACACTGAATCTTCTTTGTCCCTTTTACCTAACATTTAATGTTTTGTATCATTTCATCCCTTACTAATTATAAATCACGTGCCACTCTTGTTTTACATGTGCGTTATCAGTATTTTTTAACTTGGTGATTGATTCTCTAGTGGGAGTGAGTGATATCCTTGAGCAACCTAATCTAGTTAGTCAACATCCTGACAAGAGATAGCTAGGCTGGTTGCCATTAACTATAACAGGTTAACTGAAGGTAATAAGCTTGTACAGTGTCTGAGGGTAATAAGCTTCCATAGTACATACAACAGTGTGAGATAACAGTGGTAAGATGCTAAATACTATTGAGAATATATCTAGCATAGTGATGAGAGACCCTTTACCAGACTTAACTTAGTTCTAAGCTCCTTCTTTTGTCTCTTGCTAAGAAATTTGAGCAATTACTTTAGCTGCTTCAATTTTAACATTACAGAATTTTTAAATGTTTGGCTGTCCCCAGGGATTTATCTCAGGGCCACTTGTTTAACGCGTAAGTGCCCTGCCACTGAGCTACAACAACCAACAGGCAACAAACGTTAGCTAGCTATGCTGTTAAGTGTTACTACTATGCTACAGTCTCGCTCTTAACAGTCATGGACATTTTCTTCTTTCAAAGGTTCGTTTTATCTGAATTTTTACTCTACTAATTTTTAACTTCACAATAGTCTCAGCTAATTTGAGAATCAGAGTGTTTGTATTCATGAAAATTCATTTTCCAATAGTAACTAACCGCTAATCATGGGTAGAAGAAAGGCAGAGTCACTACCCAATTCTACAAAAAAGACACTGTTAACAATATCCAGTACTTTATGACGTGTCTCTAACATTTGACATTCTAGGATGGTACACTCCAGCTATATACTATATATTTTTCTCAAGATGTTTCTTTATGCATGGCCACACCTATAATAGCAATTCTCCTTCATTGTCAGTGGTTCATGTGTAAACTTGACTTCACCTGTTCTTCCTTGTTTATTTACCAATTTGACATGTGAACATAAATTTCCTCTTCTTCATAGTGCAGCCCTTCCAAGTTTCACTATTGTATGCACGGCTCATGCATCCAATTACTGCTCAGGCCAAAGTCATCAGAACTGATTCTTCCAACAAGCTACTATTTGTGTTGTATGCTTACAGCCTACCCACCAATTCATCAGCATGTCACATTATTGACTTCACAACCACAAGCTAACATTGTATAAATAATACAATGACTTCGCAATGTTTGTTATACTGCAGTTATTACTTTCAATTTCGAAAAAATCAATCCTCTATAGCTAACTACAAGCTGTATAGCAGAGAAAAAAATCTTATTTCATATACCAGGAAGAGTGAAGATAGTAATGGAAAGAGATAGTGCAGTAGAGCTTGTAATTTTGATGCTGTCATTATTGTTTTTTGAAGCACATGGCTCTGTAGAATTGAGACAAGTTATCCTTCAAAATGAAAATTGGAGTTACAATTACTCCAGGAACTGCATTAATGAATCTGCTTTTTGTCTACCTTGGTCAGACTGTGATGCTAGTCTGGATGGCTGTAAGTGTATTATATTTGCAGGGAATCCTCTAATCTGTAAAAAAGTCGCACAAAACAGCTTAACTCTTTATGCTTTGGACTGCAACTGTGTCACTATTGATGAAGACAATGAGAGACAAATGGTGGAAGTAGGAAAGTGTATCTATAATTGTGCAAGAGATCAAGATCTGTATTTAATTTACCAACAATTACCTGATAATATGTCCGACTGGAACAAATTTATGTGTAGAGAGTTCCATAGAACTGGGAGTCTTTGTGGGAAGTGTGATACTGACAGAGACTACTACCCTCGAGTGTACTCCTTTGATGTGTCTTGTATGAAATGTGATAACAGTAGTTCCAACTGGTGGAAATATATCTTGTTAGCTTATGTCCCACTTACAGTGTTTTACTTGATAGTGTTCTTCTTTAAAATAGACATACACTCGTCTCAGCTTCAAGGCTTCATTATTTACTCCCAGTGCTTAACATTACCTCCACTAATGCGTATTCTCCTGTTGTCTACAAGACATATGCCTACAATTTTTAAAGTTATTAAGCTAATTGGTGCACTTCATGGCATTTGGAACTTAGACTTCCTTCGTACCTATGACTCTGGTATTTGTTTTAAAATGAGCTCTTTAGAAGTGTTGTCAATGGATCTTGCAATAGCAATGTACCCTTTGTTGCTCATGCTGTTTTCGTATTTATTAGTCTCTTTACATGACCAGAACTTTAAGCTATTAACATTCATTTGTAAGCCTTTTAAAATCCTCTTTAGCAGGTGGAAAAGCAATTTTGCAATTAACACCTCTACCATAAATACATTTGCAGCTTTCTTTTTTTTGTCAAATATAAAATTCTTCAGTATTTGTTTTGACATGCTAACTCCATTTAAAGTCTACCAGTTTTATAGTCCCCTACAAGTGAACTCTAGTTGGAGGCTCTACTATGACCCTACAATAAAGTACTTCAGTAAAGAACATCGATGGTATGCCATTATAGCTCTTGTCATTGCATTTGTCTTCATCATTATTCCACTTCTAGTCCTTCTTTTTTACTCTACTCGAGTATTTCACAAGTTTCTTTCTATTCTTCCACAACGCTGGCAGTTATTTTTACATGCTTTTGTAGACTCCTTACAGGGTTGTTATAAAGACGGTACAGAGCCTGGCACTCGAGACTGCAGGTGGTATGTACCCATGCTTTACATTTGCCGTCTTGTAATAACGTTTATGTATGGCATTAGTCTTAATGGTGCCATATCTTCTTATGGAGCAATGATGATTACAATTTTTGTTATTATGACTATTATCATAGATCCTTTCAAGTCAAGTTTACAATATTTATCATCTTCTATACTAATATTTATCTTACTCATAGCCTGTTTCTATGTGTCATTCATAGGAGCTGTGATGGCGGAAGAAAGAGGTAATACCATCACCTCCTATGTGTTAAATTTGCTATCCGTTACAATATCGTCCCTTCCTCTATTTTATGTTGCAATTATCGCAATGCACTGGATCAGCAGTCATCTATGCCTACATGATAAGTTCAGAGGACTAGGATTTAGAATAACTTAAACTCAAACAATGGATCTATGGTAATTCACTCAGGTGTCAACATCACTATAATTATTTTATATCTTCATAAAGGGACTAGCTGCTATTAAAGTGACCATAAGTACATAAATATTTTCGTTGTCTATTATTATCACAATTACACAATACATATACATAGCTAAATGTAAAATATTTTACTTTTTGAAACTCTTAAAAGAATATGCAATTATTGTGGATGGTCAGAAGAGAGATCAATACATTCGCTAGTTGTTTCTTTGATAGTGCACATAATATGAGATAAATGTATGAATTCACGCAGAATAAATCAATGCAGTAATGCTAATTAATTACCAGTCAGTACTACAGCTTAATAGTAATTATGTAAGTGGTAAAAGGATCAGCCTGACATAGGTATATTTTAACATTGTGGATACTAAAAGTAGAAAAAACTCTTGCAGGCTCTTCCTACAACTCTCACCTCTTCACGTTAAATGGGGTGGTGTTTCTGCCAAGGATAGTAGTTAGTGTAGTCTTTGTTATAGTTGCCAACCTTCCCGGTTTTGACGGGAAATCCCTGTTTTTTTTAGCATTTCCCAATTCCCGCCCGGTTGAAAGACTTTCCCGGTTTTTGTGTAGACACTATATAAACTAATATTACATAATTTTACCTCAGCACTCTGATTGGTTGATAAAAATAGTCAGACACACTCAATTATAATAGAACACCCACTGCACTCAGTTAGCTTGAGCCTCAGGCACACTCATTGGTGGATAAAAATAGAACATCCACTGCACTCAGCTAGCTCAGCAAGCCTCAAGCACACTCACATTGGTTAATTAAACGAGAGCTACCTACAAGTCACTTCATCGATAATTAATCATATTCATTGAAACTTAATAATATTCATGGCAGATATGGTTAGAGTGTGGACTTTTCCTGGTTTTATTTTTCTGACAGTTGGCAACTATGCTTTGTATGTTCAGTGGAAAGTTGTTACCTACTTTTGTGTTCTTATAGATTATTCTATAGGTTTATTCTAATCACTGAGGGTTCACAATTTAAGTGCAGGATGACCTTTTATAATGAGTCTACAGCTATTAGGTCGTGTTTTACATAGTATGTAAAGGTGAAGTTGTTATTATAATTTGATACAAACATGGCTGATAATCAAGCTACATAAATTAATTTGCCTTATTATATCATATTGTAAATGTCTGACTGATTACATACTTAGTTTAATTATTCCAAATGGCATTATTTTTTTTACAAATTGCCTTTTTTTATTGGTTACTTTTAGTTTCTTTTATGTGAAGGTAATATCACCAATTACTTTAAAATTTTTAATAAAATAACTTTTAGAACAGTCCGATACAATTGAAAATGTGTCAGTTGATTTATTGAAACTTCATGTGATAAGAAAAGGTGTGAGGTCTGTAGCAGAAACTAGTCTTTTAGTAAAAGTTGCCAGAGGTGTCTGACAGTCCTAACCTTAGCTGACCACAGAATAGAGCTCTGACTTACAACTTGGTCTTGACAAATCGGAACAGGATGTAGAATATTCTACTCCAACTCGTACAACAGTCATTTAGGGGCAATTAAAGCACTCAATTAAACCAGCTTTGGGGAAAGTGAGATTGGATGACAACATGACTTACAAAGAGACAAGTGTATCAGTCTCAATAGATGAAATAGTAAATATTGGGTGGACCAATAATGAAGGTTCAAGAAGATGATATGATAAAATACATTACAGTGTTGTCATAACAACACAATGATTGATTGTGAAGAGTTGACTTGTGAGATAGTCTGTTATGAAAATGAATTACGTACGTTCAATAGATGTAGTGGCAAGACTTCATGGACAGTGAGATGTCTGGGCTCTACCTCAAGCTACACCCAGAGTGATAGTACTCCAGTTGAGACCTGTCAGAGCAGCCACTCTAGGCAGCCAGTCTGACCAGCACATCAACCAGGAACATTGTCTCCAGGAATAGAACAACAACATTATCTGTATCTTTTGAACCTGAACAATATACACGCATATCTTGCAGGACATAATCACCTCCATATATCGTCATGTTGCCTGCATGCAGGCATGTGAGCCTTAGTTCTGTACCACCCACCACCAATATAACTTGTAATTTTCCACCTCATGTTCAGTTGTCAGTCATGTTCTAAAATTGCGAGAACCTATGTCTAGATTATCTCTTGGGCTAAGTTTACCTGCATGAAGAGCTGATTACTAACTCTGGTCCGTAGAGAATATAGTTCCATTTTATCTAGTACGTACCACCTTCCAGTGTTGGCCTTACAACCCGACATTGAGTTGATCCGGGCTCGATGTGAAGCAGACAAATACTGCAGCATATACCTTAACTCTGGTAGGTTTGTGTGGATTTCCCCGATGAATCAGAAATGGTCCAGCGAAGTCCACTCCAGATATATCAAAGGGTTTGCTAGGTGTAGTTTGATGATGTGGTAGTAATCCCATCCTCTGGTTGACAGGATTTCCAAGAATCTTCTGGCAAGTGACACACTTACGGTTCAGGAGTTTGAGGTGATTCCTTAAACCCGGGATGTGGTATTGCTCTGAGATAATTGCCAAAAGAGTTGATGTTCCAGGATGATGATGTAGATGATGTAGTGATGAGATGAGCAACTGGGTGATGGTTGAGTTTAATTTGAGGGGAAGATAAGCTCGGTGCTCCATCTCCTCGTTTAACTCTTCCTTGAATCTCAAGTAATCCTTGGGAATTGAGCCCGACATCATAGTGTTGAAGTGAATGACCCTTAGGTAACTGACGTTGATTAGAAGCTGTCTCAAATGCCTCACGGTAAGACTGGAATTGTGCTGATTTGATGATAAGACATTTGGCTTTCGTGATCTCCTCAGAGGTCAGCTGTTGGTTGGTGATTCGACTAGGTGTTGAAGTTCTACAGTTGGTAATAAACCTCCGAAGCCAAGATATGATTCGGACAAGTTTAGGGAAACTGGAGTACCTATTCCCACAATTCCCATGGTGGTTCTGATGATGTGACGGCGACATTAGTTGCTTTGGGCTTGAATCCAACAGAATCATCAGGATACGTTAGGTTGAGGTGTGGCCAATCCACAGGTGAAAGCTTCAGCCAGGTTGGACCTTCCCACCACAGGGTAGTGCTCAGTAAGGTTTCGACCGTGGTGCCACGACTGACAAGATCAGCTGGGTTGAAGTTGGTGGAGACGTGTCTCCACTGAGCAGAAGGTATAAGTTCGTTGATAGCGGTGACTCTGTTTGCTTGATAGGTTTGTAATCGATGAGGTGAACTATGAATCCAATGCAATGTGACAGAGGAATCAGTCCAAGCAAATATAGATGAAGTTGGTAAGTTTAGATCTGATGCTACTAAACTCAGTAGTTTTTCCAAGAGGAGGGCAGCAGTTAACTCAAGCTTGGGGGTGGTCAGAGTCTTAATCGGTGCAACTCTTGATTTGGCCATCACCAGGTTTACATTGGTTGAGTTGTCTGCAGCAACTGTCCATATCATAGGCCTTCTCTGAAGCATCTGAGAACCCATGAAGCTGGATGCTAGGATGGTTGGTGTCAGATGTGAGTCTTCTGGGCACTGGGTGTGCTGCTAGGTCAGGTAACGCTGCTGTCCAAGCATGCCACAGATTCTCAAGGTCAGCTGGAATAGGTTGATCCCAGCCGAAACCAGATTGCCACCATTGCTGAAGAATCGGTCGGGCTACCACGGTGACTGTGAGTTACCCTTCCCCTAGTACTAACTACAGGTAGTAAAGATATCTAGTGTGGAATAGACCACTTATTACACTTGTCGGAGTGATATGGCAAGATATTTCACTCTCAGGCTTTATTTTCACTAGCCTCTGGCTGTCAAAATAAATTAGCCTACTCATGAAAATTTTTGCCATATCACTCTCTGACTCATGTAATAAGTACTATATATATATTATATATAATATATATATTTGTATGGATGGTAAGTATGCTCCCTAGTGGGTGCCAGTTTTTTCTCCTACAACACAGCTCTTTAGGCTTGACCCTACTTTCATCTGATACTACAACATTAAGCAAGTCTTACTTGAAACTTGGGTACAAAATTGTGAGATAATTCCTACAAAACGCTTGTTTTTCAAGTCCCAAAAAATTACTGCAAATGGTTACTATGGCATTGAAACCCTTTACCAAATGTAATTTCAAAAATTTTATTTTTTAGGCTGCTAAATGTCGCTCGTTGGTTACAAAAATAACTGGCTGCCAAAACTTGAATTTTCCAGTAGTAACGTACTTAGGACATTTCATGCTTTCACCACCTTTCCTGTAGAGGATAGGGCTGTACTATAGTGCATGGCATTTAACCCTATCCTGTACAGGAAAGGTGGCATAAGCATGAAATGTCCTAAATACGTGACTACAGGAAATTTAAGTATTTGCCCTGTGATGTGTTGTTTTGGTAGAGCTGCAACCTTGTTCACCAGTTATACTAGTAATTGAGGAGAATGGCTTAAATTTGATATCACAGAAGTTACCACTACTCAAGAAATGATAATAGAGTAATTCTATATTTGTTTGCTACAATTAATGGTCAACTGCTATAACAGTTTTGCATGACTACGCTAAAATAAATTGTGAAGCAATAGTGTAGTTTTATGTAACCCATAACTAGGCAGGCTCACTCAATATTTGAGCTCAAGCACACCAATAGTTCATATATGTTTGAATGTACGCATGTTATTTCTGTACTTTGACCCTGGCATTTTTGTGTTAGCTCAGTGGTCGACCCCATCCCAAACTTCACTAAACAGAATCTTCAGGTTTATCAATCATTACCTGTATCATCCAAGTAAATTGAATTGTTCACCTCTTTGATTCTTTTATGGTTGCACTTAAACTTACAAACGTACCGGAGTTCATTTTCTATTCGAATTAGTGGCCACAGTCAAGCTTATCAGCTATTTTGTCATAGTTGTACGACCCTACGCGACAGTGTTGTTCTTACTTGAAAATCCATTGTCCAATAGTCTAACCATTAAGGTAAGTCTAGTTTAGGCATGTCCAGTAAACAAGTGTGTGTGAAAGTGTTGTGTGTTTACAGCTACTGCTTAGCTAAAGAATAGCACAAAGTATTTAACTAGTAAATAAATATATAAGTTGCCTTTACAAAGATATTCAGTTAATACAGCAGTAAGTATGTCTTAATGTAGGCTTAGGTTCAAACCTATGCTGTAATTCCATACAAATGCATGTTATTGTTTTTTTTTGTTGTTGTTCTTTTTTTGCCTTTTTTTAAGTCAAACAATTGCTGCGAGTGATTACTATGGCATTAAACCCCTATGTAAACATAATTGAAAACTTGACTGTTTTTTTTTAGTACCTGGAGTGCTAGAAGTTAAAAATTAATCATTGTAACAGTAGCTACTGTAATTTTATGTAACTTAATTAGGGAGGCTCACTCGCCATTTGTGCTCAAGATCACTACTAGTACTCATAGACATAAAAACATGATCAATATTGTCTTCAAGACTATATGGTAGTATCACTATTTTCCTTGATTGTTCTGCTTATCTAAGCTAGATGCTAATAAGAACTGTTGAAATTATCTTTCCATTTCAGCCATCTATCCAGATTTCTGGAGCCAGCTGCATTTTCTGGTGGTTGTAATGCAATGTTAGTAGACATTAGGAGTGATGGCAACTGCTCCTTTCGATTTGCTCTTTCATTGTTGTCTAATGAATAAACAATATTTTCAATGACAAAGTTTAATCACTACATTGCCACCATGTAACGCTTGGGTTAAGCTACACTCCTACCAGCTTGCAATATCAACTCAGGGCCAGTTTTATTAAACCCAAAAAGGTATAAAGGATAATAGAATAATATTTGATTTTCCATAGAGCTAAAATTTTCAACCAACAAGCTTTTCACCACCATTATGTATCATTCATTTATCAATTAAAAAATTAATCAGTCACTTTCCCTCCTACTACACTCAAATAAATCACAATTATGCTAAGTGCAATGTAAATAAAGTAGCAAAATTACAAATACTGGTATGGTGGAGTGTTGCCCCCTGCCTCCCCTACATACTGCCCTGCTAACTGTAGCTTACGGTGACAGTGACCCTGAGACAGAGACCTATGAACACAAGTGATAACATTGTACAAACAAGACACAGAGGAAATGATGCAATAACACAGCATTAGTAACAGTACAGATTATGCCACACTCATAATTGCTGATGCTGCTACTACTTTCAATTTCAAACATTACATCCTCTACAACTACTACAAACCATATCAAGGAAACAGATTGTCTCATTTACCCAGAAGAGTAAAAAAATAATGAAAAGGAAGAGTGCAAAAGTGTTTGTAGTTTTAATGCTATCATTTGTGTTTTCTGGAGCACATGGCTCTGTAGAAATGAGACAAGCTGTATTTCAAAATGAAAATTTGAGTTACAATTTTGCCATAAGTTGCATTAACATATCTACTTCTTGTCTGCCTTGGTCAGTTTGTGAGGTTAGTCAGGATGTCTGCAAGTGTATCAAACTTTCAGAGTATTTTTTGATCTGTAATGAAAGTATACCAAACGAATTAAGGGTGGCCGCACATAGCAACGCGCACCGCCTATAGATCCGGACATTAATTTAATCCCCGCCAATACCCCACCATTCGATAATACGCGAGCAGAAACAATCGCGCAGTAGTAACCTGATAATATGTCTGACTGGAACAATTTCATGTGTGAAAAGTTCCATAGAACTGGGAGTCTTTGTGGGAAGTGTGATAGAGTGACATGTCTTGTATGAAATGTGGTACCAGTAGTTCCAACTGGTGGAAATATATCTTGTTAGCTTATGTTCCACTTACAGTGTTTCACTTGATAGTGTTCTTCTTTAACAGTTAAACTAATAGGTACACTTTATGGTATTTGGAAATTATACTTTTTTCGTACCTATGACTACGGTCTTTGTTTTAAAATGAGCTCTGTAGAAGTGTTGTCTATGGATCTTGCAGTAGCAGTGTACCCTTTTATACTCATGCTTTTTTCTTATTTTTTAGTCTCTTCATGACCAGAACTTTAAGCTATTAGCATTCATTTGTAATCCATTTGAAATCCTCTTTAGCAAGTGGCAAAGCAATTTTGTATTTAACACCATTACAATAAACACTTTTGCAGCTTTCTTTAATTTGTCAAATATAAAATTCTTCAGTATTTGTTTTGACATACTCACTCCAGTTAAAGTCCACCAGTTTTATAGTCCCCTACAAGTGAACTCTAGTTGGAGGCTCTACTATGACCCTACAATAAAGTACTTCAGTCAACAACATCGATGGTATTCCATTATAGCTCTTGTCATTGCATTTGTCTTCATCATTATTCCACTTCTAGTCCTTCTTTTTTACTCCACTCGAAACGTTTATTTATGGCTTAACTCTTAATGTTGCCTTCTTTTGTAATGGAGCAATCATAATAATAATTTTTGTTATCATGACTATTCTCGTAGATCCTTTCAAGTCAACTTTAAAATACTTATCCTCTTCTATACTAATATTTATCTTGCTCGTAGCCTGATCGACTGGACTAAATTTAAGAAATCAAGTTTCTTGAGTTCATTACATAATTATTGATTTAAATGTGGCGTGTTTCTTTTTTAATTTCAAACCACTATGGAGCTTTAGACACACTATAAAATGGCCCTCAACAATACATTTGTGTGTCAGCAATGATGACAACTGACAAAGATAGTGTGTATTCACGAATAATTCATGAGCTGAGTTGAGTTGGTAAAGTGTCATCATTACCTGAATGTGAACTGCATTAGATAGTTATGAAGAAAAAAAACACAGAGAAAAAAAAAAGACTTCCTATACTGGATTTCAATCCACCAGTCCTGCATGCTTACCATTAAACTGTCCAGAGCTAATAGCTTAAAAATTATTAGGTAGAGTGCCTTATTGTACCTCTTATTTCTTAGGTTTTGCTCTGTTTACCTCCAACTCTATAAAATCAGAGTGTTTGTATTCATGAAAATTCATTTGCCAACAGTAGCTAACCACTAATCATGGGTAGAAGAAAGGCAGAGTCACTACCCAATTCTACAAAAAAGACACTGTTAACAATATCCAGTACTTTATGACGTGTCTCTAACATTTGACATTCTAGGATGGTACACTCCAGCTACTATATATTTCTCTCAAGATGATTCTTTATGCATGGCCACACCTATAATAGTAATTCTCCTTCATAGTCAGTGGTTCATGTGTAAACTTGACTTCACCTGTTCTTCCTCGTCCATTTTACCAATTTGACATGTGAACATAAATTTTCTCTTCTTCCCGGTGCAGCCCTTCCAATTTTCACTATTGTATGCATGGCTCATGCATCCAATAATTACTGCTCAGGCCAAAGTCATCAGAACTGATCCTTCCAACAAGCTACTATTTGTGTTGTATGCTTACAGCCTAACCACCAATTCATCAGCATGTCACATTATTGACTTCACAACCACAAGCTACATTGTTTAAAAAATACAATGACTTCACACTGTTTGTTTTACTGCAGTTATTACTTTCAATTTCGAAAAATCAATCCTCTATAGCTAACTACAAGCTGTATAGCAGAAAAAAATCTTGTTTCATATACCAGGAAGAGTGAAGATAGCAATGGAAAGAGATAGTGCAGTAGAGCTTGTAATTTTGATGCTGTCATTATTGTATCTTGAAGCACATGGCTCTGTAGAATTGAGACAAGTTGTCCTTCACAATGAAAATTGGAGTTACAATTACTCCAGGAACTGCATTAATGAATCTGCTTTTTGTCTACCTTGGTCAGACTGTGATGCTAGTCTGGGTGGCTGTAAGTGTATTATATTTGCAGGGAATCCTCTAATCTGTAAAGAAGTCGCACAAAACAGATTAACTCTTTATGTTTTGGACTGCAACTGTGTCACTATTGATGAAGACAATGAGAGACAAATGGTGGAAGTAGGAAAGTGTATCTATAATTGTGCAAGAGATCAAGATCTGTATTTAATTTACCAACAATTACCTGATAATATGTCCGACTGGAACAAATTTATGTGTGGAGAGTTCCATAGAACTGGGAGTCTTTGTGGGAAGTGTGATACTGACAGAGACTACCACCCCCGAGTGTACTCCTTTGATATGTCTTGTATGAAATGTGATAACAGTAGTTCCAACTGGTGGAAATATATCTTGTCAGCTTATGTCCCACTTACAGTGTTTTACTTGATAGTGTTCTTCTTTAAAGTAGACATACACTCGTCTCAGCTGCAAGGCTTCATTATTTACTCACAGTGCTTAACAATACCCCCATTAGCACGCAAATTCTTGTTGTCTACAAAACATAAGCCTGTAATTTTAGAACTAGTTAAACTATTAGGTGCACTTTATGGCATTTGGAACTTAGACTTTTTTCGTACTTATGACTCTGGTATTTGTTTTAAAATGAGCTCATTAGAAGTGTTGTCAATGGATCTTGCAATAGCAATGTACCCTTTGTTGCTCATGCTGTTTTCGTATTTATTAGTCTCTTTACATGACCAGAACTTTAAGCTATTAACATTCATTTGTAAGCCATTTAAAATCCTGTTTAGCAGGTGGAAAAGCAATTTTGCAATTAAAACTTCAACAATAAATACATTTGCAGCTTTCTTTTTTTTGTCAAACATAAAATTCTTCAGTATTTGTTTTGACATACTCACTCCAGTTAGTGTCTACCAGTTTCATAATCCTCTGCAAGTGAACTCTAGTTGGAGGCTCTACTATGACCCTACAATAAAGTACTTCAGTCAAGAACATCAATGGTATGCCATTATAGCCCTTGTAATTACACTTGTCTTTATCATTATTCCACTTCTAATTCTTCTTTTTTACTCTACTCGAGTATTTCACAAGTTTCTTTCTATTCTTCCACAACGCTGGCAGTTATTTTTACATGCTTTTGTAGACTCCTTACAGGGTTGTTATAAAGACGGTACAGAGCCTGGTACTCGAGATTGCAGGTGGTATGTACCCATGCTTTACATTTGCCGTCTTGTAATAACGTTTATGTATGGCATAAGTCTTAATGGTGCCATATCTTCTTATGGAGCAATGATGATTACATTATTCGTTATTATAACTATTCTCATAGATCCTTTCAAGTCAAGTTTAAAATATTTATCCTCTTCTATACTAATATTTATCTTACTCATAGCCTGTTTCAGTGTGTCATTCATAGGAGCTGTAATGGCGGAAGAAAAAGGAAATATCATCACTTCCTTTGTGTTTAATTTGCTATCCGTTGCAATATCGTCCCTTCCTCTACTTTACATTGCAATTATCGCAATACATTGGATCAGCAGTCATCTACGCCTACATGATAAGTTCAGAGCACTAGGATTTAGAATAACTACATAATATAATTTAAACTCAAACAATGGATCCATGGTAATTTATTCAGGCGTCAACATCATTATAATTATTTTATATTTTCGTAAACAGAATAGCTTCTATTATAGTGACCATAAGCACACAAATATTTTCGTCACCTATTATTATCACAATTACACAATACTATATACATAGCTAAATGTAAAATATTTTACTTTTTGAAACTCTTAAAAGAATATGCAATTATTGTGGATGGTCAGAAGAGAGATCAATACATTAGCTGGTTGTTTCTTTGATAGTGCACATAATATGAGATAAATGTATGAATTCATGCAGAATCAATCAATGCAGTAGTGCTAGTTAATTATCAGTCAGTATTATAACTTAATAGTAATTACGTAGTGGTAAAAGGATCAGCTTTACATAGGTTTATTTTAACATTGTGGGTACTAAAAGTAGAAAAAACTCTTGCAGGCTCTTCCTACAACTCTCACCTCTTCACATTAAATGGGATGGTGTTTCTGCCAAGGATAGTTAGTTAGTCTTTGTATGTTCAGTGGGAAGTTGTTACCTACATTTGTGTTCTTATAGATTATTCTATAGGTTTATTCTAATCACTGAGGATTCACAATTTAAGTGCAGGATGACCTTTTATAACCAGTCTACAGCTATTAGGTGTTTTACATAATATGTAAAGGTGAAGTTGTGATTATAACTTAATACAAACATGGCTGATAATCAAACTACATAAAATGTCTGACTGATTACATACTTAGTTTAATTATTCCAAATGACATTATTTTTTTTATAAATTGCCTTGTTTTTATTGGTTACTTTTAGTTTCTGTTGTGTGAAGGTAACATAACAAATTAATTTAAAATTTTTAATAAAATAATTTTTAGAATAGTCCGATACACTTGAAATTGTGTTGTACATTCAGTTGATTTATTGAAACTTCAGGTGATATGAAAAAGTTGTGTGGGGTCTGTAGCAGAAACTAGTCTTTTAGTAAAAGTTGCCATAGATGTCTGACAGTCCTAACCTTAGCTGACCACAGGATAGAGCTCGGACTTACAACTTGGGCTTGACAAATCCGAACAGGATGTAGTATATTCAACTCCAACTCATACAACAGTCATTTAGGGGCAATTAAAGTACTCAAATTAAACCAACTTTGGGAAAGTGAGATTGGATGACAACATGACTTAGCTACAAAGAGACAAGTGTATCAGTCTCGATAGATAAAATAATAAATATTGGATGGACCAATAATGAAGGTTCAAGAAGATGATATGATAAAATAAATTACAGTGTAGTCATAACAACACAATGATTGATTGTGAATAGTTGACTTGTGAGATAATCTGTTATGAAAATGAAACATTCAATAGATGTAGTGGCACAACTTTATGGATAGTGAGATACATAGTAAAAACATTGAAGGAGTGTTTACAGTAAATGTCACAATGCAAAGTTTAGTAAAAGATATATCCATTAGGTTTTGAGCGTGTCAAAAAAAATGATGTAAAGGGAAGCCATGCAGATAGCGTTTATGATACAAAGACATTGATTGGAGAGTACATACAGTACCAAGCTCCTTGTCTTGTAAATAGTTTATACCCCAACAATGATGACAGTTACAAAACACCCAAACATTAGTTGGACTAAACATGTGAAATCATTTTATCTACTTGATCAATTGGGCTATACTTACAATGAAAATATAGAACTCATAGAAGTGGGTTAGTATTCATATTCCACCCTAGATATCTTCACAATGATATTTTGAGGTACTGATGTGAAATATCTCAAGATATTTCACTCTGTATTATGCAAGCTCACTACCCTTGTAGTTATAACAACTGGCCAGGCTTTCTACTTTTCCTGGTTTTCACAGTTACCTCCCCCTGGTCTATACTTGTCCAACCTAGAGCAGCGGCTAAAATAACAGCTAGGGGTTAGGCTAATTGTGATATAATTGCTTGTTTTAAGCCCCAGCAAGTTACTGCAGTTGGTTAATATGGCATTGTGAACCCTTTACCAGATGTATTCTCAAAACTTTGCCATTTTTGGGGGGCTGCTTAGTGCTTAGTGCCACTTGTTGGTGGTCAAGAGCCAATGGTAGTCAGAATGGCTTAAATATTAATACTAAGGAAGCCACCACTATTTGGGGGAAGCTGAGGTAACGCCATTTGTGCTCAAACACACCACTAGTATATAGATATATATATAATAATAAAATGGCAAAGTTATTTCACCATATCACACTGGCTAATTTATATTCACAGCCAAAGGCAAGTGAAAATAAAGCCTGAGAGTGAAATATCTAGCCATATCACTCTGACCAGTGTCATAAGTGGTTTATTCCACACTAGATATCTTCACTGACTGGAGTAGTTTTTTTGGTAACTCACAGTGTAAAGTTGGCGAAAACTCACTAGGGGCTCCCCAAAACCCCAGCTGATATTATAGCAGCTGCTCTAACCTGGCTGGGTAGGCTCCACTAGAGTAAAGGTAGCTGTAGTAAAAACCCAGAAAACTTGCCAGGCCCTGTTGCTATAACTACTCTGGTAATGAGCTTGCAGCAATACAGTCATGTGATAACACTTTGTGATATTGTGAGACATCTCACTTCACATACCTAAAAATATATCATTGTGAAGATATCTAGTGTGGAATATAATATATATATATAGATATAGATATCATTTGTATGGATGGTAGGTATGCTCCTTAAACTAGTGGGTGCCAGTTTTTCTCCTAAAAACACAAGCTTGACCGTACTTTCATCTGATACTACAACATTAAGTAGGTCTTACTTGAAACTTGGTACAAAATTGTGAGATAATTCCTGGGAAACGCTTGTTTTTCAAGTCCCAAAAAGTTACTGCAAATGGTTACTATGGCATTGAAACCCTTTACCAAATGTAATTTCAAAATTTCATTTTTTGGGGCTGCTAAATGCCGCTCATTGGTTGTCAAAGTGCTACTAGTAGCTGGAGTGGCTATGTATTAAAAAAACTATGGATTGAACGAAGCTGAGGTAAGTACATAATTCTGTATTTGTTAGCTGAAAAAAATAACTGCCTATGTTATATTTGGTAGAGCTGCAACCTTGTTCACCAGTTACTAGTAATTGAGAATGGCTTAAATTACAGAAGTTACCCCTACTCAAGAAATCGATAAGAGAGTAATTCTGTATTTGTTTGCTACAATTAATGGTCAACTGCTATAACAGTTTTGCATGACTAAGCTAAAATAAATAAATGGAACAATAGTGCATTTTTATGTAACCTAACTAGGCAGGTTCACTCAATATTTGAGCTCAAGCACACCACTATAGTATATATATTATATGTATATATATATTATATATATTTGAATGTACGCATGTTATTTCTGTACTTTGACCCTGGCATTTTTGTGTTAGCTCAATGGTCGACCCCATTCCAAACTTCACTAAACAGAATCTTCAGGTTTATCAATCATTACCTGTATCATCCAAGTAGATTGAATTGTTCACCTCTTTGATTCTTTTATGAGTGCACTTAAACTTACAAACGTACCGGAGTTCATTTTCTATTCGAATTAGTGGCCACAGTCAAGCTTATCTGCTATTTTGTCATAGTTGTACAAACCTACGCGACAGATTATTCTTACTTGAAAATCCATTGTCCAATTAGTCTAACCATGAAGCTAAGTCTTATTTAGGCATGTCCAGTAAACAAGTGTATGTGAAAGTGTTGTGCGTTTACAGCTACTGCTTAGCTAAAGAATAGCACAAAGTATTTAGCTAGCATATAAATATATAGTTGTCTCTTACAAAGCTATTCAGTTAATACAGCAGTAAGTATGTCTTAATGTAGGCTTAGGTTCAAACCTGTGCTGTGATTCCTTAGAAATGCCTGTTATTGTTTGTTTGTTTGTTTGTTTGTTTGTTTTTAAGTCAAACAATTGCTGTGAGTGGCTGATATGGCAGTAAACCCCTGTGTAAATATAATTGAAAACTTGACTGTTTTTTTATTTTTATTACCTGGAGTGCTAGAAGTTAAAAATTAATCATTGTAACAGTAGCTACTGTAATTTTATGTAACTTAATTAGAGAGGCTCACTCGCCATTTGTTCTCAAGCACACTACTAGTACTTATAGACATAAGAACATCATCTATATTGTCTCCAAGACTATAGTATGGCAGTGGATTGTTCTGTTTATCTAAGTAGGATGCTGATAAAAATTATTGAAATTATCTTTTCCATTTCAGCCATCTATCCAGATTTCTGGAGCCAGCTGCATTTTCTGGTGGTTGTAATGCAATGTTTGTAGACACTAGGAGTGGTGGCAACTGCTCCTTTCAATTTTCTCATTCATTGTTTTCTAATGAATAAACAATATTTTCAATGACAAAGTTTAATCACCACATTGCCACCATGTAACACTTGGGTTAAGCTACACTTCCTACTAGCTAGCTATACCTAGTATATACTTTAAGACAGATTCAACAATATCAACTCGGGGTCATATCTAGAAAAAAATTAAAAATTTTATGTGGAGTGGTGGGCAAATATTTAATGTCAGTTGCATAATATAGCATAGGCAAACTTTTAATAAACTATATATAATATATTGTATATATATAATATATGTACATATATAATATGTTTTATTTATGTATATATAATTTATTATATATTACATATTCTGCTCTTTGTATGAATTTGCACAATCTATAGATTGTGCTGCACATTCTATAAATTCATAGATTGGGTGACAAAAAGAAACATCTGGGTTTTATTAAACCCAAAAAGGTATAAAAAATAATAGAATAATATTTGATTTTCCATAGAGCCTAATTTTTCAACCAACAAGCTTTTCACCACCACTATGTATCATTTATTTATCAATAAAAAAATTAATCAGTCACTTTCCTCCTACTACACTCAAAATAAAATCACAACTCTATACTAAGTGCAATGTAAATAAAGTAGCAAAATTACAAATACTGGTGGAGTGTTGCCCCCTGCCTCCCCTACATACTGCCCTGCTAACTGTAGCTTACTGTGACAGTGACCCTGAGACAGAGACCTATGAACACAAGTGATAACATTGTACAAACGAGACACACAGGAAATGATGCCAAAACACAGCATTAGTAACAGTACAAATTATGCCACACTCATAATTGCTGATTCTGCTACTACTTTCAATTTCAAACATAACATCCTCTACAACTACTACAAACCGTATCAAGGAAACAGATTGTCTCATTTACCCAGAAGAGTAAAGACAGGAGCCTGTAATTTTAGAATCAGTTAAACTAATAGGTAGACTTTATGGTATTTGGAACTTAGACTTTTTTCGTACCTATGGCCACGGTCCTTGTTTTAAAATGAGCTCTTTAGCAGTGTTGTCATTAGATCTTGCAGTAGCAGTGTACCCTTTGTTTCTTATTATTTTTTTATTATTTTTTAGTCACTTTACATGACCAGAACTTTAAGCTATTAACATTCATTTGTAAGCCATTTAAAATGCTCTTTAGTAAGTGGCAAAGCAATTTTGCAGTTGAAACTTCTACTGTAAATGCTTTTGCAGCTTTCTTTTATTTATCAAGTATATAATTCTTCAGTATTTGTTTTGACATACTCACTCCAGTTAAAGTCTACCAGTTTTATAGTCCCCTACAAGTGAACTCTAGTTGGAGGCTCTACTATGACCCTACAATAAAGTACTTCAGTAAAGAACATCGATGGTATGCCATTATAGCTCTTGTCATTGCTTTTGTCTTCATCATTATTCCACTTCTAGTCCTTCTTTTTTACTCTACTCGAGTATTTCACAAGTTTCTTTCTATTCTTCCATAGCGCTGGCAGCTATTTTTACATGCTTTTGTAGACTCCTTACAAGGTTGTTATAAAGACGGTACAGAGCCTGGTGCTCGAAACTGCAGATGGTATGTGCCAATGCTTTACATTTACCGGCTTTTAATAACGTTTATTTATGGCTTAACTCTTGATGTTGCCTTCTTTTGTTATGGAGCAATCATGATAATAATTTTCGTTATTATAACTATCCTCATAGACCCTTTCAAGTCAAGTTTAAAATACTTATCCTCTTCTATACTAATATTTATCTTGCTCATAGCCTGTTTCTGTGTGTCAATCATAGGAGCTGTAATGGCGGAAGAAAGAGGTAATGCCATCACTTCCTACTCGTTGAATTTGCTACCTGTTACACTTTCTTTCCTTCCTCTATTCTACGTTGCAATTATCGTAATGCACTGGATCAGCAGTCATCTACGCCTGCATGATAGGTTCAGAGAACTAGGATCTAGAACAACTACATAATATAATATAAAAAACCAAACAATGTATCCATTATAACTCATTCAAGCATCAACATCACTGTAATTATTTCATATTTTTTAAAATAGAACTAGCTTATACTAGATTCACCATAATTGGTTGCTTTTTATTATCACGATTACATAATACAGATACATAAATATAAAATAAGTTACTTTTGAAAAAGAATATACATTTATAGTGGATGACCATCCTGCCTCTCCACAATAGATAAGGAATCTTAGCTAGTTGGTTTTTGCTGGTCATAAAATAAGAGATAAATGTATGAATTTAAACGGAATCAATCAATGAGTATAGTTCCAGTTAATTGTCAGTTTGTATTATAACTAAACTGTAATTCTGTAAACTGAAAAAAGGGCAGCCTGAACGAGGTTTATCTTATTACTATAGGTATTAAACTGACAAACGGCAGGCTGAAGATTGATTTTCTTTCTCTGTTTTCAGAAAACTGGCACCAATATACGTTTACTTTAAGTCCCACCATCCAATTTATGGTAAATGAGGAATTGTATTTAGTGTTGTGGGAAAGTATATACAACAAACTAAAAGAGGCATTTGAGCAAATGTGAGTGAATGAAAACTAAGATACCTACAAGATAGTAATGCCCATATGGGAGATATCAAGAACATTTCAGCCATTGCTAAGTTTAATTTATACTAAGGGTTACTTGCATGCAAGCATAAACATCCATAATCTTGGAAGCTATAAATTGATGTTTTGTAATTACTACGGATTCTAGTGTCATAGAGCTTCCTAGATCTCTTATACTCTTAGAGGCTCTCTTTACCACTCTTACCTCTTCACATTTAATCGGCTTATGTTGCTGCCAAGGATAGCTATTGTAGTTATTGTATATTGTAACAGGGAAACTTTGGTGGTAAGTTGTTAAATTACATTAGAGTTCTTATAGATTATTCTATATTCATTCTGATCATCAGATTCACATTCTAAATGATTTTACTCAGGACTGATGACCTTTAATCACTAGTCTACAACCTCAATCATTTTAGGTGTTTCGCATAATGTTAGGGTGAAGTTATGATTATGCTTTGTTATAAGACGTGGCTGACAAACTGCTACTTCAATCTACTATCAGTTTGTTCATTAATGTCTGACTGAATTCATATTTAATGAAATAATGTCAGATGATAATATTTGCCTTTTTTTGGTAAATTTTAGTTTGTTATATGTAAGTATTAATAATAGTATAATAAATATTTATTTAAAATGGTCTAATGCTAAAAACATAGATTTGTTGTACAAATTTGCTGTACATTAAGATGATTTGAAACTTTTATATGAGAAGAAAAGTGTAGTGATTTCTTGCAGAACGTCTTCAGTATATAAAAGTTGTTATAAATATCTGTCATCAACTCTGTAGATATAGCTTCAACCTTAGTTGGCTGCAGGATAGAGCTTAGACTTACAATTTGGGCTTGACAAATTGCAGCAGGACCTTAACTGTATTGCCTCTAACTAATTGTAGCGTCTCTAACTATTGCAGGTGTTGAAGTAGTTGAGCATTCAAAGTTCTCAAAACAACTTTGGGAGAGTGTGAATAGATGACAACATATGACCTACAAATGTGTCTGTCTGAGATTAAATAGTATAAAATAGTAAATATTGGATGGACCAACACTGAAGGTTCAAGATGGTGATATGATAACATGCAGAACATTTTCATAACAACACTATGATTAATTGTGAAGAATAGACTTATGTATTCAATAGATGTAGTGGCACGATACTATGGGCAGTGATAGACATCATTAAACCTTTGTTGTTGAATGAGTGTTCACTCTATACTCGATAGCTATTGTGCTACCTATGCAAAGTAAGAATTTTGTAGAAGAGGGTCAGTAATCATTCGTATAACTGCACCAAATACAGAGATAACACACTGATAGATGTGTGGTCTACCAAACCGTGCCTTCAAACATGTCAGCATGGAATGACTACATGTGCAATCATGTTAAGAGACCCAGTTATATTCTCTCCGGAACACGCAGTATTGCCCACAACATCCAAGAAATGATTTATTTGATTTAGAATGCATCAAATGTGAAGGTGGTACCTCTATCTACCTGATTCTCTTCCTTTATCTATTTAACTTGTATGGTCCATTGTTTCTACAGTATTCAAAATTATTACTTGCACATTTATATCATACTTTTAGACTGGATCTGCTCTATAATAGTCTTCACTCATGTATTTGTATAAAATAGTTTTTTCACAAAATGCAGCTTTTAGTTTTTTTCCATTAGCCACTCACTCACATGTCCTTCTCTTGTTTTCTCACTCTTTATAGCCACTTCACATGGATTCAAATTATTCTAGCAACACCTTGTTCACAAAACATATTTTTACACCCAAAACTCCACATTATTCCACAACAATTCCATGTATTAGACTCACAAAAGATGTGTTTATATCACAACTATGGCTGAACAAGTCCCAACTACTATAATTACTAAGGGAAAAACAACTTATCTTTACATGATACTTTTGGTTACAATTCTCTCATAAGTCATTTTTGGAGACGTTAAAGACATAATAAAGTATAAATTTTAACTGCACATTTATATATTGACCCTTGAAGAAACAATAACAGATTAGACTTAACTTGATAAGTATCACTGTTCACAGAATCTTGCCAAATATTTTGGCTCATCCATTTTACAACAATTAAGTCTACTCTAAAAAAATGTGTAAAGACTAGGAAGTGGAACTGTGGCAGTACCTGCACATCATGTATAATCTATGTCTAAGCTTGTACAACCTGCCACCAAGCGGGATTTGCGCTCCTTCTTAGGTGCAATATTTTACTATAGAAAGTTCATTCCTTTCTTTGGCCTCTACTCGTACAAACTCACCCCAGTCACTGCCAAGACCGTTCCAAACACTGTCAGTTGGTCGGAGGAAATGCTGGAGTCTTTCCATTATTTGAGGTCAGTTTTATGTCATGTTTGTTCTTTACATGTACCTGTTGAATCTGATGATTTTTTCTTTGAAACTAATAATGCATCCATAGCTGGTATTGGGTGTGTTATCACTTATATAATACAGACCACAAAGCCCTAGTTCAACTGATGTCTTCTAATGTTCTCAACTGTCTTACCATGTGCATTTTACTCCGGACAACTAAAGGGACCAAAAGTTTGTTATAGTGTTACTGGAGCTTGAATGTCTGGTCATTGTTGGTTCTGTTTATCATTTCTTGTTTGGCAAGCACTTCACTTATATATACAGACCACAAAGCCCTAGTCCAACTGATGTCTTCTAATGTTCTCAACCACAGACTTCAAGGATGGGCTCTAAAACTTCAGGAGTTTAGTTTTGACATCATCTACAGGGAAGGAAAACTCGACAGCAATGCAGATGCCCTTTCAAGGCAAACCTGGACACCAGAATCTCCTCCAGTTCACTCAGCAGACTCAACCAAAGATGCTCGAGAGCTCAGCGAGGCAGGCTGTGGGAACTCACCCACTGAGATACTGGTTCTCTATGTTGATCACAAACAACATTACATACAACAATCACCTCCTTAGTAACACATGCACAAAAAACATTTTTCTAGAACTTTATTTTTGACCATTGGCCTTCATGTGTGGAATGTTCTCATTGGTCATTCTTTTTATGTTTCACCAGTGGGTGGCGGGACATATATAATCCAAACAATCCCAGTGAACCTGGTCTTTTTCCTGAAATAATAGATCACCTCCATTATCTCTGTACTTACACTTTTGTTACTCTAAACTTAAAACTATTAAGGAGGTATGACACAAGTGCTGGGCTTAGGAGATATTCCTGGACAGATTTAAGCAGGAATAGACCTGGTGGCAGCCTACCTCTAATTTGAGGGCAAGAGTACTATCCATAACTGGCCCTCAACTATACCACATCTACCTTAACTACTGAAACACAAGAAACTTCTCCAACATAATCTGGTCCTGAATGGCTGAGATCCCCACCGACTGATTGGCCATTAAAATTCCTATTCACTTCTTTCATACCAAAAAGTCGATTGGTCATTGATCCCTGGATGTGCACCCCACATTGGAGGCATCTGGGAATTTGCTGTGAAAAGAATGATAACATACTTTTGAAAAACTGTTGGTTCACATGTCCTGTCAGTGGAAGAAGGTTCGGAAATTGAAGCCACAATGCCCCTATGCCCAATGAATGAAATGCTTGATGACAGCATGGAAGTTCTAACTCCAGCTTATTTTATGGTGGACAGATCTCTGCAAACTCTTCCTTAACGAAATAATTCCTGGACAAAACAGTGTCATGTGAACTGTTGATATTAGGACTTCCACAAGGTGCTAGTTCCTCTACTTGTCTAACCTAATCTCTTTTTTGTGGGAGTAGATGTTCAGGCCATATCTGAGCAGAAGATTGACTTACTTATATCATGTGTGACTATTTACTGCTGTCTTAATTACACCTTTTATATTCACCCTTATTATTAACAACAGTCATACCTCATTCACCACTTAAACTACTAGTCTCCATTTCTAACCTGCTCTTGAATTCATGCAACACCAATGTATTACTAGAGGAGCTAGCTATTATACTCCACCAGGGATCAATTATAAACCAATCAATAGAGGCATCACAAAAAGGAGCAATAAGACTCTACATTAGTGATAAATAACATACTAATATCAAGTGATTATCGAGTGCATTGTTGCTACAACAGACAAAGAATATATGACAAGTCAGCATTTATGACGAGAAATAAATTCAGCATTACCAAGTTAAAAAAGAAAGTGCTGCATTATTCATAAAATTCACAATATCCAAACTCAACCTCTTTTGCTGTTAAGGGTGGCCGCACACCGCCTACGCATTTTTTTTGTTGATGGTTGCTATGCACGATTACTAATATTGTATACTTACATGAGCTTCTCCACTACAACACAATGACAAAGTACCTGCCAAAGGCGCAGCTCACTAATTTTAGAGCAAGGAAATTTTGGCCGGTTAAAACATGCAATGTGAATATAATATTTTAATCAATATATTATGTTTGATGTCTGAGCCCCCTTTTTTTCTATCTCCAGATCTGCCTCCTAGCAGGAGTTGTTGTGGAGAAGTCATGTCCATCTTCACTAGCAGAATTGAATGTAAAGCTATCGTGGGGGTTTGATAAGGTGGACTACTGAAACTATAACTGCACTACTAGTTTTCAGTAATTCGCGTCTAATTTGTCTAACTACTATGTATTATCTTTCCAAGATTATACGTTCTAAGTGGTGCGCACCGCGTTTTACCCACCGCTGCTCCAGGGGGGTGTGACATTGGAGCAGTGCAGCTTGTAAACTCTGCGAGACCAGTTTGGTCTACATAGTTTGCTTTATTACTCGAGGAAAGCGGACAATTATCGTTTCATTTAGCTGCATAAAATAAGGTAATAAAAAATTGTCATAATTAGTTTTTAAAAATATAGCTATTCTAATTGTGGTACAACAATAAAAAAATCTCATAAAAATATGAATAAATAGATCGAGATGAAAATTAATCATTATAAATAAGGTTCAGGAAGGGCAGATAAATTTTCAGCTTTTAAAATATTTTCCACTAACCTCTAAAAGTTGCTTTTAGTAAGGAACTTTGTAGCTTTATAACTCCTAGGTATCGGTGAGTTTCTCCACCAGTTTTGGTAAGCTTCCTGTTAGCCCTCCCACCCCTCCCCCGCCCCCCCCCCCCCCCCCACCTCTCTCTTCCAGGTTCCTGCTTTAGTAGAACTCAGCAGTGTATGACCTTGACGTTAGGATCCTTGGCAACAGTCAATTAACGTTAATTGATTCCTAATAAATTTGCCTGGGTTGAGCCCGAAGTTAACATGTCACATCAGGACTCCATGACCACTAGCTATTGTCCTTGATATATAGAATGATTATACAATTGAAATACAATGTTGCTTATATAACTGCTGTTACTGCTTTCAGTTTCAAAAAGTGCATCCTCTGCAACTAACTACAAGCTGTATAGCAAAACAATCTAATTTCATTTACCAGGAAGAGTGATGACAGAAATGGAAAGAAATAGTGCAGGACTGCTTGTAATTTTGATGCTGTCACTACTGTTTTTTGAAGCACAAGGCTCTGTAGAATTGAGACAAGTTGTACTTCAAAATGACAATTGGAGTTACAATTATTCCATGAGCTGCATTAATGGCTCTACTTCTTGCCTACCTTGGTCGTCAGTTTGTGATGCTAGTTTGGATGTCTGTAAGTGTATTAAACTTTCAGGGGATCCTCTAATTTGTAAAGAAATCACAGAGAGCAGATCAGCTCCTTGTGTATTGGAGGAAAGCTGTGTGTCTATTAATAAAGTCAATAAGAGAGAACTAATGGAAGTAGGAAAATGTTACTATCATTTTGCCGATAGAATTTACCAACAATTACCTGATAATATCACTGACTGGAATAACTTTATGTGTGGAGAGTTCCATAGAACTGGGAGTCTTTGTGGGCAGTGCGATACTGACAGAGGCTACTACCCCCGAGTGTACTCCTTAGATATGTCTTGTATTAAATGTGATAACAGTAGCTCCAACTGGTGGAAATATATCTTGTTAGCTTATCTCCCACTTACAGTGTTTTACTTGATAGTGTTCTTCTTTAAAGTAGACATACACTCATCTCAGCTCCAAGGCTTCATCATATACTCACAGTTCTTAACAATACCTGCATTAGCACGCAAAATGCTGTTATCAACTAGGCAAAAGCCTATATTTTTAGAAATAGGAAAACTATTAGCTGCACTTTATGGCATCTGGAACTTGGACTTCTTTCGTAGTTATGACTCAGGTATTTGCTTCAAAATAAGTTCTTTAGAAGTGTTGTCAATGGAACTTGCAGTAGCAGTTTACCCTTTGTTACTGATGCTGTTTTCTTATTTTTTAGTGACTTTGCATGACCAGAACTTTAAGCTATTAACTTTTATCTATAAACCATTTAAAATCCTTTTTAGTACGTGGCAAAGCAATTTTGCAATTAAAACTTCTACTGTAAATGCTTTTGCGGCTTTCTTGTTCTTATCAAATACCAAATTTTTCAGTATTTGTTTTGACATGCTCGCTCCAGTTAAAGTCTACCAGTTTTACAATCCTTTACATGTGAACTCTACTTGGCAACTCTACTATGACCCTACAATAAAGTACTTCAGCAAAGAACATCGATGGTATGCCATTATAGCTCTTGTAATTACATTTGTCTTCATCATTGTTCCACTTCTAGTCCTTCTTCTGTACTCTACTCGAGTATTTCACAAGTTTCTTTCTATTCTTCCACAGCGCGGGCAGTTATTTTTACATGCATTTGTTGACTCCTTTCAGGGTTGTTGTAAAGATGGTACAGAGCCTGGTACTCGAGACTGCAGGTGGTACATGCCAATGCTTTACATCAGTCGTCTTCTATTAATCTTTTTTTATGGCATATCTCTAAATGCTGCCTTCTTTCCTTATGGAGCAATGATTATTACTATGTTTGCTATCATGACCATTGTGGTAGATCCTTTCAAGACAAGTTCAAAACATTTGTCCTCTTCTATGTTAATATTTATTATTCTCATGGCCAGCTTCTGCGTGTCTGCCATAGGAGCTACAATGGCAGATGAAAGTGGTAATATCATCACTTCTTACATGTTTTACTTGCTAACTGCTGCATTATCTACATTTCCCTTGATTTATGTGGCAATTATTGCAATACATTGGATTAGCCGTTATCTACTTCTGCGTGAGAAGTTCAGAGAATTAAGATCGAGCACAATGATATAAATACCTTACAATATAACAATGCATTCTTTTTTTTAACTCGGGCATTAACAGTTACTATTATTCTTTTATTTTGTTTTCAAAGTAAGATTAGTTGCTATGAAATATAAATACTTTTTGTTGGGCTGTCGTTCATCATCAAAATAAATGGAAATTTGCCTCATATATAAATGAATCAGTTACTTTTTTGAAGCACTTTGAAGTATATTATATGCATAATTATATAGGCTCATTGTTATGTAATTGGTAAAGATGTTATTTAGCTTGTCATAGCAAGGATTTTCTTAGAATGAAAAACGTTTCTGTCTGAGGAACTTCTTCAGTTTCACTGATGATTGAACAATGGCACAAGTGTACAGTTTTAACAGTGGATGATGAGGTGATACAATAATAGAGGTGTAGTGTGTCCTGCAGCCTCGACCAACAGGTAGGAACAGAACGGGAGTAGAGCAGCACAGGCATCTCATGTCTGGCCACTTTCCTCCAAAGTCTCTGTCACCACAGAAATCCCACACATTCTCAAGTCTGCTTGAACTTATTGAAAACGTGGGAAATCTGAACTGAGAGGGGAGTGGCTGACAATGATATAGTCTGTTCACAATCTATTCACGCATGTGTGAGGTAAAGGGTTTACATGTAAATGAATTAGGCAAGATGTACACAACTGTGAACATGTAGCTCAACGTAGGACTAGATTAGACAGAAAGAAATAAGAGTGTGAATTAAATAGTAGTGAGGTAAAGTGTATCCATCACAATATTTATATGGTATGAATTGGAGGGTCCATAACAAAGTGATGTAAAATGATGGTTCATAGATGCTAATAGATTGTTACTGAGTGACTAAAGATTTAAGCTGGTTGTCAATTACTGGGTCATACATTGGATCCCAGGAGAAACCACAATCAAGGTTGCTCATTGTATCCTTTTTCCTGACCCATATTGCATCCAAAATCCTTTTTTTTTTCAGTATAGTGGCTCTGAATGAATCACTCTCACTTCCTCCCAGTTGACATTATGACTTTTGTTCCAAGTATGCATTGCAAATTCCATTATTGTGATCTTTTACTGCAGCTTTGTGTGCTCTGTCAGTCATTTTTTGTAGGCTTCTGCTTGTTTCACCATAATAGACACAATCACAGTCATTGCATGGCACTTCATATATAACATCCTTCCTCTTTCTTTCTGGTGTTGGTGTTGTAACTTTTACAAGTGTCTGTCTCAGTGTATGGTGTGCTGTAAACACTGCTCTAACTCCAACCTGATTACATACACAATTGATAGGTTCGGCTATGTGTTTTATATAAGGCAAGCATGGTAGTTTCAATCTGTCACTCGATATTTCTCCGGCCTTATCCTGTTTGGGTGGTGGGGGTGGTTGAAGCAAAGTTCTCTTGAAGACCTGTAGTGCGCATCCATTCTTGAAAAACAGTTATCAAGGGTGACCTTTCCTTTTCTTTGTGCCTGTCATGCACACACGTGCATTCTACAGTTCAAGCATCTCATTATGCAGTATGCAAGTCTTTACTCTTGGGTGATGGTGTGAAGTATAATGGATGCATAGATCAGTGTGTGCAGGATTCCTATAGACATTAGTTGAAAAGTTTCCATTCTTCGCACTAGTACATCAAGAAATGGAATTATTGTGGCACTGTTCAGTGATCAGTGAAACTGAAGAAGGTCTTCAGACTGAAACATTTGTCTTTCTAAGAAAAATCCTTGCTATGTATCTTATATGCATTTATGATGTATGGTTATCCTAGTTGTCCAAACTTCAATTATCCAAACACTTCAATTAACTGAACACCAAAAATCTAGTAGTATCTCCACCATTTTCTTTCACAGGAGCTCTAGATACAGCATATAATGGATAAAATATTTATTGCTCTGCAGTGAAATAAGTGGTAAAGGGTCTGGCTATACAAAACTACTGACCAATAGCATTTTAGTGCTTGTTCTACCAGCCATTTGCTTTCTTAAGGGTTACTTGCATGCAAGCATATACAGGCATCATTCTGGAAGCTCCAAACTGATGCCTTTTAATAACCATGGTTTCAGTGTCATAAAGCTTCCTTGACCTGTAAAGCTTTTAGAGGTTCATACTACAACTCTTGCCTCTTCCCATGTAATGGGTTGATGTTGTTGCCATTCTTAGCAATGGCTGAAATCTTCATGATGTATTTCTTTTATGGATATCAGTCTTATTTACTTTCACACAACACAGGATACATTTCATCTTTTACCATTAATTGGATGGTGGGACTTAAAGTGAAGGTATCTATTTTGGTGTTGGTTTTCTTAAAACAGAGAAAGTTAACCATTCTTCTGTTTATCATTTGTCTTTTCTATTTAATATTTCTTTCAGGCTGAACTTTTTACTACTACAATATTACTATTAAGTTATAATAATGAATGACAATTAATTAACACTAATAGCCAAAGCCACAAAGTAAGATGGGCATGCATTAGCTTCAAACGTAACTTGCAATTTATGTATCTGTATTGTGTAACTGTGACATTAAAAGACAATCATAAAATATTTGTTTATAGCCAATTTAATAACAGCTATATCTAAATTAAAAATGAATAAATTGTTTGATATTAAGTTATATTATATCACTAGTCCAGACACTAGTTCTCTGATTTTATTCCGTAGGCATAGATGACTGCTAATCCAATGTATTGCAATAATTGCTACATAAATTAGAGGAAGGGACGACATTGTAACAGTTAGCAAATAGAACATGTAAGAAGTGATGGTATTACTCTCTTCATCTGCCATTATAGCTCCTATATTAGACACGAAGAAACTGCCTATGAGCAAGATAAATATTAGTATAGAAGAGGATAAGTATTTTAAGCTTGACTTGAAAGGATCTATAAGGATAGTCATAACGACAAAAATTGTTATCATCATTACTCCATAAGGAAAGAAGGCAGCATTAAGAGTTAAGCCATAAATAAACATTATTAAAAAACGTAAAATGTAAAGCATGGGTACATACCATCTGCAGTCTCGAGTACCAGGCTCTGTACCGTCTTTATAACAACCCTGTATAGAGTCTACAAATACATGTAAAAATAACTGCCAGCGCTGTGGAAGAATAGAAAGAAACTTGTGAAATACTCGAGTAGAATAAAGAAAAAGAACTAGAAGTGGAATAATGATGAAGACAAATGCAATGACAAGAGCTATAAGGGCATACCATCGATGTTCTTTACTGAAGTACTTTATTGTAGGGTCATAGTAGAGCCTCCAACTAGAGTTCACTTGTAGGGGACTGTAAAACTGGTAGACTTTAACTGGAGTGAGTATGTCAAAACAAATACTGAAGAATTTTATATTTGACAAATAAAAGAAAGCTGCAAAAGCATTTACAGTTGAAGTTTTAATTGCAAAATTGCTTTGCCACTTACTAAAGAGCATTTTAAATGGCTTACAAATGAATGTTAATAGCTTAAAGTTTTGGTCATGTAAAGTGACTAAAAAATAAGAAAAAATTATAAGAAACAAAGGGTACACTGCTACTGCAAGATCTAATGACAACACTTCTAATGAGCTCATTTTAAAACAAATACCAGAGTCATAAGTACGAAAAAAGTCTAAGTTCCAAATACCATAAAGTGCACCTAATAGTTTAACTAGTTCAAAAATTACAGGCTTATGTCTTGTAGACAACAAGAGAATGCGCATTGATGGAGGTGTTGTTAAGTACTGGGAGTAAATAATGAAGCCTTGGAGCTGAGACGAGTGTATGTCTACTTTAAAGAAGAACACTATCAAGTAAAACACTGTAAGTGGGACATAAGCTAACAAGATATATTTCCACCAGTTGAAACTACTGTTATCACATTTCATACAAGACATATCAAAGGAGTACACTCGGGGGTAGTAGTCTCTGTCAGTATCACACTTCCCACAAAGACTCCCAGTTCTATGGAACTCTCCACACATGAAGTTGTTCCAGACAGACATATTATCAGGTAATTGTTGATAAATTAAATTCGGATTATTTTGATCTCTTGCACAATTATAGATACACTTTCCTACTTCCACCATTTGTCTCTCGTTGTCTTCATCAATAGTGACACAGTTGCAGTCCAAAATGGATGGAATTAATTTGTTTTGTGCGATTTCATTACAGATTAAAGAATCTCCTGAAAGTTGAAAACACTTACAGACATCCAGACTAGCATTACAAACTGACCAAGGCTGACAAGAAGTAGATTCATTAATGCAGCTCATGGAATAATTGTAACTCCAATTGTCATTTGGAAGTACAACTTGTCTCATTTCTACAGAGCAACGTGCGTCAGAAAACAGTAATGATAGCATCAAAGTTACAAATTCTACTGCACTCTTTCCTTTCATAATTGTTTTTACTCTTCTGGGTAAATGAAACAATTTCTTTCTTAGATACAGTTTGTAGTAGTTGTAGAGGATGTAATGTTTGAAACTGAAAGTAGTAGCAGCAGCAATTATATCATACAAATACATTAATTGTTGAGTGTACATACTAATAAATATAGTAGAATATGTTTATGTGGTGTTGCTCAGGTGTGTGCATAATGAGCTATGTGTAATTTGCAGTGTGTAGCAGCTGCAACTAAGAGTGAAGGGACAGGCATGTGAGATGGCCATCACAGTACATACTGTACTTATACAGTTCCATATAAGCTGTATCTCTCGTGAAAACTAATTTATACACCAACAATACTGACAATATCTGAACATACCCACTACATTTTAGTAAAACTTAAATGTCAAAAAAAATGTGTAAAATAATGAAGGGTTATAATGAAATAATAATATGCCAGAATTGAATAACTTTGATTTTTTTAAACTCGGCCCTGTATACTTAACCTATAATTCAAATATTTGCAGTTGAGCCTCCTGACAAAAATGGCTAAATTTGATGTGTCTCTAATTTGTCACATTTCAATTAATAAAAAAATATATTATTGACATGAATTAGGCTTACCTGTCTGTGTGGATAGAATTCTGAAGAGCCAGAAGTAAAGAAGGAAGTTTATTAAACCATTAAAAAAAATTAATGGCTGGTTATGCTTATAACTATAGCAAACATCACTCTACAGCTAGCTAACTAATAATAAATATTAGCACTTATAGAACCTAATGTCATACCGTCATTATTTACTCATTGAAGAACAGACTTCAAGAACAGAGCATTATTTTACATGTTATAAAGGTATTGGTTACAACATCAAGTACAGAAAACTTAAACATCCATGCAGTATTGACCTAATGCTAGATGTGCTTTGTAATTGTCGCCACTATAATGTATAGGTACAGTTTTTCCCACAAAACACAGATTTCATACACAATTGTGTCTCAGATTTGTTTTTCATTAGACACTCATACACATGTCCTCCTCTTTTTTTCTCACTCTCATTGTAGCCACTTCACATGATTCAAATTATTCCAGCAACACTTCGAATTCACAAAACATATTTTCACAACTGAACTTCTACCATTTTCAGTTCTACCATTATTACAAACAATATTAGGCTCACAAAGAGAGTTATTTTATTTTGAATACGTCCCAACTACTGCAATTACTGGGGGAAACAACTCATGTTTCAGGACTTCAAAATTTTATAATGGAATATAAATTTAACAATACAGACAATAACTAATGCTAAACTTGGTAAGTACCTCAGTTCACAATGTCTTGTAGCAAATATTTATATTAGTACATTCATTCATACCATATACTTTGTACTTTCAGTAGTCATAAAATATTTACAAAATGCAGAAACGTTTCCACCATTGTACAATGATCATCATCAGTGTTTGGATGATGGCCTTTGTAAAATGGTTAAAACGTTTGTGCATTTTGTAAATATTTTATGACTAGTGAAAATACAAAGTATATGGAACTAATGTCTATACCTAGTCACAGAAGAATTTTCAAATTAATTGAGGTGAGCTTTAAATGGATACATTATGATGAACATTATTAATAACATGATTACCATTGTCCAGGCACATCCTGGACAAGAAGAGTGAACGTTTTGAAATCTCTTTTTCCCTTTTGCTTAATTAATCTTTCTTATTCATGCCTCACCTTTCTGGTTTCACCCTTGCTCCTACTTGCATCTTATTAGTTCATACTAATTAATACTGCCTCACACACACACTCTCTACTTCACTCACAAAGACTCTTTGTCCATTTTGGGCCCCTGCCATGGCCTCTCTATAAAAGAGTCAGTGTAGAGCCTCCAGTTACCTGGCTGTTTCATTTTTTTGTAATAGTTTGTACTTTTTCTTACTGCTTATAAAATTATAGTGCTGAATTAAATAATGCTTTGCTTATTAGTGGGTGACTGTCTGGGATACTAGATTTAAGGAAGGTTACGGTGTAATTTTGCTGGCCTTCCTGCATAGTAAATTGTCATTCCGAGCATGCTCCATCAATCATAGCTGTATATGGAAGTAAAATGAGTTTAAATTGATGGCATTGACAATCATGATAAGGCATAGTGCAATCGGTATCATTATTGCATGCCATCTGTAATCCTTAGAGTCTGGTTCATTCCCATCCTTATAAGATCCAAGAAAAGAGGTCTTGAAAACATTAGAAATTAACTAAAAGTGGTGGGATAATAATTGAGACAGGATGATATGATAGAAACTACAAAAGGGAGAGACACAATAAGCATCTGACAAAAGTACATGAAGAATATTATTATTATGGTTGGTACTGCATAAAGTCGGCGTTCAGAGCTGAAAGAATACCCAGCTGGAACTCGTACATGTAGCAGAACTGATACACTTTCACTGGAGTTAGGGGGAAAAACACACACTCAGGACTTTCATGCAAGGAAATCATAAGAATGTTGTAACTACATCTACAGTTGATGTTGTGATGGCTAATAATTAAGAAGATCTTGTTGTTTGATAATACATTTGTGATATGACATAAACATTGTAGGATATACTGCTGTAGGGAAGTCTCTAGAGAGAGGAAAAGGGAAGGATAAGAAGCTCCGAACTGAAACAGTAAACAATCCTTGTGTTGTATAAATGTGTTAAATATAGCTATTATTGATAAATAGGTTTTGTTGCTTTGCTTCAAGATGTGTTAAATGTAGTGCTTACTGTTGGATTGGTTTGTGCATCTGTAGATCAGTATAATATAAGTAATGTCACAGTCATTTTCTGTTGGCTCTGTATGCAGTCCTGTTTTGCATATGAATCTTGCATGAACACTTTCAATAAAATTTAAGAGGTTATACGCAGATTGGCTACTTCAGATCTGGTGGCAGTGAGAAAACTACCAAGATGATGGGAGTAGACTAAGCACTAGTGGATGCAAATCTAGTATGAACACTAAACTTTCTGCCACTACAGCTGAACCTTCACTTGGCTTCCACTCTTTGCATTTGTTCACAAATACTATTATTCTTTGATCCTTTTTGGGGGGACAATTACCTCATAATTTGTTGACACTTCAAATGGTCCATCCTAGACATCATCTCATATGCTTGTTTTTTTTTTAACCGTGGAGTTCTCAGTAAACTAAGAGACACACTTCTAAATTTCTTTCCCTTGCTTACTTGTCATACTTGGTAGCACTTGTGTTGCTATCATCTTTATATATTTCAGAATCAGTAACAATAGTTAGATCCACATCCACCACGAGAGTTTACAGTCGGAATTAGATCACCTACAAAAAGCTTTCCTTTCAAATGGCTACCCCAAACAATTCATCACATGATGCCTTCACAAGAAGAAAGTACAACCACCAGCAACATCAGACAGGTCCATTCAAGAAGAGAAAGACAAGAAATTCCTTGTTCTACCATACGTCAAAGGCCTAAGTGAAAAATTTGAAATGGCTATCCCAAACAGACCAACATCAGACAGCTCCATTCAAGAAGAGAAAGACTAGAAACTCCTTTGGGACCGTTCATTTTATTGTGAGTTGATGAAGGACTTCGAGTCTGAAATGTTCTCCTATTGTTTCAAAATCAACTACAATAAATAATTGCTCCATAATAGTATTCTATATCATATATATCAATATTAGAATTAGTGTTATAGGAATTACAATATAGCCAACATTTTTCCATAAGTAGCTGTAGCTATTCTTCACTTGCTGCAAAGCAGAGCAGGAAGGTAAGCTAATATCTTCTTCTAAGGACCTGGCTTTTTTAAGTAGAGGCTTTTCTAATTGGAAAGATTGTCCTGAGTCTTTTCGTAGGCATGAGGAGAGCAAATGTCACAGAGAAGCCTATGACATGATGGTGAGTATTCCCAGTACAGTACCAAATGTTGGAAATGCTCTCTACGATTCACAGCAAGAAGCAGCATGATAGAAAAGCACTAATGGCGATCTTAGAAAATACTCAGTTTTTAGGGCGGCAAGGAATTGCATTTCATGGGCATGATGAATGCGAGGATAGTTTTGTTCAGCTTTTTAAGCTTAGAAGTAAGGGTGATCATAGTCTTGAGTCATGGGTTGATCGAAAAGGTACACATTAAGCCCCAGTAGTCAAAATGAATTGCTTCAATTGATGTCTTTAGCTATTCAACGGGATATTAAGAGTGACATTCATGTTTCTAACTATTTCACAATTATGGCTAATGAATGCACTGACAGTGCAAACAAAGAATAAGTAGAAATTATGCTTAAGATGGGTCGATCATGAACTTGAAACACACAAAGTCTTAATTGGTTTATATAATGTTCCAGATATATCTGCTAATACTATTTTTTCAGTTATCAATGATTGTCTATTGAGACTGAATTTACAGTGGAATAGGCATAGAGGCCAGTGCTTTGATGGAGCCTCCAATATGACAGGAATCAGATGGAGTAGCTACTAAAATATTGTATCTCCAGAGCACTGTTTACCCATTGTTACGGACACTCACTCAATTTGGCAGTGTGTGACACGATATAAAATTCAAAAAAGCTAGAGATGCCTTAGATACATCATTTGAAATAACAAAGCTAATTAAGTTTTCACATAAGAGGGAATGTATGTTAGACCAGCCAAAGAAAGAATTTACTCCTGAATGTCCTGGTATTCATGTACTGTGTCCTACTCGCTGGACAGTAAAAGCACAGAGCCTGAACAGTATTTTGCAAAACTACAGTTTTACAAAAACTGTGGGATATTTTGCTTGATCAAAACCTAGATTCTGAAGTTAGAGCTAGAATTATTGGTGTTAAGGCTCAAATGGAATCGTTTGACTATCACTTTGGTTTGTGTGTTGGAGAGCTAGTTCTTAGTCATGCTGATAATTTATCGAAATCACAGCAAAGCAAGACTATATCAGCAGCTGAAGGACAACATATAGCTGAAATGACTGTAACAGTGCTAGAGAAAATGAGAAGTAGTGAAGCATCTTTTTTTGGAGCTCAAAATTAAAAAAAATTTCCCATGTTGATATAGCTGAGCCTGTTTTACCCAGACACAAAAAGAGACCCAAGAGATATGAGTCAGGTAGTGAGGAATATAGTCCACCCACTGTAAAGGACCATTTCCGGTGGCAGTATTTTGAAATTTTAGATTGTGCCATAAATTGCATTAAATTAAGATTTGACCAGCCTGGTTACAATCAGTATAGCAAGGTTGACAGTATACTGCTAAAATCTATGAATGGTGACAAATTTGAAGAAGAATATAATTTTGTTTGTTCATTCTACAATGATGATGTTAACCCCATTCCTCTCAAAATACTGCTACAAATATTGGCAACTCATATCTGGAAAAAAAACCCCAAGCTTAATTGATTTGTTACAATATATGAAACAATTAAACCCTTCACAATTTCCAATGTTCTCGGAAATAGTCACCCTGCTTAAAATTGTTTTGGTGAATCCTTCCACGAATGCTGCTAGTGAAAGATTATTTTCTGTGATGAGGAGGATTAAGACTCCAGATTCAGTCTGCTGCATCCTCGTCTGGTGCTCAAGTAGAATCTCCTGTCCTATTTCCAACTCTGGTAGACCATACAACTTTTATTAACTATAAACATAGAGAATCTGTTTTTGGAAAATTTGAGCGACAGAAATATTAAATCTGTAATGATTTAAAACTATTTTGTTATTTTTGACTTATACTTAAAACCACAATTAAAACTCTTCTCTATAATTGTATTATGTAGCATGTACCAAGTATAATTCATATAATTAGGTGTGGCTAATGATAAAGGACGGAGTTTGAGAAACCGGACCGCTTTTGAAGTTACTGCTACGCTCCTGCAATACCATAATTATAGGTGCATGCTTGATAGTATGAACATGTAACAAGTTGGTATAATGAAAATAGATTAAGCATAAAACATTTGCCAAGCTTAAAAAGGAGATGCGGTGAGGCTCTATATGTAAAGAACCAAACATGGCATATAATACATAATGACCTCACAACCTCTTAGCTATTCGTATTCAGAAAAATGTCATTGATATACATTGACTTTACGAACGGAACATGTTTGGTTATAATTGCTGCTGCTACTACTTTCACTTTCAAACATTGCATCCTCTACAACTACTACAAATGGTATTGCAGAAATACAACAACTAATTTTATTTACTGGGAAAAGTAAAAATAACAATGGAAAAAAGTGCAAAAGTATTTGAAGCTTTGATGTTGTCATTGCTGCTTCTTGCTGCACATGCCACCAAAGAATTGAGACAAGTAATACTTGAAAATGACAGCTGGAATTACAGTAATTCAAGCAGCTGCATTAATGAATCTACTTCTTGCCAACCTTGGTCAGTTTGTGATGCTAGTCTGGATGTCTGTAAGTGTATTAAACTTTCAGGAGATCCTCTGATCTGTAAAGAAATCACACAAAACCGATTAACTCTTTTTGTTTTGGACTGTGACTGTGTCTCTGTTAATAATAACCATGAGAGAGAACTGGTGGAAGTAGGAAAGTGTTACTATAACTGTGCCAAATATCAAAATAAGTTGTATGATTATCAGCAATTACCTAATAATAATATGTCTGACTGGAACAACTTCATGTGTGGAAAGTTCCATAGAACAGGGAGTCTTTGTGGGAAGTGTGATACTGACAGAGACTACTACCCTCGAGTGTACTCCTTTAATATGTCTTGTATGAAATGTGATAACAGTAGTTCCAACTGGTGGAAATATATCTTGTTAGCTTATGTCCCACTTACAGTGTTTTACTTGATCTTGTTTAAAATAGATATACACTCGTCTCAGCTCCAAGGTTTCATCACATATGCCCAGTGCTTTACAATACCTCCATTAATGCACATTCTCCTGTTGTCTACAAGACTGTCTACAAGACATAAGCCTGTAATTTTATAACTAGTTAAACTATTAGGTGCACTTTATGGTATTTGGAACTTAGACTTCTTTCGTACCTATGACTCTGTTATTTGTTTTAGAATGAGTTCTTTAGAAGTGTTGTCAATGGATCTTGCAGTAGCAGTGTACCCTTTGTTGCTTATGCTTTTTTTCTTGTTTTTTAGTCTCTTTATGTGACCAGAACTTTAAGCCATTAACATTTATTTATAAGCCATTTAAAATTCTCTTTAGTAAGTGGCAAAGCAATTTTGCAGTTAAAACGTCTACAATCAAGGCTTTTGCATCCTTCATGTTTTTATCAAACATTAAATTCTTCAGTATTTGCTTTGACATGCTAACTCCAGTTAAAGTCCACCAGTTTATAGTCCTCTACAAGTGAACTCTAGTTGGAGGCTCTACTATGACCCTACAATAAACTACTTCAGTAAAGAACATCGGTGGTATGCCATTATAGCTCTTGTAATTACATTTGTCTTCATCATTATTCCACTTCTAGTCCTTCTTTTTTACTCTACTCAAGTATTTCGCAAGTTTCTTTCTATTCTCCCACAGCACTGGCAGTTATTTTTACATGCTTTTGTAGACTCCTTACAGGGTTGTTATAAAGACGGTACAGAGGCTGGTACTCGAGACTGCAGATGGTTTGTACCAATGCTTTACTTCTGTCGTCTTGTACTAATGCTTATTTACAGCATAACTTTGAACGCTGTTTACTTTCCTTATGTAACAATAATTATTACTGTTTTTGCTATTGTAACCATCAATGTAGATCCTTTCAAGTCAAGTTTAAAACATTTGTCTTCTTCTATGTTAGTTTTTATCTTGCTCACTGCCAGTTTCTATGTGTCTGCCATAGGAGCTGTAATGGCGGAAGAAAAAGGTGATACCTTCACTTCCTACATGTTCTTTTTGCTGGCAGTTGCTATGTCTTCACTTCCTCTAATTTATGTAGCAATTATTGCAATACATTGGATTAGCCGTCAGTTACACCTACGTGATAAGTTCAAAGAACTGAGATCTTTAACAATGATATAGCAAAACTTAAAAGTCAAACAATGTATCCATTTTAATTCACGCAGGCATAACATCACTAACTTTTATGTTTATTTCATAATAGGACTGGCTGATATTATATTGGCCTTGTATGTAACAAATAATATTGTCTATTTTATTTACTATAACATTAGTTTGAAATTTACACTTTTATTTACAATGTAAAACAAATTAATTTTGAAATCTCTGAAGTAAATATGCATTCCTAATGATGCCAATTCTGTTTCATAGCCCAATAGAAGAAAGCATAGTTTGTTGCGTTGCCGTTCACAAAGTAAGAGATAATTTTTAGGAATTCAATAGAGAGTTATAAAAAATTTTGAATGAATTAAGTCCCCTATTTCTAAGTATTTGAACTGATTTTAAGCAAATGGACAAGAAATAGGAATTGTAGAGTGAGACTAACTGAGGAGTGAGAGTGAATGGACTGACTTAAACGCATAACTAACCCATTTCAAGACTACACAGCCACATTCTGCACATGCTCAAGCTCAAACACATGGAACATAGAAACACATAATTAGTGTGCCACAACTAATTAATCAAAACCAAGCTACAGCTAAGTTTGGATTACAACTGTATTGTATATCACATTAAAAATTACTTAGACTTCTTTGTGAGTTACTACTTCAATCAATAAAATAACACAAGTGATCGTAATAAATATGTTCATTCCAAGAAAAGTGACATGAAATCATGACTACAAACAATGAAAGAATAAATATTGTTTCATTGATTTCTACAACTACATAAATAATGAATCTTTCAGCTTCTCATTCTTGCTTTGATGCTTGACAAGATGATGAAACAAGCATACAACAAAGAAGATGAAATAATTGCAATTACAATGACATAAATAAGGTAAGTAAAGGAAGTAGCTTGACTTTTTTCAGCTACATCTATGGCCGCACCACTGACATAAAAAATACTTGAAAATAACATGAAACTGTCATAGACAATGATGTGTGCATAAGGTGTGCTTTAAATGGATCTATTGTAATGATGCAAATACCTACTAAAGTGGTTACTATGGCAGCAAGAGGAAAAAAGGATGATGTCAGGGTTGAGCTGTAGATAGTTATGAGCATACCACGAGTAATTGGCAAGACTATAGCATGTCGCCTACAGTCTTTAGTGTCAGGTTCGGTACCATCCTTGTAACATCCATAAAAGGAGTCCATGAAAGTATTGTACACTATTCTTACGCGATGAGGTAAAATTTGAAATAGCGAACTTAAAGAAGTTGCAGGAATGGAACAGTAAAAAAAAAACTGGGCAAATATAAAACAATAACATTATAATCACAGCTGTGGCTGCATAAAATCGATGTTCATGACTGAAATAATGTATTGTAGGATAATATAAAGAGTCTCCAGCTAGTGTCTATGCACCCAGAGCTATAAAACTGGTACACTCTCACAGGAGTTAGAGCATCAAAACAAACACTGAGGACTTTTATATTTACTAAAAACAAGGATGTTGTAATGGAATTTAAAACAGAAGTTTAGACTGATAGTTTCTGTTAGAATCTGCCGAGAAAGAAATGAAAGGGTTTCCATGCTAGAATTAGGATTTTGTAATTACGATCATATAAAAATATCAGCACGTATGTAAGAGCTACAAGTATCAACGGATAAACTGCCACTGCCAAGTCCAGAAATAAGTTGGATAGAGACCCAAGCCAAAGACAAATATGTTGATCATATGCTCAAAAGAAATCTAAATTCCAAATTCCAAAAAATGTTGCCAAAACTTTGATAACTTGAAGCATTTTAGGTCTGTTTCTAAAAGCAAGCAGTGTAACACGTATATGAGCAGGGATTGTTAGAAAATATTATTATGAACCCCTGTATGGGAGAAGAATGAATGTCTATTTTTAAAAGGTTAGCTTCTTGGATATAGGTTGTGGTCAGCAGTGCATGCTCCACAGAGAGTACCTGATCTTTTAAAGTCATTGCACATGTAGTCATTCCATTCAGACATGTTTGAAGGCATGGGTTGGTAAATAAAATCTATCAGTCCGTTACTTCTGTACCTGGCACAGTAATAAGGACACTGGCCCACTTCTATGAGTCCTTTATTTTCATTGTAAGTAGCACAATAGCAATCGAGTATAGAGAAATTGGCACATTGTATTCCACAAATGATTAATGCATCATTGGATACATTATGACAGCTACAAGAGCCATTATTCTGACAGGAGCAGCAAGGGAAGATAATGGAGGTAAACTCGTGTTGTTGTTCTGCTGTTTCTTCTTCACGTTCTTTCAAATGATCCTCACATTTTGAATGGGATAATACTGGTGTTGCACTGACTAGTAAAAACAACAAGAAGTTAAATGAGACCTTCATAGCTAGGTGTTCGACTGACTGAACAGTTACTGGAAGTTTAAAGTTAGCTTTTCAATGTAGATGTTATGAATAGGTTTGTGCTAGAATTACTTTCAGTGTCATTAGGGGAACAATGCTGTTATTCAATTAGTTGATTTTTATAAGAGATGCCTAAGATTTTCTGTATTGAATGTAGCCAATACAAGTATAACATGTAAAATTGCTGTGTTGTGTTTATTATCGAAAATTGCTGATTATTTTAGATTGTTGAATAAATAAACACAAGAATGCAATTACTTCCTGCCCTCAATTTGAATATTTGAGTCAGGGGTTCGATCGATTGGACTAGAATTAAGAAATCAAGTTTCTTGAGTTCATTACATATTGATTTAAATGTGGCATGTTTCTTTTTTAATTTCAAACCACTATGGAGCTTTAGACACACTATAAAATGGCCCTCAACAATACACTTGTGTGTCAGTAACGATGACAACTGACAAAGATAGTGTATATTCACGAAGAATTCATGAGCTGAGTTGAGTTGGTAAAGTGTCATCATTACCTGAATACGAACTGCATTAGGTTATAAAAAAAGAACACAGAGAAAAAAAAAAGACTTCCTATACTGAATTTCAATCCACCAGTCCTGCACGCTTACCGCTAATAGCTTAAAAATTATTAGGTAGAGTGCCTTATTGTATCCTCGTATTTCTTAGGTTTTGCTCTGTTCACCTCCAACTCTATAAAATCAGAGTGTTTGTATTCATGAAAATTCATTTGCCAACAGTAGCTAACCACTAATCATAGGTAGAAGAAAGGCAGGCCAATTCTACAAAAAAGACACTGTTAACAATATCCAGTACTTTATGACATGTCTCTAACATTTGACATTCTAGGATGGTACACTCCAGCTACTATATATTTCTCTCAAGATGTTTCTTTATGCATGGCCACACCTATAATAGTAATTCTCCTTCATTGTCAGTGGTTGATGTGTAAACTTGACTTCACCTGTTCTTCCTTGTCCATTTTACCAATTTGACCAGTGTGTGTGAACATAAATTTTCTCTTCTTCCCGGTGCAGCCCTTCCAATTTTCACTATTGTATGCATGGCTCATGCAGCATCCAATTACTGCTCAGGCCAAAGTCATCAGAACCGATCCTTCCAAGCTAACATTGTTAAAAAAATACATATGTGTGATTATACAGTGAGATACATAGTAAAAACATTGAAGGAGTGCATGTTTACAGTAAATGTCACAAAGCAAAGTTTAATAAAAGTTGTATCCATTAGGTTTTGAGCGTGTCAAAATAATAAAATGGCAAAGTTATTTCACCATATCACACTGTGATATGGTTCAAGGAGCAGGCTAATTTATTTTCACAGCCAAAGGTAAGTGAAAATAAAGCCTGAGAGTGAACTATCTAGCCATATCACTCTGACCAGGGGCGGATCTAGGGGGAGCTCGACTAGTGTCGTAAAAGTACGAGAACAATTGAATATACTTTTCGCTGTCCAGTTCCTTTGTTTGCTGCGGTCGCAGCCTTCTAATTAGCGCACTCCATCAATTTTAATATGCTGAGTCAGGAATTTTGCAATTCGTCCGTTTGAATGGTAGCATGTCTAAACAAATAAAACTAGGCTGTTTTTAAAACCTTCTACCAAGTAAGCAGGTGAAGGTAGTAGTATCTCATAACACCATTTAGATTGTGTTAATGTAGTTAACAGTTTCATATTATTATTATTATTATTTTTGCATTTTTTTAATCATTTCATTAATTTCAAAGGACAGAAGTGTTACTTAGCTCGTTATATTCTTTCTTCATGGTTAAACTTAATAATTATTACTACATTCATCAAAATTTCATTCCTACTTACTTAACTTTAATGTTCTTTATGATGAACTGATTCATTCATTTTATTTGTTCAAGCCATTTTAATAGTTCATTTTTTCATTCCCTAGTAATGCTAATAAAATGAAGCACCCAAGGGCAAACCCTCAGCGCTATTAAACACTACCTAGCTATTACAATATAATCTCCTTCCAAAAGAACAAGCAATCTGTTAGCTATTTTTAATGAGGCATCAAAATAGCTTGACCAATGAAAAATGGTACCTGGAAACGCTGTCTTCATAAGAAAAGAAGCTAAACTAGCCAGAAACACTCACCTGTATACATTTTCTATGCGAAATTTCACTTTCAACTCCGTTAACTTCCCTGAGCATAAAGCGCAGAAATTATTTGCTCACGTGATTATGATGTGCCGCTAGGGGGCGTTGCCTATAAAAGCTGGTACCTACGTGGAACTTTTCTCAACGATTAGCCCGAAATTAAAAAGTAGCTTAACTAGTGGTGCGCTCGAATAGCGCAAAATAGCGAAGCGAGCGATGCATGTTCCCTGTAATTGCAGCTATAGATACAGTTATTTATTTTGATGTTGTTAATGTTATGTCTGTCTGTTGTTTCATATAGATTCATTGGTGCTTCTATTCTATACCACTGTATGATGAAGGTTATAAAATTTAGGCTATGTATAATAAAGTATAAATGTTATACTTTTTGTGGTAAAACAAGAGTAATGAATTATTTTATTATTTATTTTATTAATGTAATTCGTAATCAGCTACATAGTATTGCTTTATATAATAAAGTTTAAATGTTATATTATTTGTGATAATATAAGAATAATGAATTATTTTACCATCAAAGTTATTGGCTGGTGTTTTAGACAGAATATCCGCTATTTAATTAAAAATGTCATACATCATTACAGTTATAGCTGATGTACACTTTGTGGTTTAATAAAAAATAAAAAATAAAAGAGTTTGTTTGGGGACTATAACATATTCAGAGGGAGAGCAGAGTATGTTAAATGGATGTAGATCTTAGACTACATAGTTTGATAATAGAGTTAGGTTAATATTTATAGTTTTACATTAAATTAACCTGCAAGTGGAGGAATGTTTCCAGGATGCATGTTATTTTGAGCTGAATAGAGCTTAGGGATATGTTTATCCCGGCTACATCGACAACATTCCAATGACTTAAATTTCATTTTGGTGCCTGGAAACTTCTCCATACACGTTATGCAGACTGGGATAGTAATCGATGAGATTTTAGCATGAAAATTACGCATTGCTGTGTGAACTTGAGGATCATCAAATGCTGGAATAATATGGTGCAATGGAACCTGGGGATGTTGTCTTGACCTGTTCCCCCTAACTTGAGACAATCTAGTCTCCCGTTGAAGTGGTGTTTCATCAGCCAATCTCTGCTGTTGGTTAGTTGACAACTGCTCTAATCTAGAGGAATCACTTTCAAACAAATGTGTGACTTGCTGTTTTTGTGACATTAGTTGTAGACGTTGCTCTCTGCATAATGGTTTCCTAAACGAAAATATGTCTCGTATTAACTTATTGAAGTATATATTTTATTTTATATTTACCTCTTGCATTCGTTGCTGATAAGCTGAAAGGCTTTGCGGTATCGAAATTGTTTGAGTTATATTTTCTGCAACTTTTTTTTGCTGCTTTGGGTGTATATGAGAATGGATGTCCTCTGATAGATGTCTTTTCCTTCCTCTTGCAGTACAAAAAGTAGTGGGGATATTAGCTTCTTGTTCAGATGGTGTGGCTGCATTTTCAGTGTCTTCAAGAGTAGTTGAGTCTACAGCTGTATAAAGTTGATTGGTACAGTAATCCTCAGGAATAGTCTAATAAATAAATTAGGAACATTTAATGGCTTTTCAAAAAGAAAGATTCTTTACTTTGCTACCTGTTTCTGTTTCGTTTTAGCTCTCCTCCTCCTTGCCCTGTCCTTTTCATTTCTTATCTCTCTCCTTACTATTTTTTCTTCTGGAGTTCCTAACGCCCTCAAAGCTCTTGACCGAGCGTTTCTAACGTTTTGTCTACTGGGCATCGCTACTTCGTACGGCGGGTAAACAAAACAAAATGTTGCTAAGAAGGTTACCCGGCCCGCGCAAGCGCGTAGGATAAAGGGAACGTTTTGTCTACTGAATCGCTACTTCGTACAGCGGGTAAATAAAACAAAATGTTGCTAAGAAGGTTACCCGGCCCGCGCAAGCGCGTAGGAGAAAGGGTACACACGTACGCCCACGCAAGAACAAAAACAATTTCTAGACCTAAATATATATATATATCGCAAACTCATTAGAGAGTCAGCTCCGCTCGCTTCGCTCGCTTCGCTGAATAAAAGGTCTTAAATCTTCGTCCTGAGCAAGTTCATGCCTAAATCAACTGTTAATTTTCAGTAATCTCCAAAATCAGAGCGTGACAAACTTGACAGGACGACTGCTATAACCTTTCTTGCGCATGAATCATAACTACTAGTGATGTGCTTGAGCACAAATGGCGAGCGAGCCTAAAGACTATACTATTTTTATATGAATGATTTTGACTTCTAACACTGAAGTTACTGAAAATAAGGTCCAGTTTTTAAATTTCGCATACACGGTAAAGGGATTTCAGTCATAGTAACAACTCTCTGAAACTGCTTGAATTGAAGGAAAAAAACAACAACAAAACAATACACGTTATTTAAAAGTTTTCTTTGTGATATTGTTTAGCTAAGTAGTGTTTGTAACACACAATGCTTTGACACAACTGGACATGCACCTACACAGATTTACCTTCGGGGTGGTCTAGTGGACAATGTATTTTCAAGTAAATACTGTTGCGCACGGCTTATAACCATGACAAAGAGCACATTGACTTACCACCGCCACTAACTCGAATAGAAATAAAAGTCCCTTAAAAGTTTTCAAGTTTTAACTGCACCCGCAAAAGAATTCAAAACGGTAAACAATTCAATTTCTAGGGTGATACGGGTACTGATCGATAAACCAGAGGATTCTGTTTAGTGCAATTTGGGACGGGGTCGACCACGAACTAACACAAAAACGCGAGGGTCAAAGTACAAAATGACATACGTACGTCCATACATATATACAAATAAATAAACTAGTGGTGTGCTTGAGCACAAATGGCGAGCGAGCCTTAAACTACACTATTGTTATTCAAACTACTAAAATAAAGTCGAGTTGTTAAATTACGCATATACGGTAAAGGGGATTCAATGCCATAGTAACCACTCCCCTCAACTGTTTGAATTGAAAAAGAAGCAACAAAATCAAGTCACGTTATTTAAAATTTTCTTTGTGATATTCTTAATAGTAGTTGTAACGCACAATACTTTCACACAACTGAACATACCTACGCAAGACTTACCTTCGTGGTTCGTCTAGTGGACAATGCATTTTTAAGTAAATACTGTTGAGTAGGGCTTATAACTGTGACAAATAGCGCATTAACTTACCACCGCCACTAACTCGAATAGAAATGGAGCTCCCATAAGATTTTGAGTTTTAACTGCACCCGCAAAACAATTCAAAGCGGTAAACAATTCAATTTCTAAGGTGATACGGGTAATGGTCGCAAAACCAGAGGATTCTGTTTAGTGAAGTTTGGGACGGGGTCGAACGCCGAGCGAACACAAAAATACGGAGGGTCAAAGTACAAAATGACATACATACGTCCAAACATATATATAAACTAGTGGTGCGCTCGAATAGCGCAAATGCATGGCGAGCGAGCAGACTCTTTTTACAACAGAAATTACATCTAACTGTAGTGCACAGTGTAACCCTTTCCATTCTCAGTTAGCATCAGAGAATCTAAAGTCTCTGATCCCAGACTAAACTAACAATTACCTGAATAAACTTCGAAAGCAGTGGCAAAGAAGCGCAGCTTGACAAAGACTTCACGATTGTTTCAAGAAGAGAGTAGCTGTAAACTTTTTGGTTGAAACAATGTTGCGTCTGCAGCAGGATACTCCGCGCTCGTTAATTGAAAAAAACTGGAACTGTGAACGCTTTACCTAACTTACGTAATTAGAAGCGCGCGCATTTAAAGAGCATACGTACCATCCATACATACATACATATATATATATAAATATAACATATACCCGATTTTGCATTGTCCACCCCTAATACTGTCTCGCTCGCTACGCTCGCTCGCCAATAAATAAATAAATAAACAAACATCCCCGATTTTCGATTGTGTTACCCCTGTAAGTGTCTCGCTCGCTACGCTCGCTCGCCAATGAATATACTCTTGTAGGAACTAAAAATTAGTTATACTCTTAAAAGAGCCCCCCCTTGGAAAATTCTAGATCCGCCCCTGCTGACCAATGTAATAAGTGGTTTATTCCACACTACCTTTGTACCTGGCACAGTTGTAAGGATACTGGCCCACTTCTATGATTCTTTTATTTTCATTGTAAGTAGCACAATAGCAATCGAGTATAGAGAAATTGGCACATTGTATTCCACAAATGATTAATGCATCATTGGATACATTATGACAGCTACAAGAGCCGTTATTCTGACAGGAGCAGCAAGGGAAAATAATGGAGGTAAACTTGTGTTGTTGTTCTGCTTTTTCTTCTTCACGTTCTTTCAAATGATCCTCACATTTTGAATGGGATAATACTGGTGTTGCACTGACTAGTAAAAACAACAAGAAGTTAAATGAGACCTTCATAGCTAGGTGTTCGACTGACTGAACAGTTACTTGAAGTTTAAAGTTAGCTTTTCAATGTAGATGTTATGAATAGGTTTGTGCTAGAAACACTTTCAGTGTCATTAGGGGAACAATGCTGTTATTCAATTAGTTGATTTTTATAAGAGATGCCTAAGATTTTCTGTATTGAATGTAGCCAATACAGAAAGTATAACATGTAAAATTGCTGTGTTGTGTTTATTATCGAAAATTGCTGATTATTTCAGATTGTTGAATAAATTAACACAAGAATGTAATTACTTCTTGCCCTAAATTTGAATATTTGAGTCAGGGGTTTGATCGACTGGACTAAAATTAAGAAATCAAGTTTCTTGAGTTCATTACATATTGATTTAAATGTGGCATGTTTCTTTTTTAATTTCAAACCACTATGGAGCTTTAGACACACAATAAAATGGCCGTCAACAATACACTTGTGTGTCAGTAATGATGATAACCGACAAAGATAGTGTGTATTCACGAATAATTCATGAACTGAGTTGAGTTGGTAAAGTGTCATCATTACCTGAATGTGAACTGCATTAGATAGTTATAAATAAAAAAAACAGAGAGGAAAAAAAAGACTTCCTATACTGGATTTCAATCCACCAGTCCTGCATGCTTACCATTAAACTGTCCAGAGCTAATAGCTTAAAAATTATTAAGTAGAGTGCCTTATTGTATCCTCTTATTTCTTAGGTCTTGCTCTGTTCACCTCAACTCTATAAAATCAGAGTGTTTGTATTCATGAAAATTCATTTGCCAACAGTAGCTAACCACTAATCATGGGTAGAAGAAAGGCAGAGTCACTACCCAACTCTACAAAAAAGACACTGTTAACAATATCCAGTACTTTATGACGTGTCTCTAACATTTGACATTCTAGGATGGTACACTCCAGCTACTATAATATATTTCTCTCAAAATGTTTCTTTATGCATGGCCACACCTATAATAGTAATTCTCCTTCATTGTCAGTGGTTCATGTGTAAACTTGACTTCACCTGTTCTTCCTTGTCCATTTTACCAATTTGACATGTGAACATAAATTTTTTCTTCTTCCCGGTGCAGCCCTTCCAATTTTCACTATTGTATGCATGGCTCATGCATCCAATAATTACTGCTCAGGCCAAAGTCATCAGAACTGATCCTTCCAACAAGCTACTATTTGTGTTGTATGCTTACAGCCTAACCACCAATTCATCAGCATGTCACATTATTGACTTCACAACCACAAGCTAACATTGTATAAATAATACAATGACTTTGCAATGTTTTGCTTTACTGCAGTTAATACTTTCAATTTCGAAAAATCAATCCTCTACAGCTAACTACAAGCTATATAGCAGGGAAAAAAATCTTTGTTTCATATACCAGGAAGAGTGAAGATAGTAATGGAAAGAGATAGTGCAGTAGAGCTTGTAATTTTGATGCTGTCATTATTGTTTTTTGAAGCACATGGCTCTGTAGAATTGAGACAAGTTGTCCTTCACAATGAAAATTGGAGTTACAATTATTCCAGGAACTGCATTAATGAATCTGCTTTTTGTCTACCTTGGTCAGACTGTGATGCTAGTCTGGGTGGCTGTAAGTGTATTATATTTGCAGGGAATCCTCTAATCTGCAAAATAGTCGCACAAAATAGATCTACTCTTTATGTTTTGGACTGCAACTGTGTCACTATTGATGAAGACAATGAGAGACAAATGGTGGAAGTAGGAAAGTGTATCTATAATTGTGCAAGAGATCAAGATCTGTATTTAATTTACCAACAATTACCTGATAATATGTCCGACTGGAACAACTTCATGTGTGGAGAGTTCCATAGAACTGGGAGTCTTTGTGGGAAGTGTGATACTGACAGAGACTACTACCCCCGAGTGTACTCATTTGATATGTCTTGTATTAAATGTGATAACAGTAGTTCCAACTGGTGGAAATATATCTTGTTAGCTTATGTCCCACTTACAGTGTTTTACTTGATAGTGTTCTTCTTTAAAGTAGACATACACTCGTCTCAGCTCCAAGGCTTTATTATTTACTCACAGTGCTTAACAATACCTCCATTAGCACGCAAATTCTTGTTGTCTACAAAACATAAGCCTGTAATTTTAGAACTAGTTAAACTATTGGGTGCCCTTTATGGCTTTTGGAACTTAGACTTTTTTCGTACCTATGACTCTGGTATTTGTTTTAAAATGAGCTCTTTAGAAGTGTTGTCAATGGATCTTGCAGTAGCAATGTACCCTTTGTTGCTCATGCTGTTTTCGTATTTATTAGTCTCTTTACATGACCAGAACTTTAAGCTATTAACATTCATTTGTAAGCCTTTCAAAATCCTCTTTAGCAGGTGGAAAAGCAATTTTGCAATTAAAACTTCTACAATAAACACATTTGCAGCTTTCTTTTTTTTGTCAAACATAAAATTCTTCAGTATTTGTTTTGACATACTCACTCCAGTTAAAGTCTACCAGTTTCATAATCTTCTGCAAGTGAACTCTAGTTGGAGGCTCTACTATGACCCTACAATAAAGTATTTCAGTCAAGAACATCGATGGTATGCCATTATAGCCCTTGTAATTACACTTGTCTTCATCATTATTCCAATTCTAATTCTTCTATTTTACTCTACTCGAGTATTTCACAAGTTTCTTTCTATTCTCCCACAGCGCTGGCAGTTATTTTTGCATGCTTTTGTAGACTCCTTACAGGGTTGTTATAAAGATGGTACAGAACCTGGTACTCGAGACTGCAGGTGGTATGTACCCATGCTTTACATTTGCCGTCTTGTAATAACGTTTATGTATGGCATAAGTCTTAATGGTGCCATATCTTCTTATGGAGCAATGATGATTACAATTTTCGTTATTATAACTATTCTCATAGATCCTTTCAAGTCAAGTTTAAAATATTTATCCTCTTCTATACTAATATTTATCTTACTCATAGCCTGTTTCTGTGTGTCATTCATAGGAGCTGTAATGGCGGACGAAAGAGGTAATATTATCACTTCCTATGTGTTAAATTTGCTATCCGTTACAATATCGTCCCTTCCTCTATTTTACATTGCAATTATCGCAATACATTGGATCAGCAGTCATCTATGCCTACATGATAAGTTCAGAGCACTAGGATTTAGAATAACTACATAATATAATTTAAACTCAAACAATGGATCCATGGTAATTCATTCAGGTGTCAGCATCATTATAATTATTTTATATTTTCGTAAACAGAATAGCTTCTATTATAGTGACCATAAGCACACAAATATTTTCGTCACCTATTATTATCACAATTACACAATACTATATACATAGCTAAATGTAAAATATTTTACTTTTTGAAACTCTTAAAAGAATATATGCAATTATTGTGGATGGTCAGAAGAGAGATCAATACATTAGCTGGTTGTTTCTTTGATAGTGCACATAATATGAGATAAATGTATGAATTCATGCAGAATCAATCAATGAAGTAGTGCTAGTTAATTATCAGTCAGTATTATAACTTAATAGTAATTACGTAGTGGTAAAAGGATCAGCTTTACATAGGTTTATTTTAACATTGTGGGTACTAAAAGTAGAAAAAACTCTTGCAGGCTCTTCCTACAACTCTCACCTCTTCACATTAAATGGGATGGTGTTTCTGCCAAGGATAGTTAGTTAGTCTTTGTATGTTCAGTGGGAAGTTGTTACCTACATTTGTGTTCTTATAGATTATTCTATAGGTTTATTCTAATCACTGAGGATTCACAATTTAAGTGCAGGATGACCTTTTATAACCAGTCTACAGCTATTAGGTGTTTTACATAATATGTAAAGGTGAAGTTGTGATTATAACTTAATACAAACATGGCTGATAATCAAACTACATAAAATGTCTGACTGATTACATACTTAGTTTAATTATTCCAAATGACATTATTTTTTTTATAAATTGCCTTTTTTATATAATTGCCTTGTTTTTATTGGTTACTTTTAGTTTCTGTTGTGTGAAGGTAACATAACAAATTAATTTAAAATTTTTAATAAAATAATTTTTAGAATAGTCCGATACACTTGAAATTGTGTTGTACATTCAGTTGATTTATTGAAACTTCAGGTGATATGAAAAAGTTGTGTGGGGTCTGTAGCAGAAACTAGTCTTTTAGTAAAAGTTGCCATAGATGTCTGACAGTCCTAACCTTAGCTGACCACAGGATAGAGCTCGGACTTACAACTTGGGCTTGACAAATCCGAACAGGATGTAGTATATTCAACTCCAACTCATACAACAGTCATTTAGGGGCAATTAAAGTACTCAAATTAAACCAACTTTGGGAAAGTGAGATTGGATGACAACATGACTTACAAAGAGACAAGTGTATCAGTCTCGATAGATAAAATAATAAATATTGGATGGACCAATAATGAAGGTTCAAGAAGATGATATGATAAAATAAATTACAGTGTAGTCATAACAACACAATGACTGATTGTGAATAGTTGACTTGTGAGATAATCTGTTATGAAAATGAAACATTCAATAGATGTAGTGGCACAACTTTATGGATAGTGAGATACATAGTATAAACATTGAAGGAGTGTTTACAGTAAATGTCACAATGCAAAGTTTAGTAAAAGATATATCCATTAGGTTTTGAGCGTGTCAAAAAAAATGATGTAAAGGGAAGCCATGCAGATAGCGTTTATGATACAAAGACATTGATTGGAGAGTACATACAGTACCAAGCTCCTTGTCTCTAGTTTATACCCCAACAATGATGACAGTTACAAAACACCCAAACATTAGTTGGACTAAACATGTGAAATCATTTTATCTACTTGATCAATTGGGCTATACTTACAATGAAAATATAGAACTCATAGAAGTGGGTTAGTATTCATATTCCACCCTAGATATCTTCACAATGATATTTTGAGGTACTGATGTGAAATATCTCAAGATATTTCACTCTGTATTATGCAAGCTCACTACCCTTGTAGTTATAACAACTGGCCAGGCTCTCTACTTTTCCTGGTTTTCACAGTTACCTCCCCCTGGTCTATACTTGTCCAACCTAGAGCAGCGGCTAAAATAACAGCTAGGGGTTAGGCTAATTGTGATATAATTGCTTGTTTTAAGCCCCAGCAAGTTACTGCAGTTGGTTAATATGGCATTGTGAACCCTTTACCAGATGTATTCTCATAACTTTGCCATTTTTGGGGAGCTGCTTAGTGCTTAGTGCCACTTGTTGGTGGTCAAGAGCCAATGGTAGTCAGAATGGCTTAAATATTAATACTAAGGAAGCCACCACTATTTGGGGGAAGCTGAGGTAACGCCATTTGTGCTCAAACACACCACTAGTATAAGATATATATATAATAATAAAATGGCAAAGTTATTTCACCATATCACACTGGCTAATTTATTTTCACAGCCAAAGGCAAGTGAAAATAAAGCCTGAGAGTGAAATTTCTAGCCATATCACTCTGACCAGTGTCATAAGTGGTTTATTCCACACTAGATATCTTCACGACTGGAGTAGTTTTTTTGGTCTCATAGTGTAAAGTTGGCGAAAACTCACTAGGGGCTCCCCAAAACCCCAGCTGATATTATAGCAGCTGCTCTAACCTGGCTGGGTAGGCTCCACTAGAGTAAAGGTAGCTGTAGTAAAAACCCAGAAAACTTGCCAGTACGGTCATGTGATAACACTTTGTGATATTGTGAGACATCTCACTTCACATACCTAAAAATATATCATTGTGAAGATATCTAGTGTGGAATATAATATATATATATAGATATAGATATCATTTGTATGGATGGTAGGTATGCTCCTTAAACTAGTGGGTGCCAGTTTTTCTCCTAAAAACACAAGCTTGACCGTACTTTCATCTGATACTACAACATTAAGTAGGTCTTACTTGAAACTTGGTACAAAATTGTGAGATAATTCCTGGGAAACGCTTGTTTTTCAAGTCCCAAAAAGTTACTGCAAATGGTTACTATGGCATTGAAACCCTTTACCAAATGTAATTTCAAAATTTCATTTTTTGGGGCTGCTAAATGCCGCTCATTGGTTGTCAAAGTGCTACTAGTAGCTGGAGTGGCTATGTATTAAAACTATGGATTGAAAGAAGCTGAGGTAAGTACATAATTCTGTATTTGTTAGCTGAAAAAAATAACTGCCTATGTTATATTTGGTAGAGCTGCAACCTTGTTCACCAGTTACTAGTAATTGACAATGGCTTAAATTACAGAAGTTACCCCTACTCAAGAAATCGATAAGAGAGTAATTCTGTATTTGTTTGCTACAATTAATGGTCAACTGCTATAACAGTTTTGCATGACTAAGCTAAAATAAATAAATGGAACAATAGTACATTTTTATGTAACCTAACTAGGCAGGTTCACTCAATATTTGAGCTCAAGCACACCACTATAGTATATATATTATATGTATATATATATTATATATATTTGAATGTACGCATGTTATTTCTGTACTTTGACCCTGGCATTTTTGTGTTAGCTCAATGGTCGACCCCATTCCAAACTTCACTAAACAGAATCTTCAGGTTTATCAATCATTACCTGTATCATCCAAGTAGATTGAATTGTTCACCTCTTTGATTCTTTTATGAGTGCACTTAAACTTACAAACGTACCGGAGTTCATTTTCTATTCGAATTAGTGGCCACAGTCAAGCTTATCTGCTATTTTGTCATAGTTGTACAAACCTACGCGACAGATTATTCTTACTTGAAAATCCATTGTCCAATTAGTCTAACCATGAAGCTAAGTCTTATTTAGGCATGTCCAGTAAACAAGTGTATGTGAAAGTGTTGTGCGTTTACAGCTACTGCTTAGCTAAAGAATAGCACAAAGTATTTAGCTAGCATATAAATATATAGTTGTCTCTTACGAAGCTATTCAGTTAATACAGCAGTAAGTATGTCTTAATGTAGGCTTAGGTTCAAACCTGTGCTGTGATTCCTTAGAAATGCCTGTTATTGTTTGTTTGTTTGTTTGTTTGTTTTTAAGTCAAACAATTGCTGTGAGTGGCTGATATGGCAGTAAACCCCTGTGTAAATATAATTGAAAACTTGACTGTTTTTTTATTTTTATTACCTGGAGTGCTAGAAGTTAAAAATTAATCATTGTAACAGTAGCTACTGTAATTTTATGTAACTTAATTAGAGAGGCTCACTCGCCATTTGTTCTCAAGCACACTACTAGTACTTATAGACATAAGAACATCATCTATATTGTCTCCAAGACTATAGTATGGCAGTGGATTGTTCTGCTTATCTAAGTAGGATGCTGATAAAAATTATTGAAATTATCTTTTCCATTTCAGCCATCTATCCAGATTTCTGGAGCCAGCTGCATTTTCTGGTGGTTGTAATGCAATATTTGTAGACACTAGGAGTGGTGGCAACTGCTCCTTTCAATTTCCTCATTCATTGTTTTCTAATGAATAAACAATATTTTCAATGACAAAGTTTAATCACCACATTGCCACCATGTAACACTTGGGTTAAGCTACACTTCCTACTAGCTAGCTATACCTAGTATATACTTTAAGACAGATTCAACAATATCAACTCGGGGTCATATCTAGAAAAAAATTAAAAATTTTATGTGGAGTGGTGGGCAAATATTTAATGTCAGTTGCATAATATAGCATAGGCAAACTTTTAATAAACTATATATAATATATTTTATTGCAGCTTTGATATTTTTACTTGAATATTTCCGCATCACGCGAGCGTTCTGTATTCTCCCATATTGTACGGTTTATATTGTACGCTCCTTGTAGCGCGCGCGTAGCGAGTAAAATCAATGAAAATTGTATTGTAACCGGTTGAGAAAAAATTCAAAGAAGCAATAAATCACTTATCACACTCGTCGTACAATATGGGAATGATATTTTACTCTCACGCCACATTTTCACTCGCCTTTGGCTCGTGAAAATATTTTGCGTGCTCGTAAAATATTTTCCCATATTGTACTCTGACTCGTGCTATAAGTATTATATATATATATATATGTACATATATAATATGTTTTATTTATGTATATATAATTTATTATAAATTACATATTCTGCTCTTTGTATGAATTTGCACAATCTATAGATTGTGCTGCACATTCTATAAATTCATAGATTGGGTGACAAAAAGAAACATCTGGGTTTTATTAAACCCAAAAAGGTATAAAAAATAATAGAATAATATTTGATTTTCCATAGAGCCTAATTTTTCAACCAACAAGCTTTTCACCACCACTATGTATCATTTATTTATCAATAAAAAAATTAATCAGTCACTTTCCTCCTACTACACTCAAAATAAAATCACAACTCTATACTAAGTGCAATGTAAATAAAGTAGCAAAATTACAAATACTGGTGGAGTGTTGCCCCCTGCCTCCCCTACATACTGCCCTGCTAACTGTAGCTTACTGTGACAGTGACCCTGAGACAGAGACCTATGAACACAAGTGATAACATTGTACAAACGAGACACACAGGAAATGATACAATAACACAGCATTAGTAACAGTACAGATTATGCCACACTCATAATTGCTGATGCTGCTACTACTTTCAATTTCAAACATAACATCCTCTACAACTACTACAAACCGTATCAAGAAACAGATTGTCTCATTTACCCAGAAGAGTAAAGACAGGAACCTGTAATTTTAGTATCAGTTAAACTAATAGGTAGACTTTATGGTATTTGGAACTTAGACTTTTTTCGTACCTATGGCCACGGTCCTTGTTTTAAAATGAGCTCTTTAGCAGTGTTGTCATTAGATCTTGCAGTAGCAGTGTACCCTTTGTTTCTTATAATTTTTTCTTATTTTTTAGTCACTTTACATGACCAGAACTTTAAGCTATTAACATTCATTTGTAAGCCATTTAAAATGCTCTTTAGTAAGTGGCAAAGAAATTTTGCAGTTAAAACTTCAACTGTAAATGCTTTTGCAGCTTTCTTTTATTTATCAAATATAAAATTCTTCAGTATTTGTTTTGACATGCTAACTCCAGTTAAAGTCTACCAGTTTCATAGTCCCCTACAAGTGAACTCTAGTTGGAGGCTCTACTATGACCCTACAATAAAGTACTTCAGTAAAGAACATCGATGGTATGCCATTATAGCTCTTGTCATTGCTTTTGTCTTCATCATTATTCCACTTCTAGTCCTTTTTTACTCTACTCGAGTATTTCACAAGTTTCTTTCTATTCTTCCATAGCGCTGGCAGCTATTTTTACATGCTTTTGTAGACTCCTTACAAGGTTGTTATAAAGACGGTACAGAGCCTGGTGCTCGAAACTGCAGATGGTATGTGCCAATGCTTTACATTTACCGGCTTTTAATAACGTTTATTTATGGCTTAACTCTTGATGTTGCCTTCTTTTGTTATGGAGCAATCATGATAATAATTTTCGTTATTATAACTATCCTCATAGACCCTTTCAAGTCAAGTTTAAAATACTTATCCTCTTCTATACTAATATTTATCTTGCTCATAGCCTGTTTCTGTGTGTCAATCATAGGAGCTGTAATGGCGGAAGAAAGAGGTAATGCCATCACTTCCTACTCGTTGAATTTGCTACCTGTTACACTTTCTTTCCTTCCTCTATTCTACGTTGCAATTATCGTAATGCACTGGATCAGCAGTCATCTACGCCTGCATGATAGGTTCAGAGAACTAGGATCTAGAACAACTACATAATATAATATAAAAAACCAAACAATGTATCCATTATAACTCATTCAAGCATCAACATCACTGTAATTATTTCATATTTTTTAAAATAGAACTAGCTTATACTAGATTCACCATAATTGGTTGCTTTTTATTATCACGATTACATAATACAGATACATAAATATAAAATAAGTTACTTTTGAAAAAGAATATACATTTATAGTGGATGACCATCCTGCCTCTCCACAATAGATAAGGAATCTTAGCTAGTTGGTTTTTGCTGGTCACAAAATAAGAGATAAATGTATGAATTTAAACGGAATCAATCAATGAGTATAGTTCCAGTTAATTGTCAGTTTGTATTATAACTAAACTGTAATTCTGTAAACTGAAAAAAGGGAAGCCTGAACGAGGTTTATCTTATTACTATAGGTATTAAACTGACAAACGGCAGGCTGAAGATTGATTTTCTTTCTCTGTTTTCAGAAAACTGGCACCAATATTAGAAGCTAGAATATATAACTCTTATTGGGTTGTAAATCCTCTGACAAGTTACACTGTCTCCACACACACACAGAATTAGATATATTGGTTAGACAAGTTTGATATAGAATAGTAGACCACAAGCACTAGAGCTAATGACCACTAAATACAAGAGTCAAGTGACCACAAGTATGAGATAAAACTAAAAGATAACAAAAACAGCTAACATGGAAACAGCTGGAAAGCATGCGCTAACAACTGACCAATCAGCTGCCAGCACACACCAGGGGAGCGGAAGTAGTGGAAAGTGGTAGGACAACAACAGGAAATAATAAGATTAAAACACACAAAATAAAGTGAGTTAATTATAAGTGTTACACAGTGTTCAGTGGCCTGAACATATATACTTTCCCACAATACTAAATACAATTCCTCATTTACCATAAATTGGATGGTGGGACTTAAAGTAAACGTATACATACACTCAGGACTGTCTCTAATTCAGGATTCGCATTGGATACTTCCAGTATCAGAACCCGCATCAACATACATTTTTTGGTCCTTCGAGCCGGATACAGCAACTAGCTTATCTGTTATCTCCTCTACTATTCTTCAACTCAACTGAGTTCCAACTATCTATTATTCTTCAACTCAACTAAATTCTAACCTACTTCTGTGGCTACAACTTTGACCTATTCAAAGTAATAACTGAAATTGTAATTGCTATTGGACATCTCATTCTCATCTATTTTGAAAATGGCTACATCAGAGTATCGAAAACGTCGTTCTACTGCAAAGAGCAGCCTTACAAAAGTGATCACTCAGATTCAAACTCAGGAATCTATTGAACCTAGTCATCGAGACAGATGCACTCTTGATCATCTGTCTGAACTCTTACAGCGGGCAGAAGATGCTTACACAATTAACTATGAGTCATTGGAGTCTCCCTCTACTGAAGAAGAGAACTATTATCATGACTTCACTAAACTTGCGGATGATGCACGGCTACGCATCAGTTTCATGATGGAGCAACGTGAGTGCTACAGAATGTTTGACACTCTCAGTCATGAGGTTGAGGACTGGGAGGAAGTTGATACTGCGGAATTACAAGATGTATTTTTAGCTGAACTCCCCAGACTTCAGAAAGCTTTAGATGAATTTCGTATCAGCTCTTGTTCTACTGGTGCTTCCAAAATAGCTTCACTTAAGGCCCATGCTAAGGACCTACGACGCCGTCTGACCAGACTAAAGCAGAGGGCAACTCCAGAAACATCAGCTACAACACCAATAGCGGTTCACGATGACTCTGAAGACACTTATCATCATGAGAAGAAAGCTCGTATGGTTCCTCTACCTACCTTCAAAGGTGATCTTGCTGACTGGCGCTCCTTCTGGAGGAGGTTCCAAGATTATGTCGGAAAGCTTAAGAGGATCACAGATGACGAGAAACTTAGCTACCTTCAAGACTGTTTGAAAGATCCAATTGCTCAGGATATTGTTGCAGATTCGATTAGGAATGGTGATAGTTTTAAAGAAGTGGAAAAGCGTTTACAAAGGAAGTATGACCAGCCCAGGGAGGTTTTCACTGAAGCTTTACGTGGAATGATGAATATTCCTAATGCCTCTTACTCACGTACTGGTTTGGCCAACATGGTCAAAGAATTCAACAAGTACAGGAATATTCTACTACGCTATGGTGATGGCTCTGCAGATCAGGTGTTTACAGCAATAATGGAAACTCACATGAGTCACAAGCTCCTAGAGGAGTGGCGCCTATTCACTAAAGATCAGTCTAGCATTCCACCTGGAAGTCTGCTCATAGACTTCTGTGACCAGCGAGAACTTGTTCTTAGTTACAATGGCAAAGATTGCAGTCGTGATGTCAAGCCATCTTCTCACAAGCCTTTCTCCAGGCAGACTAATGGATTATCAACTACAAAATCCAATAAGTCACAGTTCTCCTTGCATGCAAAGGAACTGGTCCACTGCAAACTGTGTCCATCTGAGAAGCACCCATTGTACTTGTGTCCAGAGTTCAAGTCTCGTGATGTATCATCTCGCCATCAAACTATTCAATCACTGCAAGCATGCTTCAATTGTCTGGGTACTAATCATTCCTCTAGACAATGTACTAGTAAGTCACTATGTAAAGTATGTGCTGGAAAACATCACACTCTCCTTCACCAGCCTGACCGACCTACTATTACTACTTCTCAGACCCCAGCTGTTTCTCAAGCTCCAGCCACCACTACTTCTCAGGCTCCAACAACTACTTTTCAAACACCAGTCACTTCAACTGCTCCTGCTCAGGCTTCCTCACTTGCTGTGACTATTCCTGACAAGACTGCTCTCGTCTGGTCTTGTCAAGTTCTTCTTGAAACTGATGGTCATGCACAACTGGTGAGAGCCATGATTGATCCTGGTTCAACCTTATCTTTTCTAACTAACAAAGTAGCTACTGCTCTCAAAGCAAAACGTATTCCTTTTGCCACTTCTATCAAGGGTCTAGCAGAATCACATGCCGCTACTAGCAACTTCAAGGTGAATGTTACTCTCAAGGCAGCCAACAAGCCGAACGAACAACCTCTCCAACTTTCTCCATCTGTTGTTACTTCAATAACAGGAAATACTCCTGCAAATGATATCACAAGTCACAAGGACTTGGAGTTCACTAGTAAGTTGGAGTTAGCTGACCAAAGCTTTGGCTCTCCTGGCAGGATAGATCTTTTGCTGGGACAAGACATCATCCATCGCATACTGTGACAAGGATTTTTGAACTCGCCTACTTCAGACCTCTATAGTGTCAATACCATGTTTGGTTGGGTCATTGGGGGCTATTGCACCTCTCCTTCCCAAGTAGTGACTGCTCACATCTGTTGTAAAGCTAGTATAGACGCTGACACCAATGACTTGCTACGGGCATTTTGGGAAACTGAGGAACCTCCTTCTGATGTTGACCAGTTATCTCATGATGACCAAGTTGCTATCACCCATTTCAAGGATTCTGTGTCAAGGGAAAATGATGGTCGGTACATAGTCCAACTCCCCAGAAGGGAAACAGCTCCACCATTGGGACATTCTCGTTCTCAAGCTATCAGGAGATATGAGCAGAACCAACGCTTACTTATCAAGCGTGGCAAGTGGTCAGACTTTCAGACTGCTGTGGATGAGTACGCTGTACTTGGCCATGCTGAACTGGTACCTACTCCTGATCTTACCAAACCAGACTCTCAGACCTTTTACATGCCAATGCACGGTGTTGTGAAAGAATCTAGCACATCCACCAAACTCAGAATAGTGTTCGACGCTTCAGCTTGTACAACTTCAGGTTATTCTTTGAATGACACACTCATACCTGGTCCAACACTCTATCCTCTCCTAACTAATATCTTACTTCGCTTCAGACAACATGTCATTAGGATGTCAGCGGACATCTCAAAGATGTTTAGAGAGGTGTCACTTCACTCTAATGACCGGGACTTACATCGCTATGTAGTCAAGGATAAAGCTGGACAATACCAGGACTATAGAATGACCAGACTAACTTTTGGAGTAACATCTTCTCCTTTCTTGGCTACCCAAGTCCTGCGTCAGCTAGCTAGCGACTATGAGCAGGAATTTCCTGAGGCATCAGCTCTCATTCACTCGTCATTCTATGTGGACGACTGTCTTACTGGTGCAAACAACTTGGAAGAAGCTACACACATACGAGAGGCACTTAACCATCTTCTGTACAAAGCACAGATGACTCTAAGAAAGTGGAGATCAAACTCTATTGATCTGAAGGCAAAGATTCCAGAGGGTTTGCTAGAGAAGGATGAAGTTCAATTGATTTCTGCTCCATCTTCATGTCATAAAGCCCTTGGTGTTCACTGGAACACAGCCAATGACTCACTACACATTGCTACACCAACACTTGAGAATATTGACTTACCAACCAAACGTCAGGTTTTATCGGATGTAGCCAGGACGTTCGATGTGTTGGGCTGGTTTTCCCCAGTAACAGTAAAATTGAAGATACTTCTTCAGAAGATTTGGCAACTTGGGATTGGATGGGATCAGTCTATTCCACAAGATTTAGCTGACTACTGGAAGACTTGGAGAAAGGAACTACCCTTAGTGACAGAGCTTCCAATTCATCGCTACTACTACCATCACAACAAAGAAAGACTTAATCTACAGTTACATGGTTTTTGTGACTCTTCGCAAGTAGCATTTGCTGGTGTAGTTTACATACGGGCTACTTACACTGATACTTCAGTTTCAACTACACTGGTGATAGCCAAGTCTAAAGTGGCTCCACTGAAGACTCAAACTATACCCAAACTAGAACTGTGTTCTGCAGTTTTGTTGAGCAAACTACTATCTACAGTGAGTAGAGAGCTCAACATTGATATGAAGGATGTTTTCGCTTGGAGCGATTCTACCATTGCTCTGGGTTGGATTAACACATCACCACACCGTCTGAAAACTTATGTGGCCAATCGTGTTGTGTCAATTGTCGATCGAATTCCAGCTAATCACTGGAGACATGTATCCTCTCCAGACAATCCTGCTGACCTTGGATCTCGGGGAACCACAGCAGGAGTGCTTGTTAAATCTCAACTTTGGTGGTCAGGTCCATCATGACTCTCACAGCCTCCTGACTACTGGCCAGTACAGAAGTTACAGATACACACTACTTCACTCCCAGATGTGAAGTCTACAGCACTCACTATTGAGACCCATCAACCTAATGAGGATATCACTTCCAGATTTTCATCATTTTCAAGGCTAATTCGTGTGGTCTCTTGGATGTACAGGTTCATCAATAATGCAAGGAGCAAACTGCCAGACAGGGTCTTCTCATCTCAACTGTCTGTGCAGGAACTTCAAGCATCTGAAACTGTAATATTCAAATTGCATCAGCAACATTTCATGTCCAAAGAACTCGCTGCTCTCAAGACTAAAATGGCTGTATCAGTTTCAAGTCCTCTTCACTCACTTCATCCTATCCTGGACTGTCATGGTGTACTACGTGTTGGAGGAAGACTATCCCATTCTGGCTTGTCTTATAGTCAATGTCATCCAGTCATTTTACACAAGAAGGCACATCTTAGTAAACTTATTGTGCATCATCTTCACATCGTCCATTTCCATGCAGGTCCTACACTTCTGATGGGCTTACTTGCACAGTGCTACTACATGATTGGAGCTCGACGACTTGTCAGAAACATATCTCGCAACTGTGTTGTCTGCCAGAAGACATATGCTAGGACATCTAGTCAAATTATGGGAGAACTACCCTCAGCCAGAATTATGCCAGCTCCACCATTCTCCAAGACTGGAGTGGACTTTGCTGGTCCAGTCACCCTCAAACGTGGACATACTCGGAAGCCAAGCTATGTCAAGGCTTATATCTCACTATTCATATGTCTAGCTACCAAGGCAGTACATCTTGAGCTAGTTTCCAGTTTATCTACTGCTGACTTCCTTGCAGCCTTTCGTAGATTTGTGGCAAGACGTGGTTGTCCAGTTGAGGTGCTTAGTGACAATGGCACTAATTTTGTTGGAGCTAATAGAGAACTCCAGGAACTATACCAACATTTGGATTCTCAAGAAAGCAAACAAGAAATTTGCGAATACTTCACATCTAACCGCATCACTTGGAAATTTTCACCAGGGCGAGCACCACACTTTGGGGGATTGTGGGAAGCCGCAGTCAAATCCACAAAGTCACTGCTGAAGAAACTTCTTGGCTCACAAAGTTTAACTGTGGAGGAATACTGGTCTGTCCTTGTTGATGTTGAATCTATTCTCAATAGTCGTCCATTGTGTCCCTTAAACACTTTACCTGAGGATGGATTGGAAGTTCTTACTCCAGGCCACTTTTTGGTGGGAAGACCTCTCACTGCATTACCTCAACTCTCATTGAAAGACTTGCCTATGTCATCTGTCAAGCGATGGAATCTCTGCCAAAAGGTCTCGGCTGAGTTCTGGCAAAGGTGGTCAAGAGAGTACTTGCAGATACTCCAAAAGCGACACAAATGGAAATCAACGCACAGGAACTTTCGTGTTGGACTTTTGAGCAAATGTGAGTGAATGAAAACTAAGATACCTACAAGATAGTAATGCCCATATGGGAGATATCAAGAACATTTCAGCCATTGCTAAGTTTAATTTATACTAAGGGTTACTTGCATGCAAGCATAAACATCCATAATCTTGGAAGCTATAAATTGATGTTTTGTAATTACTACGGATTCTAGTGTCATAGAGCTTCCTAGATCTCTTATACTCTTAGAGGCTCTCTTTACCACTCTTACCTCTTCACATTTAATCGGCTTATGTTGCTTGCCAAGGATAGCTATTGTAGTTATTGTATATTGTAACAGGGAAACTTTGGTGGTAAGTTGTTAAATTACATTAGAGTTCTTATAGATTATTCTATATTCATTCTGATCATCAGATTCACATTCTAAATGATTTTACTCAGGACTGATGACCTTTAATCACTAGTCTACAACCTCAATCATTTTAGGTGTTTCGCATAATGTTAGGGTGAAGTTATGATTATGCTTTGTTATAAGACGTGGCTGACAAACTACTACTTCAATCTACTATCAGTTTGTTCATTAATGTCTGACTGAATTCATATTTCATGAAATAATGTCAGATGATAATATTTGCCTTTTTTGGTAAATTTTAGTTTGTTATATGTAAGTATTAATAATAGTATAATAAATATTTATTAAAAATGGTCTAATTCTAAAAACAGATTTGTTGTACAAATTTGCTGTACATTAAGATGATTTGAAACTTTTATATGAGAAGAAAAGTGTAGTGATTTCTTGCAGAACGTCTTCAGTATATAAGAGTTGTTATAAATATCTGTCATCAACTCTGTAGATATAGCTTCAACCTTAGTTGGCTGCAGGATAGAGCTTAGACTTACAATTTGGGCTTGACAAATTACAGCAGGACCTTAACTGTATTGCCTCTAACTAATTGTAGCGTCTCTAACTATTGAAGGTGTTGAAGTAGTTGAGCATTTAAAGTTCTCAAAACAACTTTGGGAAAGTGTGAATGGATGACAACATATGACCTACAAATGTGTCTGTCTGAGATTAAATAGTATAAAATAGTAAATATTGGATGGACCAACACTGAAGGTTCAAGATGGTGATATGATAACATGCAGAATATTTTCATAACAACACTATGATCAATTGTGAAGAATAGACTTATGTATTCAATAGATGTAGTGGCACGATACTATGGGCAGTGATAGACATCATTAAACCTTTGTTGTTGAATGAGTGTTCACTCTATACTCGATAGCTATTGTGCTACCTATGCAAAGTAAGAATTTTGTAGAAGAGGGTCAGTAATCATTCGTATAACTGCACCAAATACAGAGATAACACACTGATAGATGTGTGGTCTACCAAACCGTGCCTTCAAACATGTCAGCATGGAATGACTACATGTGCAATCATGTTAAGAGACCCAGTTATATTCTCTCCGGAACACGCAGTATTGCCCACAACATCCAAGAAATGATTTATTTGATTTAGAATGCATCAAATGTGAAGGTGGTACCTCTATCTACCTGATTCTCTTCCTTTTTCTATTTAACTTGTATGGTCCATTGTTTCTACTGTATTCAAAATTATTACTTGCACATTTATATCATACTTTTAGATAATGCTGGATCTGCTCTATAATAGTCTTCACTCATGTATTTGTATGAAATAGTTTTTCACAAAATGCAGCCATTAGCCACTCACTCACATGTCTTTCTCTTGTTAGCCACTTCACATGGATTCAAATTATTCTAGCAACACCTTGTTCACAAAACATATTTTTACACCCAAAACTCTACCTTATTCCACAACAATTGCATGTATTAGACTCACAAAAGATGTGTTTATATCAAACTATGGCTGAACAAGTCCCAACTACTATAATTACTAAGGGAAAAACAACTTATCTTTACATGATACTTTTGGTTACAATTCTCTCATAAGTCATTTTTGGAGACGTTAAAGACAAAATAAAGTAAAAATTTTAACTACACATTTATGTATTGACCCTTGAAGAGACAATAACAGATTAGAATTAACTTGGTATATAAGTATCACTGTTCACAGAATCTTGCCAAATCTTTTGGCTCATCCATTTTACAACAATTAAGTCTACTCTAAAAAAATGTGTAAAGACTAGGAAGTGGAACTGTGGCAGTACCTGCACACAATGTAGAATCTATGTCTAAGCTTGTACAACCTGCCACCAAGCGGGATTTGCGCTCCTTCTTAGGTGCAATATTTTACTATAGAATGTTCATTCCTTTCTTTGGCCTCTACTCGTACAAACTCACCCCAGTCACTGCCAAGACCGCTCCAAACACTGTCAGTTGGTCGGAGGAAATGCTGGAGTCTTTCCATTATTTGAGGTCAGTTTTATGTCATGTTTGTTCTTTACATGTACCTGTTGAATCTGATGATTTTTTCTTTGAAAACTAATAATGCATCCATAGCTGGTATTGGGTGTGTTATCAATATTCATAGACATAACACTGTCTTACCATGTGCAGACAACTAAAGGGACCAAATGTTTGTTATAGTGTTACTGGAGCTTGAATGTCTGGCCATTGTTGGTTCTGTTTATCATTTCTTGTTTGGCAAGCACTTCACTTATATAATACAGACCACAAAGCCCTAGTCCAACTGATGTCTTCTAATGTTCTCAACCACAGACTTCAAGGATGGGCTCTAAAACTTCAGGAGTTTAGTTTTGACATCATCTACAGGGAAGGAAAACTCGACAGCAATGCAGATGCCCTTTCAAGGCAAACCTGGACACCAGAATCGCCTCCAGTTCACTCAGCAGACTCAACCAAAGACGGTCAAGAGCTCAGCGAGGCAGGCTGTGGGAACTCACCCACATGAGATACTGGTTCTCTATGTTGAACAGAGAACTCACAAACAACATCACATACAACAATCACCTCCTTAGTTACACACGCACAAACAACATTTTTCTAGAACTTTATTTTTGACCATGTGGCCTTCATGTGTGGACTGTTCTCATTGGTCATTCTTTTTATGTTTCACCAGTGGGTGGTGGGACATAATCCCAACATTCACAGTGAACCTGGTCTTTTTCCAGAAGTAATAGATCACCTCCATCATCTCTGTACTTACACTTTTGTTACTCTAAACTTAAACTATTAAGGAGGTATGACACAAGTGCTGGACTTAGGAGATATTCCTGGACAGATTTAAGCAGGAATAGACCTGGTGGCAGCCTAACTGGCCCTCAACCATCCCACATCTACCTTCACTGCTGAAACGCAAGAGACTTCTCCAACATAATCTGGTCCTGAATGGCTGAGATCCCCACCGACTGATTGGCCATCAAAATTCCTATTCACTTCTTTCATACCAAAAAGTCGATTAGTCATTGATCCCTGGATGTGCACCCCACATTGGAGGCATCTGGGAATCTGCTGTGAAAAGAATGAAAACATACTTTTGAAAAACTGTTGGTTCAATTTCCTTCTGGAGGTTCACTGTTATCAGAAAGTTTGGACGACTGCAGCTGTCTGGGAGCTTCGTCAACCATTACGCTTCCGGGTACTATGGTCGGTATGCTCAATTAGCGCATTTAAACTGACGGCTCCTATAATGGTCCCTTCCTGAGCCGGTTGCCGGCTCTTTTAGAGAATTTAACCAGAGCCGGTTGCGGGCTCCTATAATGAACCATTCCTGAGCCGGCTGCCGGGTCTTTTAGCGCATTTAACGGGAGCCGGTTGCCGGCTCTCTAGCCACTTCGTTAAAAATAAGGTTCAGGGAGGGCAGATAAATTTTCAGCTTTTAAAATAATATTTTCCACTAACCTCTAAAAGTTGCTTTTAGTAAGGAACTTTGTAGCTTCATAACTCCTATGTATGGGTGAGTGTCTCCACCGTCCCCCCCTCCTCTCTTCCCAGTTCCTCGTTAGTAGAACTCAGCAGCATGACTTTGACATTACCATCCTGGGTAACAGTCAATTAACGTTACTTGATTCTTAATAGCTAGGTTTGCGCGGGTTGAGCCCGAAGGCGGTGTGACAGCACCCTTAACATGTCATTCACATCACTAGCTATTATTGTTCAAAAACATATACAATAGAAATACAATGTTGCTTATATAACTGCTGTTACTGCTTTCAGTTTCAAAAAGTGCATCCTCTGCAACTAACTATAAGCTGTATAGCAAAACAATCTAATTTTATTTACCAGGAAGAGTGATGACAGAAATGGAAAGAAATAGTGCAGGACTGCTTGTAATTTTGATGCTGTCACTACTGTTTTTTGAAGTACAAGGCTCTGTAGAATTGAGACAAGTTGTCCTTCAAGATGACAATTGGAGTTACAATTATTCCATGAGCTGTATTAATGGTTCTACTTCATGTCTACCTTGGTCGTCAGTTTGTGATGCTAGTTTGGATGTCTGTAAGTGTATTAAACTTTCAGGGGATCCTCTAATTTGTAAAGAAATCACAGAGAGCAGATCAGCTCCTTGTGTTTTGGACGAAAGCTGTGTGTCTATTAATAAAGTCAATAAGAGAGAACTAATGGAAGTAGGAAAATGTTACTATAATTTTGCCAATAACATTTATCAACAATTACCTGATAATATCACTGACTGGAATAACTTTATGTGTGGAGAGCTCCATAGAACTGGGAGTCTTTGTGGGAAGTGTGATACTGACAGAGGCTACTACCCCCGAGTGTACTCCTTAGATATGTCTTGTATTAAATGTGATAACAGTAGCTCCAACTGGTGGAAATATATTTTGTTAGCTTACGTCCCACTTACAGTACTTTACTTGATAGTGTTCTTCTTTAAAGTAGACATACACTCGTCTCAGCTCCAAGGTTTCATCATATACTCACAGTTCTTAACAATACCTGCATTAGCACGCAAAATGCTGTTATCAACAAGGCAAAAGCCTATGATTTTAGAAATAGTTAAGCTAATAGGTGCACTTTATGGCATCTGGAACTTGGACTTCTTTCGTAGTTATGACTCTGGTATTTGTTTCAGAATAAGTTCTTTAGAAGTGTTGTCAATGGAACTTGCAGTAGCTGTGTACCCTTTGTTGCTCATGCTGTTTTCTTATTTATTAGTCACTTTACATGATCAGAACTTTAAGCTATTAACATTCATTTGTAAGCCATTAAAAATGCTCTTTAGTAAGTGGCAAAGCAATTTTGCAATTAAAACGTCGACTGTAAATGCTTTTGCAACTTTCTTGTTTTTATCAAATACCAAATTCTTCAGTATTTGTTTTGACATACTCGCTCCAGTTAAAGTCTACCAGTTTTACAATCCTTTACATGTGAACTCTACTTGGAAACTCTACTATGACCCTACAATAAAGTACTTCAGTAAAGAACATCGATGGTATGCCATTATAGCTCTTGTCATTACATTTGTCTTCATCATTGTTCCACTTCTAGTCCTTCTTCTTTACTCCACTCGAGTATTTCACAAGTTTCTTTCTATTCTTCCACAGCGCTGGCAGTTATTTTTACATGCATTTGTTGACTCCTTTCAGGGTTGTTGTAAAGATGGTACAGAGCCTGGTACTCGAGACTGCAGGTGGTACGTGCCAATGCTTTACATCAGTCGTCTTCTATTAATCTTTTTTTATGGCATATCTCTAAATGCTGCCTTCTTTCCTTATGGAGCAATGATTATTACTATGTTTGCTATCATGACCATTGTGGTAGATCCTTTCAAGACAAGTTCAAAACATTTGTCCTCTTCTATGTTAATATTTATTATTCTCATGGCCAGCTTCTGCGTGTCAGCCATAGGAGCTACAATGGCAGATGAAAGTGGTAATATCATCACTTCTTACATGTTTTACTTGCTAACTGCTGCATTATCTTCATTTCCCTTGATTTATGTGGCAATTATTGCAATACATTGGATTAGCCGTTATCTACTTCTGTGTGAGAAGTTCAGAGAATTAAGATCTAGCACAATGATATAAATACCTTACAATATAACAATGCATTCTTTTTTTTAACTCGGGCATAAACAGTTACTATATTATTCCTTTATTTTGTTTTCAAAGTAAAATTAGTTGCTATGAAATATACATACTTTTTGTTGGGCTGTCATTCATTATCAAAATAAATAGAAATTTGCCTCATATATAAAATGAGTTACTTTTTTAAAACACTTTGAAGTATATTATAATTATGCATAATTATATAGGCTCATTGAAATAATTGGATAAGAGGTTATTTAGCTTGTTATAGCAAGAATTTTCTTAGAATGAAAACCTTCAGTTACACTGATGATTGAACAATGGCACAAGTGTACAGTTTTTAAGAGTGGATGATGAGGAGATACAATAATAGAGGTGTAGTGTGTTCTGAAGCCTCGACCAACAGGTAGGAACAGAACGGGAGTACAGCAGCACAGGCATCTCAGGTTTGGCCAATTTCCTCCAAAGTCTCTGTCACCAGAGTAATCCCACACATTCTCAAGTCTGCTTGAACTCATTGAAAACGTGGGAAATCTGAACTGAGAGGGGAGTGGTTGACAACGATATAGTCTGTTCACAATCTATTCACACATGCGTGAGGTAAAGGGTTTACATGTAAATGAATTAGGCAAGATGTACACAACTGTGAACATGTAGCTCAACGTAGGAATAGATTAGAAAGAAAGAAATAAGAGTGTGAATCAAATAGTAGTGAGGTAAAGTGTATCCATCACAATATTTATATGGTATGAATTGGAGGGTCCAATGCTAATAGATAAGGATACAATGAGCAACCTAAAGTGTGTAATGGAATCCCAGGAGAAACCACAATCAAGGTTGCTCATTGTATCCTTTTTCCTGATCCATATTGCCTCCAAAATGATTTTTTTCCAGTATAGTGGCTCTGAATGAATCACTCTCACTTCCTCCCAGTTGACATTATGACTTTTGTTCCAAGTATGCATTACAAATTCCATTATTGTGATCTTTTACTGCAGCTTTGTGTGCTCTGGCAGTCATTTTTTGTAGGCTTCTGCTTGTTTCACCATAATAGACACAATCACATCATTGCATGGCACTTCATAACATCCTTCCTCTTTCTTTCTGGTGTTAGTGTTGTAACTTTTACAAGTGTCTGTCTCTGAACACCAAAAATCTAGTAGTATCTCCACCATTTTCTTTCACAGGAGCTCTAGATAAAGCATATAATGGATACAATATTTATTGCTCTGCAGTGGAATAAGTGGTAAATGGTCTGGCTATACAAAACTACTGACCAACAGCATCTCAGTGCTTGTCCTACCAGCCATTTAAATTTTTCTTTGCTTTCTTGACGGTTACTTGCATGCAAGCATATACAGGCATCATTCTGGAAGCTCCAAACTGATGTCTTTTAATAACCATGGTTTCAGTGTCATAAAGCTTCCTTGACCTTTAAAGCTTTTAGAGATTCATACTACAACTCTTGCCTCTTCCCATGTAATGGGTTGATGTTGTTGCCATTCTTAGCAATGGCTGAAATCTTCATGATGTATTTCTTTTATGGATATCAGTCTCATATGGGCATTTCAATTTTTTTTTCTTACATTTTACTCAAGCCTATTAATTTGTTTTGATTGTATATACTTTCACACAACACAGGATACATTTCATCTTTTACCATTAATTGGATGGTGGGACTTAAAGTGAAGGTATCTATTTTGGTGTTGGTTTTCTTAAAACAGAGAAAGTTAACCATTCTTCTGTTTATCATTTGTCTTTTCTACTTTTAATATCTCTTTCAGGCTGAACTTTTTACTAATAAAAGACAAACATGAAATATTTGTTTATATAGCCAATTTAATAACAGCTATATCTAAATTAAAAATGAATAAATTGTTTGATATTAAGTTATATTATATCACTATTCCAGACACTAGTTCTCTGATTTTATTCCGTAGGCATAGATGACTGCTAATCCAATGTATTGCAATAATTGCTACATAAATTAGAGGAAGGGACGACATTGTAACAGTTAGCAAATAGAACATGTAAGAAGTGATGGTATTATTCTCTTCATCTGCCACTATAGCTCCTATATTAGACACGAAGAAACTGCCTATGAGCAAGAGAAATATTAGTATAGAAGAGGATAAGTATTTTAAACTTGACTTGAAAGGATCTATAAGGATAGTCATAACGACAAAAATTGTTATCATCATTACTCCATAAGGAAAGAAGGCAGCATTAAGAGTTAAGCCATAAATAAACATTATTAAAAAACGTAAAATGTAAAGCATTGGCACATACCATCTGCAGTCTCGAGTACCAGCCTCTGTACCGTCTTTATAGCAACCCTGTATAGAGTCTACAAATGCATGTAAAAATAACTGCCAGCGCTGTGGAAGAATAGAAAGAAACTTGTGAAATACTCGAGTAGAATAAAGAAAAAGAACTAGAAGTGGAATAATGATGAAGACAAATGCAATGACAAGAGCTATAATGGCATACCATCGATGTTCTTTACTGAAGTACTTTATTGTAGGGTCATAGTAGAGCCTCCAACTAGAGTTCACTTGTAGGGGACTATAAAACTGGTAGACTTTAACTGGAGTGAGTATGTCAAAACAAATACTGAAGAATTTTATATTTGACAAATAAAAGAAAGCTGCAAAAGCATTTATAGTAGAAGTTTTAATTGCAAAATTGCTTTGCCACTTACTAAAGAGCATTTTAAATGGCTTACAAATGAATGTTAATAGCTTAAAGTTCTGGTCATGTAAAGTGACTAAACAATAAGAAAAAATTATAAGAAACAAAGGGTACACTGCTACTGCAAGATCTAATGACAACAGTGCTAAAGAGCTCATTTTAAAACAAATACCAGAGTCATAAGTACGAAAGAAGTCTAAGTTCCAAATACCATAAATTGTACCTAATAGTTTAACTGATTCTAAAATTACAGGCTCATGTCTTGTAGACAACAAGAGAATGCGTATTAATGGAGACATTGTTATGCACTGGGCATATATAATGAAGCCTTGAAGCTGAGACGAGTGTATGTCTACTTTAAAGAAGAACACTATCAAGTAAAGTACTGTAAGTGGGACATAAGCTGACAAGATATATTTCCACCAGTTGGAACTACTGTTATCACATTTCATACAAGACATACCGAAGGAGTACACTCGAGGGTAGTAGTCTCTGTCAGTATCACACTTCCCACAAAGACTCCCAGTTCTATGGAACTCTCCACACATGAAGTTGTTCCAGTCAGACATATTATCAGGTAATTGTTGGTAAATTAAATACGGATTATTTTGATCTCTTGCACAATTATAGATACACTTTCCTACTTCCACCATTTGTCTCTCATTGTCTTCATCAATAGTGACACAGTTGCAGTCCAAAATGGATGGAATTAATTTGTTTTGTGCGATTTCATTACAGATTAAAGAATCTCCTGAAAGTTGAAAACACTTACAGACATCCAGACTAGCATTACAAACTGACCAAGGCTGACAAGAAGTAGATTCATTAATGCAGCTCATGGAATAATTGTAACTCCAATTGTCATTTGAAAGTACAACTTGTCTCATTTCTACGGAGCAACGTGCATCAGAAAACAGTAATGATAGCATCAAAATTACAAATTCTACTGCACTCTTTCCTTTCATAATTGCTTTTACTCTTCTGGGTAAATGAAACAATCTTTTTCCTAGATACAGTTTATAGTAGTTGTAGAGGATGTAATGTTTGAAACTGAAAGTAGTAGCAGCAGCAATTATATCATACAAAGACATTAATTGTTAAGTGTACATAATAATAAATAAAGTAGAATATGTTTATGTGGTGTTGCTCAGGTGTGTGCATAATGAGCTATGTGTAATTTGCAGTGTGCAGCAGCTGCAACTAAGAGTGAGCAATTAAAAATGAAGGGACAGGCATGTGAGAGGGCCATCAAAGTACATACTGTACTTATACAGTTCCATATAAGCTGTATCTCTCGTGAAAACTAATTTATACACCAACAATACTGACAATATCTGAACATACCCACTACATTTTAGTAAAACTTAAATGTCAAAAAAATGTGTAAAATAGTGAAGGGTTATAATTAAATAATAATATGCCAGAATTGAATAACTTTGATTTTTTTAAACTTGGCCCTGTATACTTAATCTATAACTCAAATATTTGCAGGTGAGCCTCCTGACAAAAATGGCTAAATTTGATGTGTCTCCAATTTGTCACATATCAATTAATAAAAAACATATTATTGACATGAATTAGGCTTACCTGTTTGTGTGGATAGAATTCTGAAGAGCCAGAAGTAAAGAAGGAAATTTATTAAACCATTAAAAAAACTAAATTAATGGCTGGTTATGCTTATAACTATAGCAAACATCACTCTACAGCTAGCTAAATACTACTAAATATTAGCACTTTATAGAACCTAATGTCATACAGTCATTATTTACTCATTTAAGCACAGACTTAAAAAACAGAGCATTATTTTACATGTTATAAAGGTACGAAAAATTCCTGTGTGACTAGGTATACTCATTTTCTCAGTTTTTATTCGAATGCACTAGTCTTATTAAATAAAACAAATAGACGTTTCGACCACTCTACAGTGGCCATCATCAGTGTAATGGTAATATTTGATACAAAAAAGAATGACCTTAGGATGTAAATGCTGTGTGACTTTAATAACATGTTTATTTTGACTTGTCCCTAGGGCTTAGGTGATAAGGGCATTGTACACTTCAGGCAGTGGTCCATTTTCCCTGTTGATTGTGTTGCTGGTCTTTTTAATATACCAAGATTCAAGCAAACACCTCTGGGTCCAGTTCTGCTGACAGTCTATAACTTTCACATTGCTCCAATCAATCTGATGGTTCCTTCTTATTGCATGCTCTGCCACAGCTGAAGTGTTGTATATGGCATCAAAGGAAGTCAAGGCTCTTTGGTGCTCCTTCACTCTGTGCTGCAGTGTGCGTCCTGTCTGGCCAATATATACCTCTTTGCAGGTACCACAAGTGATTTTGTAGACAACGCCATTCCTTTGATTTATCTGGATGGGAGTTTTCGGATGTACAAGTAGTTGCCTGAGAGTTTTGTGAGGTCTGAAGCAGGTTCTTATATTAAGAGGAGTCAATATCCTTCTGATACTCTCAGATACATTTCTTATATATGGGAGTACTACGGTTGCAACTGGTTGTCTGTCCTCCATAATGCTATTCCTTGCACTATTTGTGCTCATCTTTTTAGATATTCTTTCTATCATCTTTAGTGGATAGCCATTTTGTCAGCAGAACTGGACCCAGAGGTGTTTGCTTGAATCTTGGTATATTAAAAAGACCAGCAACACAATCAACAGGGAAAATGGACCACTGCCTGAAGTGTACAATGCCCTTATCACCTAAGCCCTAGGGACAAGTCAAAAATAAACATGTTATTAAAGTAACACAGCATTTACATCCTAAGGTCATTCTTTTTTGTATCAAATATTACCATTACACTGATGATGGCCACTGTAGAGTGGTCGAAACGTCTATTTGTTTTATTTAATAAGACTAGTGCATTCGAATAAAAACTGAGAAAATGTTATAAAGGTATTGGTTACAACATCAAGTACAAAAAACTTAAACATCCATGCAGTATTGACCTAATGCTGGATGTGCTTTGTAATTGTCGTCACTATAATGTATAGGTACAGTTTTTCCCACAAAACACAGATTTCATACACAATTGTGTCTCAGATTTGTTTTTCATTAGACACTCATACACACATCCTCCTCTTTTATTCTCACTCTCATTGTAGCCACTTCACATGATTCAAATTATTCCAGCAACACATCGAATTCACAAAACATATTTTCACAACTGAACTTCTACCATTTTCAGTTCTACCATTATTACAAACAATATTAGGCTCACAAAGAGAGTTATTTTATTTTGAATACGTCCCAACTCCTGCAATTACTAGGGGAAACAACTCAAGACTTCAGGACTTTAAAATTTTATAATGGAATATAAATTTAACAATACAGACAATAACTAATGCTAAACTTGGTAAGTACCTCAGTTCACAATGTCTTGTAGCAAATATTTATATTAGTACATTCATTCGTACCATATACTTTGTACTTTCAGTAGTCATAAAATATTTACAAAATGCAGAAACGTTTCCACCATTGTACAATGATCATCATCAGTGTGTGGATGATGGCCTTCGTAAAATGGCTAAAACGTTTGTGCATTTTGTAAATATTTTATGACTAGTGAAAATACAAAGTATATGGAACTAATGTCTATACCTAGTCACAGAAGAATTTTCAAATTAATTGAGGTGAGCTTTAAATGGATACTCATTATGATGGACATTATTAATAACATGATTACCATTGTCCAGGCACATCCTGGACAAGAAGAGTGAACGTTTTGAAATCTCTTTTTCCCTTTTGCTTAATTAATCTTTCTTATTCATGCCTCACCTTTCTGGTTTCACCCGTGCTCCTACTTGCATCTTATTAGTTCATACTAATTAATACTGCCTCACACACATACTCTCTACTTCACTCACAAAGACTCTTTGTCAATTTTGGGCCCATGCCATGGCCTCTCTATAAAAGAGTCAGTGTAGAGCCTCCAGTTACCTTGCTGTCTCATTTTTTGGTAATAGTTTGTACTTTTTCTCTGCTTATAAAATTATAGTGCTGAATTAAATAATGCTTTGCTTATTAGTGGGTGACTGTCTGGGATAGATTTAAGGAAGGTTACAGCGCAATTTTGCTGGCCTTCCTGCATAGTTAATTGTCATTCCGAGCATGCTCCATCAATCATAGCTGCATATGGAAGTAAAAGGAGTTTAAATTGATGGCATTGACAATCATGAAAAGGCATAGTTCAATCGGTATCATTATTGCATGCCATCTGTGATCCTTAGAGTCTGGTTCATTCCCATCCTTATAAGATCCAAGAAAAGAGGTCTTAAAAACATTAGAAATTAACTAAAAGTGGTGGGAGAATAATTGAGAAAGGATGATATGATAGAAACTACAAAAGGTAGAGACACAATAAGCATCTGACAAAAGTACATGAAGAATATCATTATTATGGCTGATACTGCAAAGTCGACTACCAAGATGATGGGAGTAGACTAAGCACTAGTGGAAGCAAATCTAGTATGAACACTAAACTTTCTGCCACTACAGCTGAACCTTCACTTTGCTTCCACTCTTTGCATTTGTTCACAAATACTATTTTTCTTTGATCCTTTTTGGGGGGACAATTACCTCATAATTTGTTGACACTTCAAATGGTCCATCCTAGACATCATCTCATATGCTTGTTTTTTTTAACCGTGGAGTTCTCAGTAAACTAAGAGACACACTTCTAAATTTCTTTCCTTTGCTAACTTGTCATACTTGGTAGCACTTGTGTTGCTATCATCTTTATATATTTCAGAATCAGTAACAATAGTTAGATCCACATCCTCATCTTTCATGCATCCTGATGCAGAACTTTTTCTTGTTCTACAAGTTGGCATTACAATTATGGTAACATGTTCATTAACTTAGCCATAGTTGATTGTTTGTCCAAACTCGTCTACCTAAAGCAAGAGTTCTCCCACCCACCCACCACTAACAAGCATAAATAAGAGAGCAGGGCATGAGGTCTACTTCTCAATCATTTTAACTGACATTTCAACTGACACATCTTTGTCTAACTGCAACATATTTTGCATACAAAGATACTTTGTATGAGCAAAGGGAAGGTGCACCAATGGGCTCTCCCTTATCTCCAATAATAGCTGACATCTACATGGAGTTCTTCGAGACCGTGGCCCTTGATAAAGAAGACCTGAAGCCATCTATTTGGTACCGCTATGTTGATGACACCTTCATAGTATGGCCACATGGAAAAAACACCATAAGTAACTTCCTCCAACATATGAATTCAGTGAGACCATCCATCCAGTTTACAATTGAAACAAAACACAACGGATCTTTAGCCTTTCTAGATGTTCTTGTAAGCAGAAAAACAGGGATAGTGCATGTCTCAAATATGGGGCCCATGCATTGAGCCACCACGAGAGTTTACAGTCGGAATTAGATCACCTACAAAAAGCTTTCCTTTCAAATGGCTACCCCAAACAATTCATCACATGATGCCTTCACAAGAAGAAAGTACAACCACCAGCAACATCAGACAGGTCCATTCAAGAAGAGAAAGACAAGAAATTCCTTGTTCTACCATACGTCAAAGGCCTAAGTGAAAATTTTGAAATGGCTACCCCAAACAGACCAGCAACATCAGACAGCTCCATTCAAGAAGAGAAAGACTAGAAACTTCTTTGGGACCGTTCATTTTATTGTGAGTTGATGAAGGACTTCGAGTCTGAAATGTTCTCCTATTGTTTCAAAATCAACTACAATAAATAATTGCTCCATAATAGTATTCTATATCATATATATCAATATTAGAATTAGTGTTATATGAAATACAATATAGCCAACATTTTTCCATAAGTAGCTGTAGCTATTCTTCACCTGCTGCAAAGCAGAGCAGGAAGGTAAGCTAAGATCTTCTTCTAAGTACCTAGATTCTGAAGTTAGAGCTAGAATTGTTGGTGTTAAGGCTCAAATGGAATCGTTTGACTGTTGGAGAGCTTGTTCTTAGTCATGCTGATAATTTATCGAAATCACTGCAAAGCAAGACTATATCAGCAGCTGAAGGACAACATATAGCTGAAATGAATGTAACAGTGCTAGAGAAAATGAAAAGTAGTGAAGCATATGATCTTTTTTGGAGCTCAAAATAAAAAAAATTTTTCCCCATGTTGATGTAGCTGAGCCTGTTTTACCCAGACACAAAAACAGACCCAAGAGATGTGAGTCAGATAGTGAGGAATATAGTCCACCCACTGTAAAGGACCATTTCTAGAGGCAGTATTTTGAAATTTTAGATTGTGCCATAAATTGCATTAAATTAAGATTTGACCAGCCTGGTTACAATCAGTATAACAAGGTTGACAGTTTACTGCTAAAAACTATGAATGATGACAAATTTGAAAAAGAATATGACTTTGTTTGTTCATTCTACAATGATGATGTTAGCCCCATTCCTCTCAAAATACAGCTACAAATTTTGCAGTTAAAACGTCTACAATAAATGCTTTTGCATCCTTCATGTTTTTATCAAATATAAAATTCTTCAGTATATGTTTTGACATGCTAACTCCAGTTAAAGTCTACCAGTTTTATAGTCCCCTACAAGTGAACTCTAGTTGGAGGCTCTACTATGACCCTACAATAAAGTACTTCAGTCAACAACATCGATGGTATTCCATTATAGCTCTTGTCATTGCATTTGTCTTCATCATTATTCCACTTCTAGTCCTTCTTTTTTACTCTACTCGAGTATTTCACAAGTTTCTTTCTATTCTTCCACAGCGCTGGCAGTTATTTTTGCATGCATTTGTTGACTCCTTTCAGGGTTGTTATAAAGACGGTACAGAGCCTGGTACTCGAAACTGCAGGTGGTACGTGCCAATGCTTTACATCAGTCGACTTCTACTGATACTTATTTACAGCATAACTCTGAATGCTGCCTTCTTTCCTTATGGAACAATAATTATTACTATTTTGGCTATTGTAACCATCAATGTAGATCCTTTCAAGTCAAGTTTAAAGTACTTATCCTCTTCTATACTAATATTTATCTTGCTCATAGCCAGTTTCTGTGTGTCTACCATAGGAGCTGTAATGGCCGAAGAAAGTGGTAATACCATCACTTCTTACATGTTCTATTTGCTGACAGTTGCATTGTCTTCACTTCCTCTAATTTACGTAGCAATTATTGCAATACATTGGATTAGCTGTCAGTTAAACCTATACGTGATAAGTTCAAAGAACTGAGATCTTTAACAATGATATAGCAAAACTTAAAAATCAAACAATGTATCCATTTTAATTCACGCAGGCATAACATCACTAACTTTTGTGTGTTTTTTCAAAATAGGACTGGCTGATATTAAATTGGCCTTGTATGTAACAAATAATATAGTCTATTTTATTTACTATCACATTAGTTTGAAATTCACACTTTTATTTTCAATGTAAAACAAATTAATTTTGAAATTCTCTGAAGTAAATATGCATTCCTGTTGATGCCAATTCTGCTTCATAGCCCAATAGAAGAAAGCATAGTTTGTTGCGTTGCCGGTCACAAAGTAAGAGATAATTTTTAGGAAAAGGAACATAAGTTAACATGGAGAATGGGGGCCAATTTGCCAACCCTCATTGCACAACGTACCTGACTATAGTTGTGATTTTTAGTCTACCTTAAATAACAGTATAAATAGGGTAAGTTCCAAAATATTTTTCCTACATTCATTTAGTTCAAATTCTATGGCTATCCGCCTCAATTTTATTCATCATATCTTTGTGCTAATAACATCAAATGGGTTCAATATAAGCTGATCAAAAATATGATTCGAGTCATCAGTTTAGAAATCTTGCCCAGCTATTGCAGTGATTATGATACGTAAAATGTTTTGCCTCATTTGTTAGTGATTTTTACGTTTTCACATTTAATTGCACCTGTATAGATAAGAAAGTTTGCACACATGTATTTGAACATGTAATACATAGTCATAATTATGTAGTTAGTTGTCTCTTATTACATGAATAGTGAATGAATGAAATCTGGGTGAGGGGGGAGGGCAATTGGTCCCTTTAGTTCCTCCTCAAATGGTACTTATAGAAAAAAAGGAAAGTGTCTCCATGGATGAAATAGAAAACATTGGATGGGTCAACAATGAAACTGTTCAAGAAAGTTATATGAAATAACATAAAAAGACCAACTTACGAGATAATCTGTTATGGAAACAAATGAGCTCCAGTGGCAAGACTGATTTGGATACACACAGGTCTTTGTGAAGGAGTGTTTGTTATAAACATCAATAAGCAAGGGAATATAAAAGACTTTTTTGTGCTATTATTTATTTTATCTTGAGAGTCCCAAAAAAACACTATGCATAGAGGAACTTCAAATATATGCTTCAATAAGTTGGACTTGTGCATCTAGCAGGTTGATGTAAAAATGAAAATGCTATTGTCAGTACATAATAGCAATTAAAACCACGGACCTGACTAATAAACAAGCTGGATGTTACTATAACCCTTTCGAGCATGCGTGATGAAGGTTAATAAGTACTAAAATTTTATGCCACAACTAAGATTTAATTTGTGTTCATTTTAATTAATGCCTGACAAAATTTTAGGGCGTGATATTTAAATGCAGTTCTGACAAAAACTGTTTTAAATATCAGATTATATATAATATATATGTGTGTATGTATAATATGTAGAACTCAATTGAGAAAACTAAAATAAAATATAATAATTCGCCAATCCAACATCTTATAATGGACTAAGCGTGAATAAGTAGATTTCTAAATAGGATTTGTATAAAAAGAATGTAGGTATAATTACAGAACCCCAAAATAAATTAAATAAATGGTTCTTTGTAGTTATAATTGAAGCAGTAATTATATTCTACAGCTAAATAATGCTAAATAATTTATTTTATTGGACCCACAATGCCCTTTAGCTAGTTACCTTAATCATGCAGCAATTAACTTATTTGAACACAAACTACAAACACATAACATTATTTTACATGTTAGCTATACTTGCATGGGTTAAACCATTCAGTCAATAAATCTAAGACATCCCTTACAAAAAGTTATCTAATTGAGCAACAGCATGGTTCTACTAATAATGATACTGCAGCATAAATCTAATCCGTAACTCTGCACTGAAAACTGGATTGTAAGTTTCCTGTTTCCATGGTATACTGTTCATTCAAGATATGTTTGGTTCTTTATTATTCTGCTAATCAGGTGAAAATTTAGTCCTATCTAAATTAAAATAAGAGATTGTATTTTACCGCCCTCTTACTCATACTTCAGCCTTGGGATCACAAGTTTATCAGCAAAAATTCCTCAAATGCATGGTTGTACATATATGTACAGATATATAATACTTATTTTCCAGTCAGTGTGATATAGCTAGAGATATTTTCAAGGGTAGGCTAAATTTTTTACATAGCTGCATGAGTGAAAACAAACCCTCAGAGTGAACTATCTTGCTATCATGCTCTAGGGAGTGTAGTGAGTAGTTTATTCAGTGCTAGATATCTTCACTGCAGTAGTTTGTACTAAATGTTTGTAACTCAGCTAATAAAGTTGGCTGTAACACTCTAAGTGTCAGTTCATAAGGGCTACCCACATACTTCCAGCTGATATTTTAACAGCTGCTTTGACCAGGTTGTATGTAAAGAAAGGTAGGTAGCTGTAATAAGGAGGTAGGCTAGGTTTGTACAGTATATGAGGGTAATGAGCTTGCACAGTACATACAACAGTGTAAAGAAAGATAGGTAGCTGTAATAGTTGCCAACTTTTTAAAATTAATTTTAGGTACACCTCAAACACCGCCCATTTCTGTAAACCACACCTAAAACCACACCCCAATTTCAAATTTCATAATAATAATTTGGATATCAAATTTCAGTTTACATATTGAGTGCTTTGTGTGTAGCTTTTTAGCAATTTTTAAGTAATTCGTCATCGAGCTTTACATCGTGGCAGCAATCATCACTGTTGAACTTGAGACATCAAACTAACTACTGTTGACTGATCCAAATTTGACCGTTGGTCAGTGTAAATCTTACGAAGTATCGAGAAACCCCGCTCAGAGTCTGCATTCAAACACAAATTTCCAGTACAAATGTAGGCTAATTACAATTTAGGTGCGGTACATTACAGACCAGATAATTCCGGTATTGTACCTGATGTTCAGGTACACTTGGCAACTATGGTACTGAATTTTTGTTTTCCATTTACCTAACCTTAAATGATTTATAACATGTCATCCCTTATCACGTGCCATTCTTGTTTAAATATGTGTTGTCAGTATTTTAGTTTAGTGATTGAACCTCTAGTTAGAGTGAGCGCAACCTAATCTAGTTAGTCGGCATCCCAACATGTTGTGACTCAACAAATGAACTGCAGCGATGTTATCAAGTGATTCTTCAACTTCAAACACTAATGGACATGCTTCCGAGTCATTCCTATGTGAGTTGTCCCTCCAGCACCTCCACTCTAATGTCAGGATGGTTCTAGCATCTACTCTAGGGACTTCTGCCTTGGATAAGCCAGCTGAACTGGCTGACCATTTTATGGAAGTTACTCCAACTGGAGTCATTGCTACTGTGAATAATATCCCTGATATATCTGCTGAAGTAGAGCACTTACGAGATGAGGTTTCCAGACTTGAAAAGCTGGTGAAGAAGCTCTCATACTCTTCTCAATCCACTAGTTGTTCTGCTAGTCGTTGTCCACATCATTTGCCAATACCTCAGCATACATCTGACTCACCTGACCATCACAGACACCGGATTCCTTCAGCTGGTATCATCAGAAGTTTGGCAGACAAGCACAGTTTTGTCGGTCCCCCTGCAGCTACCAGTTAAACTCCCAGGCCAGGACCTAGCAGTGACAAGTGTCCCTGGCCAGAGCATAAGTCGCCTTTTCTTAATTAAAGATCACCTTTCAAATTTCTGTTTTTTATTGGACACAGGTGCCGCAGTAAGTGTGATTTCCCCCTCTTAGGCCAAATGCACACATCAATCTGATACATTACTCACCACAATTAATAACACTCCCATCACAGCTTATGGCTCACATTCCCTCACACTGGATCTCGGTCTGAGACAAACCTTTCACTGGACATTTGTAATCGCAGATGATGACCATTCAATTCTTGAAGTTCCTCCGCTATTTCAATCTACTGGTAGATCTCTCCAATTCCCAATTGTTAGACAATGTGACTCAACTATACATACAGGGCTTAGCCACTATCTACACCGGTCCTAGTCCAACCTGCCTGCTACACCCACTGGACACTGACTTCTCTGCACTTATTCGTGAGTTTCCATCAATCACTTGTGCTGATATATCTGATATCCCAGTGAAACGCCACACAACACACCACTTCGAAATGAAAGACACACCAGTGCCAGCTTGACCATGCAGACTTGTCCTAAAACGTCTCCAAGTAGCTTGACATGAATTGGAGCACAAGTTGCAGCTAGGGATCGTCAGACCTTCCTCCAGTCTCAGGGCTTCTTCCTTACATATGGTCCCTAAGAAATATAATGGAACATGTGGAGACTACTATGTCATTTGGCCTCCACTAGGCTGCTCAGTCTTTTAAAAGATTTATTGATGAGGTTTGCATGGTCTAGATTTCTGTTTAGGATACATTGACGACCTGCTTATTGCCAGTGCTACTCGGAAGGATCATCTCGAACATGTTCGTACAATATGTGAGCTTTTAGCTGTCTATGATCGTACAATCAACCCAAGCAAGTTGGTGTTTGCAGTGCATTCCCTCGATTTCATGTCAGTTTTGAAGCGGTATCACACCTCTTGAAGAAAGTATCCACTCTATTCGTGAATTTCCATAGCCCACTTCACAACATCAACTTTGCAGTTTATCGGTCTTGTGAACTTATATTGACGCTTTACACCACATTGTGCCTCTCTAATGCACCCTCTCAACCAACTATTGACTCATCCTAAGGACAAAGCCAGTGCACTAACATGGACAAAAGAAGCCCTTTCTGTTTTCAGTACAATGGTGGCAGCTTCGGCAGATGTAACTCAGCGTACCAAGGTTCAGCAACACATCATCACACCATTAGTGGCATTTCCTCATGCATCAGCACAATTCAATTGAATACATGTTGACATTGTTGGTCCACTTCTATCCTCTCGTGGGTACACATACTTACTTACATGCATTGACTGCTTCACCTTGTGGCCTGAAGCCATTTCTATAGCAGACATTGTGGTAGAATGCTCTACCACATTCAATAGACTTAATTAGACTTATTGTTCATTGTAATTTCTTTTCATTTGTTCATTTAATCATTCACTTGTTCATCTGCATCTCATTCACTTAATTAGTTCATTCATAGTTCATTTAGCTACAACACACCACTCTATTGTTCTAATTCCTCTGAATGTACATTGCATCATTCGCACATCCCATGCTTACCTTTACATGTACTACACTTTTTCCTTTTTGTCAGAATTACCTTGAGCTAAATTATAGTCAAGCCAAAAACTGTCAATCTGTCCAAGGGAAAAGCTAGGTTGAACCCTTCATTGCCTTGGGCTGGTAGATATCTCCTGCTATAGCTTCTACCAGCTGAGTAGGAGAGGTATTTCTCAGGTGACAACAATACCAGGTCTTCTAGCTGATCCACGACAGACATTACAGCTGATATGGTTGCCTGAGCATTTGTCCACGATGCATATCACTATTCGAAACTCCCTCAACTATAAGGACGTCAGTTTGAATCTGCACTTTGGGAAAACCTTATGCATCTTCTTGGCTCAAAACATATCCGTACAACGGCATATCATCCTGCTGCAAATGACTTTGTTGAAGGGTTTTACAGGCAGTTAAAAGCCGTCCTCAAAGCTAAGCCTCATCCTGAACTGTGAATGGATGCATTACCTCTAGTGTTACTGAGTATTCGAACAGCCTTCAAAGAAGACCTGCAGTGTACTATGGCCGAGTTAGTTATGACTTACATTATGTCTTCCTGGTGAATTTGTTAGTCCAAAGACATCTTCCCCTCATGAAAGTCCTGCTGATTATGTTGAAAAGCTCAAAGCTGACATGCCATGCCCACCTCCAACACCACCACGTCATCATTCACAACAAGCCGCAATCATCAGCAAGTATTTGGAGACTTGCATACATGTGATAGTCAGATGTGGTTCTGTGAAACATCCTCTGCAGCAGCCATACGACAGCCCATATAAGGTCGTACACTAGATCACCTGGAGCAAGGATTCTTGTGTTCAACTCCATCCCCTACACTCGCCACAGAATCCTGTTCCCCAACAAAGGACACTACAACTCCCCCTCCAGACACGCCTACAGCAGTCTCTCATTCACCTCAACCTCAATCAACCCAATCTGGCTGTCACGTTCATCACTGGCCACCAAGTCTCAAGCATTATTGCATTCACTAGTTCACTGGAGGGGAGGGATGTGGCACACTGAATCTTCTTTGTCCCTTTACCTAACATTTAATGTTTTGTATCATTTCATCCCTTACTAATTATAAATCACGTGCCACTCTTGTTTTACATGTGCGTTATCAGTATTTTTTAACTTGGTGATTGATTCTCTAGTGGGAGTGAGTGATTTCCTTGAGCAACCTAATCTAGTTAGTCAACATCCTGACAAGAGATAGCTAGGCTGGTTGCCATTAACTATAACAGGTTAACTGAAGGTAATAAGCTTGTACAGTGTCTGAGGGTAATAAGCTTCCATAGTACATACAACAGTGTGAGATAACAGTGGTAAGATGCTAAATACTATTGAGAAGATATCTAGCATAGTGATGAGAGACCCTTTACCAGACTTAACTTAGTTCTAAGCTCCTTCTTTTGTCTCTTGCTAAGAAATTTGAGCAATTACTTTAGCTGCTTCAATTTTAACATTACAGAATTTTTAAATGTTTGGCTGTCCCCAGGGATTTATCTCAGGGCCACTTGTTTAACGCGTAAGTGCCCTGCCACTGAGCTACAACAACCAACAGGCAACAAACGTTAGCTAGCTATGCTGTTAAGTGTTACTACTATGCTACAGTCTCGCTCTTAACAGTCATGGACATTTTCTTCTTTCAAAGGTTCGTTTTATCTGAATTTTTACTCTACTAATTTTTAACTTCACAATAGTCTCAGCTAATTTGAGAATCAGAGTGTTTGTATTCATGAAAATTCATTTTCCAATAGTAACTAACCGCTAATCATTGGTAGAAGAAAGGCAGAGTCACTACCCAATTCTACAAAAAAGACACTGTTAACAATATCCAGTACTTTATGACGTGTCTCTAACATTTGACATTCTAGGATGGTACACTCCAGCTATATACTATATATTTCTCTCAAGATGTTTCTTTATGCATGGCCACACCTATAATAGCAATTCTCCTTCATTGTCAGTGGTTCATGTGTAAACTTGACCTCACCTGTTCTTCCTTGTTTATTTACCAATTTGACATGTGAACATAAATTTCCTCTTCTTCATAGTGCAGCCCTTCCAAGTTTCACTATTGTATGCACGGCTCATGCATCCAATTACTGCTCAGGCCAAAGTCATCAGAACTGATTCTTCCAACAAGCTACTATTTGTGTTGTATGCTTACAGCCTACCCACCAATTCATCAGCATGTCACATTATTGACTTCACAACTACAAGCTAACATTGTATAAATAATACAATGACTTCGCAATGTTTGTTTTACTGCAGTTATTACTTTCAATTTCGAAAAAATCAATCCTCTATAGCTAACTACAAGCTGTATAGCAGAGAAAAAAATCTTATTTTATATACCAGGAAGAGTGAAGATAGTAATGGAAAGAGATAGTGCAGTAGAGTTTGTAATTTTGATGCTGTCATTATTGTTTTTTGAAGCACATGGCTCTGTAGAATTGAGACAAGTTATCCTTCAAAATGAAAATTGGAGTTACAATTACTCCAGGAACTGCATTAATGAATCTGCTTTTTGTCTACCTTGGTCAGACTGTGATGCTAGTCTGGATGGCTGTAAGTGTATTATATTTGCAGGGAATCCTCTAATCTGTAAAAAAAGTCGCACAAAACAGATTAACTCTTTATGCTTTGGACTGCAACTGTGTCACTATTGATGAAGACAATGAGAGACAAATGGTGGAAGTAGGAAAGTGTATCTATAATTGTGCAAGAGATCAAGATCTGTATTTAATTTACCAACAATTACCTGATAATATGTCCGACTGGAACAAATTTATGTGTGGAGAGTTCCATAGAACTGGGAGTCTTTGTGGGAAGTGTGATACTGACAGAGACTACTACCCTCGAGTGTACTCCTTTGATGTGTCTTGTATGAAATGTGATAACAGTAGTTCCAACTGGTGGAAATATATCTTGTTAGCTTATGTCCCACTTACAGTGTTTTACTTGATAGTGTTCTTCTTTAAAATAGACATACACTCGTCTCAGCTTCAAGGCTTCATTATTTACTCCCAGTGCTTAACATTACCTCCACTAATGCGTATTCTCCTGTTGTCTACAAGACATATGCCTACAATTTTTAAAGTTATCAAGCTAATTGGTGCACTTCATGGCATTTGGAACTTAGACTTCCTTCGTACCTATGACTCTGGTATTTGTTTTAAAATGAGCTCTTTAGAAGTGTTGTCAATGGATCTTGCAATAGCAATGTACCCTTTGTTGCTCATGCTGTTTTCGTATTTATTAGTCTCTTTACATGACCAGAACTTTAAGCTATTAACATTCATTTGTAAGCCTTTTAAAATCCTCTTTAGCAGGTGGAAAAGCAATTTTGCAATTAACACCTCTACCATAAATACATTTGCAGCTTTCTTTTTTTTGTCAAATATAAAATTCTTCAGTATTTGTTTTGACATGCTAACTCCATTTAAAGTCTACCAGTTTTATAGTCCCCTACAAGTGAACTCTAGTTGGAGGCTCTACTATGACCCTACAATAAAGTACTTCAGTAAAGAACATCGATGGTATGCCATTATAGCTCTTGTCATTGCATTTGTCTTCATCATTGTTCCACTTCTAGTCCTTCTTCTTTACTCCACTCGAGTATTTCACAAGTTTCTTTCTATTCTTCCACAGCGCTGGCAGTTATTTTTACATGCTTTTGTAGACTCCTTACAGGGTTGTTATAAAGACGGTACAGAGCCTGGTACTCGAGACTGCAGGTGGTATGTACCCATGCTTTACATTTGCCGTCTTGTAATAACGTTTATGTATGGCATTAGTCTTAATGGTGCCATATCTTCTTATGGAGCAATGATGATTACAATTTTTGTTATTATGACTATTATCATAGATCCTTTCAAGTCAAGTTTACAATATTTATCATCTTCTATACTAATATTTATCTTACTCATAGCCTGTTTCTATGTGTCATTCATAGGAGCTGTGATGGCGGAAGAAAGAGGTAATACCATCACCTCCTATGTGTTAAATTTGCTATCCGTTACAATATCGTCCCTTCCTCTATTTTATGTTGCAATTATCGCAATGCACTGGATCAGCAGTCATCTATGCCTACATGATAAGTTCAGAGGACTAGGATTTAGAATAACTTAAACTCAAACAATGGATCTATGGTAATTCACTCAGGCGTCAACATCACTATAATTATTTTATATCTTCATAAAGGGACTAGCTGCTATTAAAGTGACCATAAGTACATAAATATTTTCGTTGTCTATTATTATCACAATTACACTATACATATACATAGCTAAATGTAAAATATTTTACTTTTTGAAACTCTTAAAAGAATATGCAATTATTGTGGATGGTCAGAAGAGAGATCAATACATTCGCTAGTTGTTTCTTTGATAGTGCACATAATATGAGATAAATGTATGAATTCATGCAGAATAAATCAATGCAGTAATGCTAATTAATTACCAGTCAGTACTACAGCTTAATAGTAATTATGTAAGTGGTAAAAGGATCAGCCTGACATAGGTATATTTTAACATTGTGGATACTAAAAGTAGAAAAAACTCTTGCAGGCTCTTCCTACAACTCTCACCTCTTCACGTTAAATGGGGTGGTGTTTCTGCCAAGGATAGTAGTTAGTGTAGTCTTTGTTATAGTTGCCAACCTTCCCAGTTTTGACGGGAAATCCCTGTTTTTTTTAGCATTTCCCAATTCCCGCCCGGTTGAAAGACTTTCCCGGTTTTTGTGTAGACACTATATAAACTAATATTACATAATTTTACCTCAGCACTCTGATTGGTTGATAAAAATAGTCAGACACACTCAATTATAATAGAACACCCACTGCACTCAGTTAGCTTGAGCCTCAGGCACACTCATTGGTGGATAAAAATAGAACATCCACTGCACTCAGCTAGCTCAGCAAGCCTCAAGCACACTCACATTGGTTAATTAAACGAGAGCTACCTACAAGTCACTTCATCGATAATTAATCATATTCATTGAAACTTAATAATATTCATGGCAGATATGGTTAGAGTGTGGACTTTTCCTGGTTTTATTTTTCTGACAGTTGGCAACTATGCTTTGTATGTTCAGTGGAAAGTTGTTACCTACTTTTGTGTTCTTATAGATTATTCTATAGGTTTATTCTAATCACTGAGGGTTCACAATTTAAGTGCAGGATGACCTTTTATAATGAGTCTACAGCTATTAGGTGTTTTACATAATATGTAAAAGTGAAGTTGTTATTATAATTTGATACAAACATGGCTGATAATCAAGCTACATAAATTAATTTGCCTTATTATATCATATTGTAAATGTCTGACTGATTACATACTTAGTTTAATTATTCCAAATGGCATTATTTTTTTTACAAATTGCCTTTTTTTATTGGTTACTTTTAGTTTCTTTTATGTGAAGGTAATATCACCAATTACTTTAAAATTTTTAATAAAATAACTTTTAGAACAGTCCGATACAATTGAAAATGTGTCAGTTGATTTATTGAAACTTCATGTGATAAGAAAAGGTGTGAGGTCTGTAGCAGAAACTAGTCTTTTAGTAAAAGTTGCCAGAGGTGTCTGACAGTCCTAACCTTAGCTGACCACAGAATAGAGCTCTGACTTACAACTTGGTCTTGACAAATCGGAACAGGATGTAGAATATTCTACTCCAACTCGTACAACAGTCATTTAGGGGCAATTAAAGCACTCAATTAAACCAGCTTTGGGGAAAGTGAGATTGGATGACAACATGACTTACAAAGAGACAAGTGTATCAGTCTCAATAGATGAAATAGTAAATATTGGGTGGACCAATAATGAAGGTTCAAGAAGATGATATGATAAAATACATTACAGTGTTGTCATAACAACACAATGATTGATTGTGAAGAGTTGACTTGTGAGATAGTCTGTTATGAAAATGAATTACGTACGTTCAATAGATGTAGTGGCAAGACTTCATGGACAGTGAGATGTCTGGGCTCTACCTCAAGCTACACCCAGAGTGATAGTACTCCAGTTGAGACCTGTCAGAGCAGCCACCCTAGGCAGCCAGTCTGACCAGCACATCAACCAGGAACATTGTCTCCAGGAATAGAACAACAACATTATCTGTATCTTTTGAACCTGAACAATATACACGCATATCTTGCAGGACATAATCACCTCCATATATCGTCATGTTGCCTGCATGCAGGCATGTGAGCCTTAGTTCTGTACCACCCACCACCAATATAACTTGTAATTTTCCACCTCATGTTCAGTTGTCAGTCATGTTCTAAAATTGCGAGAACCTATGTCTAGATTATCTCTTGGGCTAAGTTTACCTGCATGAAGAGCTGATTACTAACTCTGGTCCTTCGAGAATATAGTTCCATTCTATCTAGTACGTACCACCTTCCAGTGTTGGCCTTACAACCCGACACTGAGTTGATCCGGGCTCGATGTGAAGCAGACAAATACTGCAGCATATACCTTAACTCTGGTAGGTTTGTGTGGATTTCCCCGATGAATCAGAAATGGTCCAGCGAAGTCCACTCCAGATATATCAAAGGGTTTGCTAGGTGTAGTTCGATGATGTGGTAGTAATCCCATCCTCTGGTTGACAGGATTTCCAAGAATCTTCTGGCAAGTGACACACTTACGGTTCAGGAGTTTGAGGTGATTCCTTAAACCCGGGATGTGGTATTGCTCTGAGATAATTGCCAAAAGAGTTGATGTTCCAGGATGATGATGTAGATGATGTAGTGATGAGATGAGCAACTGGGTGATGGTTGAGTTTAATTTGAGGGGAAGATAAGCTCTGGGTGCTCCATCTCCTCGTTTAACTCTTCCTTGAATCTCAAGTAATCCTTGGGAATTGAGCCCGACATCATAGTGTTGAAGTGAATGACCCTTAGGTAACTGACGTTGATTAGAAGCTGTCTCAAATGCCTCACAGTAAGACTGGAATTGTGCTGATTTGATGATAAGACATTTGGCTTTCGTGATCTCCTCAGAGGTCAGCTGTTGGTTGGTGATTCGACTAGGTGTTGAAGTTCTACAGTTGGTAATAAACCTCCGAAGCCAAGATATGATTCGGACAAGTTTAGGGAAACTGGAGTACTTATTCCACAATTCCCATGGTGGGTTTGATGATGTGATGGCGACATTAATTGCTTAGGGTTTGAATCCAACAGAATTATCAGGATACGTTAGGTTGAGGTGTGGCCAATCTACAGGTGAAAGCTTCAGCCAGGTTGGACCTTCCCACCACAGGGTAGTGCTCAGTAAGGTTTCGACCATGGTGCCATGACTGGCAAGATCCGCTGGGTTGAAGTTGGTGGAGACGTGTCTCCACTGAGCAGAAGGTATAAGTTCGTTGATAGCGGTGACTCTGTTTGCTTGATAGGTTTGTAATCGATGAGGTGAACTATGAATCCAATGCAATGTGACAGAGGAATCAGTCCAAGCAAATATAGATGAAGTTGGTAAGTTTAAATCTGATGCTACTAAACTCAGTAGTTTTGCCAAGAGGAGGGCAGCAGTTAACTCAAGCTTGGGGGTGGTCGGAGTCTTAATCGGTGCAACTCTTGATTTGGCCATCACCAGGTTTACTTTGGTTGAGGTGTCTGCAGAAACTGTCCGTATGTAGACGGTTGCCCCACAGGCCTTCGCTGAAGCATCTGAGAACCCATGAAGCTGGATGCTAGGATGGTTGGTGTCATATGTGAGTCTTCTGGGCACTGGATGTGCTGCTAGGTCAGGTAATGCTGCTGTCCAAACATGCCACAGATTCTCAAGGTCGGCTGGAATAGGTTGATCCCAACCGAAACCAAATTGCCACAATTGCTGAAGAAACAGTTGGGCTACCACGGTGACTGTGAGTTACCCTTCCCCTTAGTACTAACTACAGGTAGTAAAGATATCTAGTGTGGAATAGACCACTTATTACACTTGTCAGAGTGATATGGCAAGATATTTCACTCTTAGGCTATATTTTCACTAGCCTCTGGCTGTGAAAATAAATTAGCCTGCTCAAGAATTTTTTGCCATATCACTCTCTGACTCATGTAATAAGTACTATATATATATTATATATAATATATATATATTTGTATGGATGGTAAGTATGCTCCCTAGTGGGTGCCAGTTTTTTCTCCTAAAACACAGCTTTTTAGAATTGACGCTACTTTCATCTGATACTACAACATTAAGCAAGTCTTACTTGAAACTTGGGTACAACATTGTGAGATCATTCCTACAAAACACTTGTTTTTCAAGTCCCAAAAAATTACTGCAAATGGTTACTATGGCATTGAAACCCTTTACCAAATGTAATTTCAAAAATTTGTTTTTTAGGCTGCTAAATGTCGCTCGTTGATTGTCAAAGTACTACTGGTAGCTGGAGTGGCTATATGCTAAAACTAATGAATTCGAAGAAGCTAAGGTAAGTACGTAGTTCTGTATTTGCTAGCTAAAATTACAAAAATAACTGGCTGTCAAAACTTGAATTTTCCAGTAGTAGCTAACGTATTTAGGACATTACCTTTCCTGTAGAGGATAGGGCTGTACTATAGTGCATGGCATTTAGCCCTATCCTGTACAGGAAAGGTGGCATAAGCATGAAATGTAAATACGTGACTACAGGAAATATAAGTATTTGCCCTGTGATGTGTTGTTTTGGTAGAGTTGCAACCTTGTTCACCAGTTATACTAGTAATTGAGGATGTCAGAATGGCTTAAATTTGATATCACAGAAGTTACCACTACTCAAGAAATGATAATAGAGTAATTTTGTATTTGTTTGCTACAATTAATGGTCAACTGCTATAACAGTTTTGCATGACTACGCTAAAATAAATTATGAAACAATAGTGTAGTTTTATGTAACCATAACAAGGCAGGCTCACTCAATATTTGAGCTCAAGCACACCAATAGTTTATATATGTTTGAACGTACGCATGTCATTTCTGTACTTTGACCCTGGTGTTTTTGTGTTAGCTCAGTGGTCGACCCCATCCTAAACTTCACTAAACAGAATCTTCAGGTTTATCAATCGTTACCTGTATCATCCAAGTAGATTGAATTGTTCACCTCTTTGATTCTTTTATGGGTGCACTTAAACTTACAAACGTACCGGAGTTATTTTCTATTCGAATTAGTGGCCACAGTCAAGCTTATCCGCTATTTTGTCATAGTTGTATGACCCTACGCGACAGTGTTGTTCTTACTTAAAAATCCATTGTCCAATAGTCTAACCATGAAGGTAAGTCTAGTTTAGGCATGTCCAGTAAACAAGTGTGTGTAAAAGTGTTGTGTGTTTACAGCTATATACTGCTTAGCTAAAGAATAGCACAAAGTATTTAACTAGCAAATAAATATATAAGTTGCCTTTACAAAGATATTCAGTTAATACAGTAGTAAGTATGTCTTAATGTAGGCTTAGGTTCAAACCTATGCTGTAATTCCATAGAAATGCCTGTTATTGTTTCTTGTTTTTGTTTTTGTTTTTGCTTTTTTTTAAGTCAAACAATTGCTGCGAGTGATTACTATGGCATTAAACCCCTATGTAAACATAATTGAAAACTTGACTGTTTTTTTTTTATTACCTGGAGTGCTAGAAGTTAAAAATTAATCATTGTAACAGTAGCTACTGTAATTTTATGTAGGAGGCTCACTCGCCATTTGTGCTCAAGCACACTACTAGTACTCATAGACATAAGAACATCATCTATATTGTCTTCAAGACTATTATGGTAGTATCACTATTTTCCTTGATTGTTCTGCTTATCTAAGCAGGATGCTGATAAAAACTGTTGAAATTATCTTTCCATTTCAGCCATCTATCCAGATTTCTGGAGCCAGCTGCATTTTCTGGTGGTTGTAATGCAATGTTGGTAGACATTAGGAGTGATGGCAACTGCTCCTTTCGATTTGCTCTTTCATTGTTGTCTAATGAATAAACAATATTTTCAATGACAAAGTTTAATCACTACATTGCCACCATGTAACGCTTGGGTTAAGCTACACTTCCTACTAGCTTGCAATAATATCAACTCAGGGCCATATCTAGAAAAAATTAAAAATTTTATAGGGAGGGGTGGAGGCAAATATTTAATGTCAGTTGCGTATACCATAGGCAAACTTTTAATAAACTATATATATATTTACATAATATAATAATATTATTTATGTATAATTTATTATGTATATTACATATTCTGCTCTTTGTATGAATTTGCACAATCTATAGATTGTGCTGCACATTCTATAAATTCATAGATTGGGTGACAAAAAGAAACATCTTGGTTTTATTAAACCCAAAAAGGGTATTAAGGATAATAGAATAATATTTGATTTTCCATAGAGCTTAATTTTTCAACCAACAAGTTTTTCACCACCATTATGTATCATTCATTTATCAATAAAAAAAATTAATCAGTCACTTTCCATCCTACTACACTCAAATAAATCACAATTATGCTAAGTGCAATGTAAATGCAGTAGCAAAATTACAAATACTGGTGGAGTGTTGCCCCCTGTCTCCCCAATATACGGCCCTGCTAACTGTAGCTTACTGTGACAATGACCCTGAGACAGAGACCTATCAGAACACAAGTGATAACATTGTACAAACTAGACACACAGGAAATGATGCCATAACACAGCATTAGTAACAGTACAGATTATGCCACACTCATAATTGCTGATTCTGCTACTACTTTCAATTTCAAACATTAAATCCTCTACAACTACTACAAACCATATCAAGGAAACAGATTGTCTCATTTACCCAGAAGAGTAAAAACAATAATGAAAAGGAAGAGTGCAAAGTGTTTGTAGTATTAATGCTATCATTACTGTTTTCTGGAGCACATGGCTCTGTAAAAATGAGACAAGTTGTATTTCAAAATGAAAATTTGAGTTACAATTATGCCATAAGTTGCATTAACAAATCTACTTCTTGTCTGCCTTGGTCAGTTTGTGAGGTTAGTCAGGATGTCTCCAAGTATACCAAATGAATTAACTCCTTACATTTTGGACCACGACTGTATCACTATTAATAAAGACAAAGAGAGAATTATGCTGGAATTAGGAAAGTGTTACTATAACAGTGCAGAATATTATGATAATCTGTATTTAATTTACCAACAGTTACCTGATAATATGTCTGACTGGAACAATTTCATGTGTGAAAAGTTCCATAGAACTGGGAGTCATTTTTGGGAAGTGTGATACAGTGTATTCCTTTGATGTGTCTTGTATGAAATGTGATAACAGTAGTTACAACTGGTTGAAATATATCTTGTTAGCTTATGTCCCACTTACAGTGTTGTTGCCAATGATTTTTCCTTACCCAGATCTTCACATAGTAGTATGTGAAACTTTTGCCTGTACCAAAGGCAACCCAAACATTTACATCTGGACACAGGGTGAGTAGGTGATGAAACTTTACAATAAGGATCACTACTACATCTATGTCAATGGTACGTACGAGACATGTAGTGCAGCCATTCTGAAGAGCATCCTGCAGGTGGATTAACAGCCTGGTGTCTGCTTCTTCATGATCACATGGTCCCATGGATTGATTTGATCCTAAGATAAGAGCTGTAGCATCTGATGTTGTAACTACTTTCTTTCTTTCAGGATACTTCATGTTGGCAATCTTGCTGGAAAGAAATTTGAACAGTTCCTGCTTGTTAGTAGAATCACGTAGGAAGTCTGCCCAGTTTCCTGGTAGCTTGTTGCTCCCTTCAACTCTTCTCCGAATACCCTTACCCCTCTTTTCTCTTGTTGACTCTTTGATACTAGTGGGAATGTATTTGTCCCAAACTACATCCACTCTTCTGGAGCTTTCCAATTGCTTCATGACATATGGAAGAAAGACCTGATCAGCATACTGGTCAAACGTTAAAACAGTCGCAGTGTTTAGAAAATGCACAACTGTAGCTCCATCAAGAAGTTTCACATCTACAGAATCAGGAGGATAATTCTGGATATCCTTTACAAGAATGTTTAGGAGATCAGATTTTTTTCCGAGGCGCAATTTTCCATTATCAGACAATGAAGGGGGGAAAGGGTGATTCTCATGACTGAAGAATGTAATCATATCACTTGCTCTGTGCTGCAGCACTATATAGAGGTGAGAGAACAAGGCAACATCATTCTTCAATAAGGAGATCTTTCCTGCTTGTTTCGTCTTACTCTTTGCCTGTGGACGACTGAAAAGTGGAAGCAGATTCTTCTTAATTGGCTCATATGGAGCGTGTGCGGTCAATTATTACTTTCTTGAAATAAGTGGCATACTGATCCTTCCCTAAAAAACTGTAAGCTGTTCTTACTATGTTCACCACAGATTCATTCAAAACATTTCACGTGCTAAGAGCTAGTAACTCATCACTGTTATCAAGGAATGGGTTTCCAAACTCATTGATGACCTGAGCCAAACTAACAGCTTGCTCCTTAAAAGCTTTCTGTGAAGACAATCCCTCCTCATGATGATAGCCACAATCAGTGCTATTTGGGAAGCATTCATCTTCAAACTCCTTCAGTAACCTTGCTTGTTGAGGTCCTGAGATCATCCACTTTCTGAAGGCTGAAGGGTTTTCAGTGAGACCAACTGCGCCTCCAGAACCTTTGACAATTACATTATTCTGTTCGTGGGCTTGGTCTATCGCAATGGATGAAAACTTGTTGGATGTTTTTTGGATGATCCAGCAACCATTCTCCTCAAACTCAATGAGAATGGATGCTGGTAGACTCTCCATGTCCCGGATGTGTATTGGAATCCAGCGGGCATAGTTGTGGTGGTCAAGAGCAAAGAACCAAGGAACTATGGCCTTCAGGCATTCAACATACAGAGAAAAGTTTCCCTCACGATGTCATCGGATGAACATAGGGCCCATGAGTTCCATGTTGAGAACTGTATCCCAATACTGAAAGGTTGGACTCTTTTTTGTCATTTCCAGTTTCCATGCCTCATTGGCTTCATCAGTGAATACTCTTCCAGCATGCAAAAAAGCTTCATCTTGAAGTTTTGCAAGAACCAACGCAGTAACCTGATGAGCATGCCTTCTTCATGTCAGATGTGATGCTCTCAGAAAGGAGTCAGCAGTGCCTGATGAGGCAATTCCGGCTTGTACAAGAGCATTGGTCCATCCAGACCCATCCAGGTAGTCACCATATGTTTTCCACATTGTCATCTCAATATGCATGCCACCAAACATTACAGTGAACTTATCCTCTACATGCACATCGGGCCATTTCCACTGAATGAGCTTGGCAAGTGCATACAGTGGTGCATCAAAGGCCATAACTGGTATCTGTCCAGGATTGAGGTATTCCGTAGCCCATTGGAGCACATTCATTCCATGCTTAATCATAGCTGCTGAGGCTGCTTTCTCATAGAAGAGTGGTAAGAGCTGTGTTATAGTTGTGTTAACATCTGCTGACAAATGTTGCATAGAAGCATGAAATGCTGACCAGGAAATGGAGTCTCATTTTCAACTAGATGTTTCTCCAGCAGTTGACTAGCATGCTGTATCCACCTCTTCTCTGTCAACCTTGCTCTGTCCAACTGCTCCTCTCTTTGCATTGATGTGGACACTTGTGGAACTGACACTGTTGCTGCATTCACAGCAACTGCTGGCACGGTAGTAAAGCTGTCTGGCAATTTATAATTGTTTGATACCACATTCAACCTGATGCTATCCTGCTGCTCCCCAAAATTGGAAGAAGTGGGAAACTGAAATATGGTTATCCCTGTGCCATGAAAGGAGCCCTTTGCAGTTGTATTTGAAGGATTATGGTCTAAATTGTCCAGTGCACCAATAGTAAAGAGTCCACGTCGCAGCTGAACCGGAACCACAGCTCCTTTTTCCAGAAAATGCTCACAAACTGCAGTTGTAAGCTGGCTCTCAAGCTGAAGAACTCTGTCATAGCTTATACTGAGACCTAAGTCATGCAACTCAGTGATAAGCTTTTTTGATCTTGTCCTCAGTGTGAATTTTCATTCCAATGTACAGTGGCAATGGTGGTTCCCTATATCCATGGAATGACGAGACCTAGAAGGAAATGATGCACGCTTCTTGAAGTTGAAGAGAATGGCTTGAGATATTGTGAGGTTAGCCAGTGAATCTATGGAATTTTGATCTCTCAGATCAAAATTCCATAGATATGGTCTTCAAAGTAGCTGGCACTGATCCTTGTTGACAACCAGGAGGAAATCTTCCGTCAAAAGTGAAACTACTGTAATTAGCAATCTCTTTTCGCACTAGCTTGGCAGCCTTCGCCAATAATAATGCATCACCTTCATAATCACATGCCATGGCTTTCTTAATCATCTGCTGCATACCTTTTTGAAAAACCAGAATCTTGTGTTTTCCATCACTTTGTTCTTGTGCCAGGGAGAAATGTGCTAGAACTTCTCTTTCAATCGGCTTCTGTTAGCCTCTTGCTCAACACCAAGGTGATGCATTCTCTTTTCATACAGCTGGTGCAAAACAGAAAATTTGAAGCAGAACGTACATTAGCCATTACATCTGTTTATTTTCTTGAAGCTCCAAAGCTATCTGTCGTAGTCTTATCAATTTCAAGTGTTTGAAACTCATGAAGGTGTCCATTCTCTTGTTGACAAAACAAGCAAGCCATTCTTGTCCATTGACTGGCGCCGAGGACGTTTATCATAAGAGGTGTTCTCAACAGCAGCATCTCGGTCTCTCTTTTGGCAGCTCTTTTTACTTTCCCTTGCTAAACTTGACATGACAAGACTTGTGCCAGGAACCTCGGTTTTGAACCAGTTGATCTACTGTCACATCTTCTCCACAAGAAAGCTCCACTGGCAAAATTCCAAGGGCTCTGAAAGCTTTGACACTATCCAAAAAGGAACTGTATGGTTTTGATTTGTCTCTGCTTCCTTCTACATTGAGTGGGCACTTCAGGCACTCTAGAGTCACTTCGTGGCAGATTAAACACAAATCCCAATCCATCTTGCTTGTCTAACAAAAAATAGCCACAGTGAATCATAATAACTTACCTCCATGTTCTTACAGAGTTTACTGAACTGCTGATTCAACACTCATACTGAATGCAGCTGTGCAGTCACATGCTTGCATCTGCTGGTGACAGAGGTGTTAACAAAGCCAATAATGGCATTCTTAGATGTGATCCTAGGTTGTCTCATGCCATAACCATCACATCGCAAGGAGTGTAATAGTATCAGTTGAACTTGAAATGTTTTATTTAGACATGCATGATTGTGATTATTGGTACTTACAAGCTGAAAGATAGGTTTTTACATGGCGGCCATCTTAAAACCACGGGATGAATGCTATGACATCATCGGAGGAGGTGGTTCCTACCAAAAATATAAAGCTAAGACTATGAGAAGCTTGTAAAAAAAATTGGTGCTTTTGTCCAGGGCGTCCACATCATCCCCAAATCTGTTACTAAGCTGCCTCACTATAGTTCCAACTGGTGGAAATATATCTTGTTAGCTTATGTCCCACTTACAGTGTTTCACTTGATAGTGTTCTTCTTTAACAGTTAAACTAATAGGTACACTTTATGGTATTTGGAACTTAGACTTTTTTCGTACCTATGATGACGGTCTTTGTTTTAAAATGAGCTCTTTAGAAGTGTTGTCAATGGATCTTGCAGTAGCAGTGTACCCTTTGTTACTCGTGCTTTTTTCTTATTTTTTAGTCACTTTACATGACCTGAACTTTAAGCTATTAGCATTCATTTGTAAGCCATTTAAAATCCTCTTTAGCAAGTGGCAAAGCAATTTTGTATTTAACACCACTACAATAAACACTTTTGCAGCTTTCTTTTATTTGTCAAATATAAAATTCTTCAGTATTTGTTTTGACATATACTCACTCCAGTTAAAGTCCACAAGTTTTATAGTCCCCTACAAGTGAACTCTAGCTGGAGGCTCTGCTATGACCCTACAATAAAGTACTTCAGTCAACAACATCGATGGTATGCCATTATAGCTCTTGTCATTGCATTTGTCTTCATCATTATTCCACTTCTAGTCCTTCTTTTTTACTCCACTCGAAACATTTATTTATGGCTTAACTCTTAATGTTGCCTTCTTTTGTAATGGAGCAATCATAATAATAATTTTTGTTATCATGACTATTCTCGTAGATCCTTTCAAGTCAACTTTAAAATACTTATCCTCTTCTATACTAATATTTATCTTGCTCGTAGCCTGATCGACTGGACTAAATTTAAGAAATCAAGTTTCTTGAGTTCATTACATAATTATTGATTTAAATGTGGCGTGTTTCTTTTTTAATTTCAAACCACTATGGAGCTTTAGACACACTATAAAATGGCCCTCAACAATACATTTGTGTGTCAGCAATGATGACAACTGACAAAGATAGTGTGTATTCACGAATAATTCATGAGCTGAGTTGAGTTGGTAAAGTGTCATCATTACCTGAATGTGAACTGCATTAGATAGTTATGAAGAAAAAAAACACAGAGAAAAAAAAAAGACTTCCTATACTGGATTTCAATCCACCAGTCCTGCATGCTTACCATTAAACTGTCCAGAGCTAATAGCTTAAAAATTATTAGGTAGAGTGCCTTATTGTACCTCTTATTTCTTAGGTTTTGCTCTGTTTACCTCCAACTCTATAAAATCAGAGTGTTTGTATTCATGAAAATTCATTTGCCAACAGTAGCTAACCACTAATCATGGGTAGAAGAAAGGCAGAGTCACTACCCAATTCTACAAAAAAGACACTGTTAACAATATCCAGTACTTTATGACGTGTCTCTAACATTTGACATTCTAGGATGGTACACTCCAGCTACTATATATTTCTCTCAAGATGATTCTTTATGCATGGCCACACCTATAATAGTAATTCTCCTTCATAGTCAGTGGTTCATGTGTAAACTTGACTTCACCTGTTCTTCCTCGTCCATTTTACCAATTTGACATGTGAACATAAATTTTCTCTTCTTCCCGGTGCAGCCCTTCCAATTTTCACTATTGTATGCATGGCTCATGCATCCAATAATTACTGCTCAGGCCAAAGTCATCAGAACTGATCCTTCCAACAAGCTACTATTTGTGTTGTATGCTTACAGCCTAACCACCAATTCATCAGCATGTCACATTATTGACTTCACAACCACAAGCTACATTGTTTAAAAAATACAATGACTTCACACTGTTTGTTTTACTGCAGTTATTACTTTCAATTTCGAAAAATCAATCCTCTATAGCTAACTACAAGCTGTATAGCAGAAAAAAATCTTGTTTCATATACCAGGAAGAGTGAAGATAGCAATGGAAAGAGATAGTGCAGTAGAGCTTGTAATTTTGATGCTGTCATTATTGTATCTTGAAGCACATGGCTCTGTAGAATTGAGACAAGTTGTCCTTCACAATGAAAATTGGAGTTACAATTACTCCAGGAACTGCATTAATGAATCTGCTTTTTGTCTACCTTGGTCAGACTGTGATGCTAGTCTGGGTGGCTGTAAGTGTATTATATTTTCAGGGAATCCTCTAATCTGTAAAGAAGTCGCACAAAACAGATTAACTCTTTACGTTTTGGACTGCAACTGTGTCACTATTGATGAAGACAATGAGAGACAAATGGTGGAAGTAGGAAAGTGTATCTATAATTGTGCAAGAGATCAAGATCTGTATCTAATTTACCAACAGTTACCTGATAATATGTCCGACTGGAACAACTTCAAGTGTGGAGAGTTCCATAGAACTGGGAGTCTTTGTGGAAAGTGTGATACTGACAGAGACTACTACCCTCGAGTGTACTCATTTGATATGTCTTGTATGAAATGTGATAACAGTAGTTCCAACTGGTGGAAATATATCTTGTTAGCTTATGTCCCACTTACAGTGTTTTACTTGATAGTGTTCTTCTTTAAAGTAGACATACACTCGTCTCAGCTCCAAGGCTTCATTATTTACTCCCAGTGCTTAACAATTCCTCCATTAGCACGCAATTTACTGTTGTCTACAAAACATAAGCCTGTAATTTTAGAACTAGGTAAACTATTAGCTGCACTGTATGGCATCTGGAACTTGGACTTCTTTCGTACCTATGACTCTGGTATTTGTTTTAAAATGAGCTCTATAGAAGTGTTGTCAATGGATCTTGCAGTAGCAATGTACCCTTTGTTGCTCATGCTGTTTTCGTATTTATTAGTCTCTTTACATGACCAGAACTTTAAGCTATTAACATTCATTTGTAAGCCTTTTAAAATCCTCTTTAGCAGGTGGAAAAGCTATTTTGCAATTAACACTTCTACAATAAATGTATTTGCAGCTTTCTTTTTTTTGTCAAATATAAAATTATTCAGTATTTGTTTTGACATACTAACTCCAGTTAAAGTCTACCAGTTTCATAATCCTCTGCAAGTGAATTCTAGTTGGAGGCTCTACTATGACCCTACAATAAAGTACTTCAGTAAAGAACATCGATGGTATGCCATTATAGCCCTTGCAATTACACTTGTCTTCATCATTATTCCAATTCTAATTCTTCTATTTTACTCTACTCGAGTATTTCACAAGTTTCTTTCTATTCTTCCACAACGCTGGCAGTTATTTTTACATGCTTTTGTAGACTCCTTACAGGGTTGTTATAAAGACGGTACAGAGCCTGGCACTCGAGACTGCAGGTGGTATGTACCCATGCTTTACATTTGCCGTCTTGTAATAACGTTTATGTATGGCATAAGTCTTAATGGTGCCATATCTTCTTATGGAGCAATGATGATTACAATTTTCATTATTATGACTATTCTCATAGATCCTTTCAAGTCAAGTTTACAATATTTATCCTCTTCTATACTAATATTTATCTTACTCATAGCCTGTTTCTGTGTGTCATTCATAGGAGCTGTAATGGCGGACGAAAGAGGTAATATCATCACTTCCTATGTGTTAAATTTGCTATTCGTTACAATATCGTCCCTTCCTCTATTTTACATTGCAATTATCGCAATACATTGGATCAGCAGTCATCTATGCCTACATGATAAGTTCAGAGCACTAGGATTTAGAATAACTACATAATATAATTTAAACTCAAACAATGGATCCATGGTAATTCATTCAGGTGTCAGCATCATTATAATTATTTTATATTTTCGTAAACAGAATAGCTGCTATTAAAATGACCATAAGCACACAAATATTTTTGTCACCTATTATTATCATAATTACACAATACATATACATAGCTAAATGTAAAATATTTTACTTTTTTAAACTTTTAAAAGAATATACAATTATTGTGGATGGTCAGAAGAGAGATCAATACATTCGCTAGTTGTTTCTTTGATAGTGCACATAATATGATATAAATGTATGAATTCATGCAGAATCAATCAATGCAGTTGTGCTAGTTAATTATCAGTCAGTATTATAGCTCAATAGTAATTACGTAGTGGTAAAAGGATCAGCCTGACATAGGTTTATTTTAACATTGTGGGTACTAAAAGTAGAAAAAACTCTTGCAGGCTCTTCCTACAACTCTTACCTCTTCACATTAAATGGGATGGTGTTTCTGCCAAGGATAGTTAGTTAGTTAGTCTTGGTATGTTCAGTGGGAAGTTGTTACCTACATTTGTGTTCTTATAGATTATTCTATAGGTTTATTCTAATCACTGAGGATTCACAATTTAAGTGCAGGATGACCTTTTATAACCAGTCTACAGCTATTAGGTGTTTTACATAATATGTAAAGGTGAAGTTGTGATTATAATTTAATACAAACATGGCTGATAATCAAACTACATAAAATGTCTGACTGATTACATACTTAGCTTAATTATTCCAAATGACATTATTTTTTTTTTTACAAATTGCCTTGTTTTTATTGGTTACTTTTAGTTTCTGTTATGTGAAGGTAACATAACAAATTAATTTAAAATTGTTAATAAAATAATTTTTAGAATAGTCCGATACACTTGAAAATGTGTTGTACATTCAGTTGATTTATTGAAACTTCAGGTGATATGAAAAGGTTGTGTGGGGTCTGTAGCAGAAACTAGTCTTTTAGTAAAAGTTGCCATAGATGTCTGACAGTCCTAACCTTAGCTGACCACAGGATAGAGCTCGGACTTACAACTTGGGCTTGACAGATCGGAACAGGATGTAGTATAGCTATTCAACTCCAACTCATACAACAGTCATTTAGGGGCAATTAAAGTACTCAAATTAAACCAACTTTGGGAAAGTGAGATTGTATGACAACATGACTTACAAAGAGACAAGTGTATCAGTCTCGATAGATGAAATAATAAATATTGGATGGACCAATAATGAAGGTTCAAGAAGATGATATGATAAAATAAATTACAGTGTAGTCATAACAACACAATGATTGATTGTGAAGAGTTGACTTGTGAGATAGTCTGTTATGAAAATGAAACATTCAATAGATGTAGTGGCACAAGTTTATAAATAGTGAGATACATAGTAAAAACATTGAAGGAGTGTTTACAGTAAATGTCACAATGCAAAGTTTAGTAAAAGATACTGTATATCCATTAGGTTTTGAGCGTGTCAAAAAAAATGATGTAAAGGGAAGCCATGCAGATAGCGTTTATGATACAAAGACATTAATTGTGAGTGGGTCTAGGAAAAGGGACCTTATGGCGCAAATCAAAAAAAATTGAGTTTTTTATGCTAATAAAAAGATACAATTTATCTCAACTTAGTGCTAAAATACTGGAGGGTAAAACCTTCGACACGCAGAAAAGCTGGCAGTTGAACTGGGCCCTATTCAGCAAAGCAATTGAACTAGAAATCGAGAAAACATAAATTGAATTTCCACTTCCGGTATGATTAACGTTTCGGTATACTTAACGGCGTACTCCGCATACGCAATTAAATCGTACAGCCGCTTTTTCGGCGACTAACGAAGTTTGCGTAGAGTTCTTTTTAGCTTTCAGAGCGTCTCACGACCTGTCTTGTTGGAATCCTTGGCTGCTCTATTCGCTGTAGCGGTAAACTTTAAGCCAAAGGTAAGCTGTAGAGTGCATGCAGTAGTCTCAAAGCTATGCCGTTTTTTAGCTGCTAGTTGAAACTCCGCCCATTCCCCGTTTTTTGTACTTCGAGAATGATAGAGAATAAAAAGTAGCTTGTGTTTTCACGGCATGCTTGGAGTCTTTTAAGTCGTTTTAACATGCGAAATTTGGCATAGACGTAGAGTAAGGGTCACTAAGACTAATTCTGCAAAAAACAAAAATAGGAGAAAGAAAGAATATTTCCGATGACTTACTTCTAGAGCCTATATCTCAATTTCAATTTTTGCGCCGTAAGGTCCCTTTTCCCAGACCCGCTCACAATTGGAGAGTACATACAGTACCAAGCTCCTTGTCTTGTAAAACAACTAGTTTATACCCCAACAATGATGACCATTACCAAACACCCAAACATTAGTTGGACTAAACGTGTGAAATCATTTTATCTACTTGATCAATTGGGCTATACTTACAATGAAAATATAGAACTCATAGAAGTGGGTTAGTATTCATATTCCACCCTAGATATCTTCACAATGATATTTTGAGGTACTGATGTGAAATATCTCAAGATATTTCACTCTGTATTATGCAAGCTCACTCCTTGTAGTTATAACAACTGGCCAGGCTCTCTACTTTTCCTGGTTTTCACAGTTACCTCCCCCTGGTCTATACTTATCCAACCTAGAGCAGTGCTACTTGTTGGTGGTCAAGAGCCAATGGTAGTCAGAATGGCTTAAATATTAATACTAAGGAAGCCACCACTATTTGGGGGAAGCTGAGGTAACAACGCCATTTGTGCTCAAACACACCACTAGTATATATATATATATATATATATATTAATAAAATGGCAAAGTTATTTCACCATATCACACTGGCTAATTTATTTTCACAGCCAAAGGCAAGTGAAAATAAAGCCTGAGAGTGAAATATCTAGCCATATCACTCTGACCAATGTAATAAGTGGTTTATTCCACACTAGATATCTTCACTGGAGTAGTTTTTTTGGTAACTCATAGTGTTGAAGCGTGGGTATACCACTTCTTACTTACAAACAACAAAAGAGAAACGACAAAGTCACAAACCCAAACCCAGTATGACCGGTGATACAGCATGTGTGTGGTAATGATCGTCTGAGGTGAAAGTTCTTTGATGAGTTGGTAAAGGATCGATAACTGCCCGCCACAGTACTCCCCCTCCAGTGAACAAGAAGTGAACGATTAGTGGATGTAGCTGGCCAGGTGGGAAGGCCAATGCACATGACGTCCTGACCTCGTAGAACGTGTCACACTTGGGGTGGTTGGTTGGGGTGTAGGTAAGGGCGTGGCGATATCCAAATTGGATGAGTTCGAGTTTGGTGGTGACGAAGTGACAGCAGTGGAGGGGTCTAAGTGAGCCACTTTGAGTCGGTCGACTGATACTGTGTCCTGGCGGCTGTTGAGGTCCAGAAGAAAATACTTGTCTGTACGACGCAAAACTTTAAACGGACCATCGTAGGGCGGCTGGAGTGGCTTCCTGACTGCATCATGACGCACAAAGACATAAGGTGCCGAGAATAGATCACCACTGATGCTGGATTGAGGGGAAGAGTGCACACGGGAGTTCGTCATACGCAAAGATTGCATAGCCCGCTTGAGCTCCATGACGTAACTGCCAGGGTCAGTGTTGAGCTCATCAGTAGCAGAGACGAAGAATTCTCCAGGCAAACGTAGTGTAGTACCATAAACTAGTTCAGCAGAAGTGCAACCTATGTCCTCCTTGAGAGAAGAGCGAATTCCCAACAAGGTCAGGGGAAGTGCCTCTGTCCAATGTTCAGGATGAGGATAGGACTTGATAGAAGCTTTTAACTGGCGGTGTAACCGTTCAACGAGTCCATTAGACATGGGATGGTAGGCTTAGTACGTAAGTGCTTGGTACCAAGGAGCCTCGTGAAAGCCTTCCACAGGTGTGACTCGAACTGACGTCCACGATCAGTTGTTACTGTAGAAGGAGTACCAAAGCGAGATATCCACGTATGCACAAATGCACGGGCTACCGTGTCGGCTGTACTGTCTGGAATGGGAATGGCTTCTGGCCATCGTGTGAAGCGATCGACACAGGTGAGTATGTACACACAACCATTCGAAGGAGGAAGTGGACCAACAAGATCAATGTGAATCTTGTCAAAGCGAACATCTGGCTTGGAAAAGGTGCCGAGTGGAGCAGTGTTGTGGTGATGAACTTTGGAGCGTTGACACTTCACACAGGAGCGAGCCCAGTTCCGCACATCCATGTTGATTCCAGGCCACACGAATCTACTTGTCACCAAACGCTGGGTCTCCCGAATTCCAGGGTGAGCGACAGAATGCAGACAGTTGAAGATTGCTCTGCGAGAACTCTCAGGAACGTACGGGCGATGAGTTCCAGTGGAGACATCACACAATATGGTGGCGCCATCAGACAGAGCTAGAGGAATGTGCTGAAGTTGAAGGGACGTATCAGCCTGGATTCTGGGCAGGTCCGGGTCACCTGCCTGAGCTGCTGCTAAGAGCCTGAAATCCACTACTGGGGCTGTGTCTCCAGTGTGCAATGAGTTAGCAGTGATTCTCGATAAGGCGTCGGCAGCTAAGTTGTGTGAGCCCTGTACATAACGAAGATCAGTTGTGAACTGAGAGATGAAATCCAGGTGACGCATCTGTCGCGGTGAATGACGATCTGGACGAGTAGATAGAGCATAGGTCAATGGCTTGTGATCTGTGAGGACGTAGAATTCCCTGCCTTCTAAGAAATAACGAAAATGAGTGATGGAAAGATATACTGCGAGAAGTTCCCGATCGAAAGTACTGTACCGCGTCTCGGCTGGCTTGAGGCACTTAGAGAAGAAGGCAATAGGGCACCATTGACTATCGCGATACTGCTGCAGCACAGCACCCACTGCCACATCCGAGGCGTCGGTCATCAAGTAGGAGCGTCAGGCGTAGGATGTGACAGCAGTGTAGCGTTGGCCAGGGCATTCTTAGCCTCAGTGAATGCAGCTGAAGCAGCGTCTGTCCATTCAAGGGTGTCTGAAGGGCGCCCATGGTTCTTGAGCAGAGAGGTGAGTGGAGAGAGAATAGAGGCGCAGTGTGGAATAAAACGACGATAAAAGTTAATGAGTCCCGAGAATTCCCAAAGTTTATGAGTAGTGGTCGGTTGGGGAAAATCCTGAATCGCTTGGACCTTGTCTTCTAGTGGACGAATGCCAGTTGAGTCTACAACGTGACCGAGAAAATGCAGGGACGATGCACCAAACACACTCTTAGCAACATTGATCACGATGCCATGAGCTTCAAGTCGTTCCAAAACCAAGCGAAGATGATGAAGGTGTTCATCTGGGGAGTGACTGGCGATGAGCAGGTCATCGATGTAGCCGAAACAGAAGCGCAACCCACGAAGGACTTCATCTATGAAACGTTAAAAGGTTTGGGCATCGTTTCTCAATCCGAAGGGCATACGGCAGAATTCGAAAAGACCAAACGGAGTCGTGATTGCAGTCTTGGGGATATCCTCAGGCGCTACTGGGTTCTGATGATACGCTCGCACTAGATCAATATGCGAAAAGATAGTGGTTCCTTGGAGTGAAACTGTGAAATCTTGGAGATGATGGGATGGGGTATCGATCAGGTACAATTGAATTGTTGAGAATTCGATAATCGCCACATGGTCTCCAGTCGCCTTCTGTCTTCTTCGGCACCATGTGTAACGGTGAAGACCAGTTACTCAAGGAGGGTCTAATGATGCCAAGTTCCAACATGTGATCAAATTCTTGACGTGCTATTTTAAGTCGTTCCGGAGAGAGTCGACGAGTGCGTGCAGACACTGGAGGACCTGTGGTTGTGATGTGATGTGAAACATGATGCTTCACCGGCTGGTTACGGAATGGCGTTTGCGTAACAGTCGGAAATTCTGCTAGTAGGCGAGAATAACACGTATCGGTTGGGACGGGTAGCACGATAGCCGGGGCCACGGGGGGCGATAAACTCATGATTCCATTGGCCTGCAACTTTGTAGTGGTGTCCAACAGCTTGCCGTTACAAACGTCCACTGCAAGACCAAAGTGTCGTAGGAAGTCGGCACCTAGGATGGGCTGGTTCACGTCAGCAATGACAAACACCCATCTGAAGGTACGGCGGAGGCCGAGGTTGAGTGAGAGAGAGCGTTGACCATAGGTCGCAATATCTGTTCGATTGACAGCTTGAAGGCAGAAATTCCCTCGTCGATTACGGTCAGTGCGGGCCGGAGGCACAATGCTAACCTCAGCCCCAGTGTCAACTAGGAAACGGAAACTAGTGGAGTTGTCGTGTATGTAAAAGAGGCGACTATATGGAAGGCCAGGTACACCCGTCGCCCCTAGGGTCTGGCCTGGTCGTTTAACTGACGGTCACAAGGAGATCTGCATCTTCTAGCTTGTTCCCCAAATTTGGCATGATACCAACACAGTGAGGGTGCATCTGACTCAGGAGGGGTCGGTGTAGGAGAGCGATGTGAAGGTGAAGAGCCGTGACGTGAAGAGGAAGAAGTTGAACGAGAAAAACGGGAGCGCTGATCTAGTGAGTGAACAAGTTTCTGCAGGCGAGAGACTTCAGTACGTAGCTGTTCTATCTCAGTAGATACTTCTGAAGGGAGTTGACGGCAGATACAGCGGGTGCGGCTACCTCCAAAACTTTGTCAGCCAACTCAGCTAGCTTGTCTAGGCTTGAAGTTTCTGGAGTGGACGCCAAGACCATCCTCACGTTGGGTGGTAACCTCTGTAGGAACAGTTCTCTCAAAAAGGAACTATCTGCAATACCTGGGCGATCTCCAATGAGCTGTTGCATTCTTCTGAGGAGTTGTGTGGGCTTGCGGTCACCTAACTCTTCTGAAGTGAAAAGTTGCTGAAGCCTCCGTTGCTCAGAAACGGCGGTTCTACGTATGAGCTGCTCCTTCAGGACTTCGTAGGGGCGTTCCCCAGGCGGTCTAAGTACTAAGTCGCGTACCTCGGCAGCGTACTCGGGAGCAAGGGAAGAGATAACGTGGTCAAACTTCGACCGCTGGGCTGTGACGCGTCTGCAGGCGAACTGGGCTTCCACTTGCGCGAACCATATTTCCGGGTCAGAAGGCCAAAATGCCGGAAGTTTGAGGTTGACCGTTACCGCAGAAATGTCGACAGCAGCAGGCATTCTCGATTCCTCCGTTGAAGCGTCTTCAATTTCGACAGACATAGCGAGTTCAATGTCCGGGCGTCGAGGTCACCAATGAAGCGTGGGTATACCACTTCTTACTTACAAACAACAAAAGAGAACCGACAAAGTCACAAACCCAGTATGACCGGTGATACAGCATGTGTGTGGTAATGATCGTCTGAGGTGAAAGTTCTTTGATGAGTTGGTAAAGGATCGATAACTGCCCGCCACAGTGTAAAGTTGGCGAAAACTCACTAGGGGCTCCCCAAAACCCCAGCTGATATTATAGCAGCTGCTCTAACCTGGCTGGGTAGGCTCCACTAGAGTAAAGGTAGCTGTAGTAAAAACCCAGAAGACTTGCCAGGCCCTGTTTCTATAACTACTCTGGTAATGAGCTTGCAGCAATACAGCCATGTGATAACACTTTGTGATATTGTGAGACATCTCACTTCACATACCTAAAAATATATCATTGTGAAGATATCTAGTGTGGAATATAATATATATATATATAGATATAGATATTATTTGTATGGATGGTAGGTATGCTCCTTAAACTAGTGGGTGCCAGTTTTTCTCCTAAAAACACAAGCTTGACCGTACTTTCATCTGATACTACAACATTAAGTAGGTCTTACTTGAAACTTGGTACAAAATTGTGAGATAATTCCTGGGAAACGCTTGTTTTTCAAGTCCCAAAAAGTTACTGCAAATGGTTACTATGGCATTGAAACCCTTTACCAAATGTAATTTCAAAATTTCATTTGTTGGGGCTGCTAAATGCCGCTCATTGGTTGTCAAAGTGCTACTAGTAGCTGGAGTGGATATGTATTAAAACTATGGATTGAAAGAAGCTGAGGTAAGTGCATAGTTCTGTATTTGTTAGCTGAAAAAATAACTGCCTATGTTATATTTGGTAGAGCTGCAACCTTGTTCACCAGTTACTAGTAATTGTGAATGGCTTAAATTACAGAAGTTACCCCTACTCAAGAAATCAATAAGAGAGTAATTCTGTATTTGTTTGCTACAATTAATGGTCAACTGCTATTACAGTTTTGCATGACTAAGCTAAAATAAATTATGGAACAATAGTGTATTTTTATGTAACCTAACTAGGCAGGTTCACTCAATATTTGAGCTCAAGCACACCACTAGTATATATATTATGTATATATATATATATATATATATATATATATATTTGAATGTACGCATGTTATTTCTGTACTTTGACCCTGGCATTTTAGTGTTAGCTCAAAGGTCGACCCCATTCCAAACTTCACTAAACAGAATCTTCAGGTTTATCAATCATTACCTGTATCATCCAAGTAGATTGAATTGTTCACCTCTTTGATTCTTTTATGAGTGCACTTAAACTTACAAACGTACCGGAGTTCATTTTCTATTCGAATTAGTGGCCACAGTCAAGCTTATCTGCTATTTTGTCATAGTTGTACAAACCTACGCGACAGTTTGTTCTTGTGGGGAGTTCGATACCGGCCGCGGGAATGAAGATCACATGGCAAGGTAAATCCCTGTTTGGTACACTGCCACCAGACTCCACTCGTCTCCGGAGGTCAACTTTAGCAAGCCAGGGCTAACTACTGGAGCTAATCCCGTACTCTCCCGGTTGGCTCAGAGAGATTATAATAATTAGTTATTATGCTAACGACTATCGAGTAAAAGAGTAACACGAAATACACGCACACACAGTATATATGCAAGTCCAATACGCATGCGCGGACTTGCTTCCTGTCTATAATGATTACAAAAATAACCACAATAATGACGTAAAACAAGTTCAGAAAATCTAACTATATGACATACAAACAATACACTATAATAATAATAAACACTGATGATATTCACACACTTCGTCTCTTTCTTTCTTCTTCTCTAAATAAATATATAGTTGCCTCTTACAAAGCTATTCAATTAATACAGCAGTAAGTATCGTGTATTGTTTTGTTGTTGTTGTTTTCCTTCCAAGCAGTTGCATGCTAAATTAAAAAACTGGACCTTATTTTCAGTAGCTTCAGTGTTAGAAGTCAAAATCATTCATATAAAAATAGTGTAGTCTTTATTAATGTAGGCTTAGGTTCAAACCTGAGCTGTGATTCCTTAGAAATGCCTGTTATTGTTTGTTTGTTTGTTTGTTTGTTTTTAAGTCAAACAATTGCTGTGAGTGGTTGATATGGCAGTAAACCCCTGTGTAAATATAATTGAAAACTTGACTGTTTTTTTTTTATTACCTGGAGTGCTAGAAGTTAAAAATTAATCATTGTAACAGTAGCTACTGTAATTTTATGTAACTTAATTAGGGAGGCTCACTCGCCATTTGTGCTCAAGCACACTACTAGTACTCATAGACATAAGAACATCATCTATATTGTCTCCAAGACTATAGTATGGCAGTGGATTGTTCTGCTTATCTAAGCAGGATGCTAATAAGAACTGTTGAAATTATCTTTCCATTTCAGCCATCTATCCAGATTTCTGGAGCCAGCTGCATTTTCTGGTGGTTGTAATGCAATGTTTGTAGACACTAGGAGTGGTGGCAACTGCTCCTTTCAATTTCCTCATTTATTGTTTTCTAATGAATAAACAATATTTTCAATGACAAAGTTTAATCACTACATTGCCACCATGTAACACTTGGGTTAAGCTACACTTCCTACTAGCTAGCTATACCTAGTATATACTTTAAGACAGATTCAACAATATCAACTCAGGGCCATATCTAGAAAAAAATTAAAAAATTTATGTGGAGTGGTGGGGGCAAATATTTAATGTCAGTTGCATATAGCATAGGCAAACTTTTAATAAACTATATATAATATATATTATATATATATGTACATATATAATAATATGTACTATTTATGTATATATAATTTATTATATATATTACATATTCTGCTCTTAGTATGAATTTGCACAATCTCTAGATTGTGCTGCACATTCTATAAATTCATAGATTGGGTGACAAAAAGAAACATCTGGGTTTTATTAAACCCAAGAAGGTATAAAGGATAATAGAATAATATTTGATTTTCCATAGAGCCTAATTTTTCAACCAACAAGCTTTTCACCACCATTATGTATCATTTATTTATCAATAAAAAAATTAATCAGTCACTTTCCTCCTACTACACTCAAAATAAAATCACAGCTATACTAAGTGCAATGCAAATAAAGTAGCAAAATTACAAATACTAATGGAGCGTTGCCCCCTGCCTCCCTTACATATGGCCCTGCTAACTGTAGCATACTGTGACAGTGACCCTGAGACAGAGACAATTATGAACACAAGTGATAACATTGTACAAACTAGACACACAGGAAATGATGCCATAACACAGCATTAGTAACAGTACAGATTATGCCACACTCATAATTGCTGATTCTGCTACTACTTTCAATTTCAAACATTAAATCCTCTACAACTACTACAAACCATATCAAGGAAACAGATTGTCTCATTTACCCAGAAGAGTAAAAACAACAATGAAAAGGAAGAGTGCAAAAGTGTTTGTAGTTTTAATGCTATCACATTAGTGTTTTCTGGAGCACATGGCTCTGTAGAAATGAGACAAGTTGTATTTCAAAATGAAAATTTGAGTTACAATTTTGCCATAAGTTGCATTAACATATCTACTTCTTGTCTGCCTTGGTCAGTTTGTGAGGTTAGTCAGGATGTCTGCAAGTGTATTAAACTTTCAGAGTATTTTTTGATCTGTAATGAAAGTATACCAAGCGAATTAACTCCTTACATTTTGGACTAAGACTGTATCACTATTAATAACGCCAAAGAGAGAATTATGCTGGAAGTAGGAAAGTGTTACTATAACAGTGCAGAATATTACGATAATCTGTATTTAATTTACCAACAGTTACCTGATAATATGTCTGACTGGAACAATTTCATGTGTGAAAAGTTCCATAGAACCTGGAGTCTTTGTGGGAAGTGTGATACAGTGTATTCCTTTGATGTGTCTTGTATGAAATGTGGTAACAGTAGTTACAACTGGTGGAAATATATCTTGTTAGCTTATGTCCCACTTACAGTGTTTTACTTGATAGTGTTCTTCTTTAACAGTTAAACTAATAGGTACACTTTATGGTATTTGGAACTTAAGACTTTTTCGTACCTATGACTACGGTCCTTGTTTTAAAATGAGTTCTTTAGAAGTGTTGTCAATGAATCTTGCAGTAGCAGTGTACCCTTTGTTGTTCATGCTTTTTTCTTGTTTTTTAGTCTCTTTACATGATCAGAACTTTTAAGCTATTAACATTTATTTGTAATCCATTTAAAATCCTCTTTAGCAAGTGGCAAAGCAATTTTGTATTTAACACCTCTACAATAAACACTTTTGCAGCTTTCTTTTTTTTGTCAAATATAAAATTCTTCATTTGTTTTGACGTGCTAACTCCAGTTAAAGTCTACCAGTTTTATAGTCCCCTACAAGTGAACTCTAGTTGGAGGCTCTACTATGACCCTACAATAAAGTACTTCAGTAAAGAACATTGACGGTATGCCATTATAGCTCTTGTCATTGCATTCGTCTTCATCATTATTCCACTTCTAGTCCTTCTTTTTTACTCTACTCGAGTATTTCACAAGTTTCTTTCTATTATTCCACAACGCTGGCAGTTATTTTTACATGCATTTGTAGACTCTATACAGGGTTGTTATAAAGACGGTACAGAGCCTGGTACTCGAGACTGCAGGTGGTATGTGCCAATGCTTTACATTTACCGGCTTTTAATATTATGGCTTACTCTTAATGTTGCCTTCTTTTGTTATGGAGCAATCATGATAATAATTTTTGTTATCATGACTATTCTCATAGATCCTTTCAAGTCAACTTTAAATTACTTATCCTCTTCTATACTAATATTTATCTTGCTCATAGCCTGTTTCTGTGCATCATTCATAGGAGCTGTAATGGCGGAAGAAAGAGGTAAAGCCATCACTTCCTACTCGTTAAATTTGCTACCTGTTAAACTTTCTTTCCTTCCTCTATTCTACGTTGCAATTATCGCAATGCACTGGATCAGAAGTCATCTACGCCTGCATGATAGGCTCACAGAACTAGGATCTAGAATAACTACATAATATAATATAAAAATCAAACAATGTTTCTATTATAATTCATTCAAGCATCAACATCTCTATATTTTATATTTCTGAAAATAGACCTAGCTTATACTAAATTCGCCATAATTGGTTGTTTTTTATTATCACGATCACAATACAGATACATAAATATAAAATAAGTTACTTTTGAAAAAGAATATACAATTATAATAGATAAGGAATCCTAGCTAGTTGGTTTTTGCTGGATACAAAATAAGAGATAAATGTATGAATTTAAACAGAATCAATCAATGAGTATAGTTCCAGTTAATTGTCAGTCTGTATTATAGCTAAAGTGTAATTCTGTAAACTGAAAAAAGGGCAGCCTGAACGAGGTTTATCTTATTATTATAGGTATTAAACTGACAAACGGCAGGAAGAAGATTGATTTTCTTTCTCTGTTTTCAGAAAACTGGCACCAATATACGTTTACTTTAAGTCCCACCATCCAATTTATGGTAAATGAGGAATTGTATTTAGTATTGTGGGAAAGTATATACATGTACAACAAACTAAAAGAGGCTTTTGAGCAAATGTGAATGAATGAAAACTAAGATACCTACAAGATAGTAATGCCCATATGGGAGATATCAAGAACATTTCAGACATTGCTAAGTTTAATTTATCCTAAGGGTTACTTGCATGCAATCATAAACATCCATTATCTTGGAAGCTACAAACTGATGTTTTGTAATTACTATGGATTCTAGTGTCATTGAGCTTCCTAGATCTCTTATACTCTTAGAGGCTCTCTTTACCACTCTTACCTCTCTACATTTAATCGGCTTATGTTGTTGTAAAGTATAACTATTGTAGTCATTTTATATAATTGTGACAGGCAAACTTTGGTGGGAAGTTGTTAATAACATTAGAGTTCTTATAGATTATTCTATATTCGTTCTGATCATCAGATTCACACTCTAAATGATTTTACTCAGGACTGGTGACCTTTAATCACTAGCCTACAACCTCAATTATTTTAGGTGTTTTGCATAATGTTAGGGTGAAGTTATGATAATGCTTTGTTAGAAGACGTGGCTGACAAACTGCTACTTCAATCTACTATCAGCCTGTTCATTAATGTCTGACTGAATTCATATTTAATGAAATAATTTCAGATTGTATTATTCTTAAAATTTGCCTGTTTTGGTAACTTTAGTTTTTTATATGTAAGTATTAATAATAGTTTAATATAAATTATTTAAAATGGTCTAATGCTAAAAACGTAAATTTGTTGTACAAATTTGCTGTACATTAAGATGATTTGAAATTTTTATATGAGAGGAAAAGTGTAGTGATTTTTTGTGGGGTCAGTGGCAGAAAGTCTTTAAGTATATAAGAGTTGTTATAAATATCTGTCATCAACTCTGTAGATATAGCTTCAACCTTAGTTGGCTGCAGGATAGAGCTTAGACTTACAATTTGGGCTCGACAAATTGCAGCAGGACCTTAACTGTGGTGTCTCTAAATAATTGTATCGTCTCTAACTATTGCAGGTGTTGAAGTAGTTGAGCATTCAAAGTTCTCAAAACAACTTTGGGAAAGTTTGAATGGATGACAACATGACCTACAAATGTGTCTGTCTGAGATTAAATAGTATAAAATAGTAAATATTGGATGGACCAACACCAAAGGTTCAAGATGGTGATATGATAATACATGCAGAATATTTTCATAACAACACTATGATTAATTGTGAAGAATAGACTTATGTATTCAATAGATGTAGTGGCACGATACTATGGGCAGCGATAGACATCATTAAACCTTTGTTGTTGAATGAGTGTTCACTCTAAACATAAATACATGAAGTTATAACTGAAGATGTTTTGTGCTCTATCTTGAGTGTGTCAAAGAATATTATGTAAATAAAAACTATCAATTTTTCAGTAATTGTAGTAGGCTGGACTAGTGCAGCTAGTGTTTGTGATACAAAGACATTGATTGTTGAGTGTACAAGCAGTCCCATAAAAAGCTGGATGAATTCAGTGTGCCATACTCGATAGCTATACTGTGCTATCTATGCAAAGAAAGAATTTTGTAGAAGAGGGTCAGTAATCATTCATATAACTGAACCAGATACAGAGATAACACACTGATAGATGTGTGGTCTACCAAACCGTGCCTTCAAACATGTCAGAATGGAATGACTACATGTGCAATCATTTTAAGAGACCCAGTTATATTCTCTCCAGAACACGCAGTATTGCCCACAACATCCCAGAAATGATTTATTTGATTTAGAATGCATCAAATGTGAAGGTGGTACCTCTATCTACCTGATTCTCTTCCTTTTTCTATGTAACTTGTATGGTCCATTGTTTCTACTGTATTCAAAATTATTACTTGCACATTTATATCATACTTTTAGATAATGCTGGATCTGCTCTATAATAGTCTTCACTTATGTATTTGTATAAAATAGTTTTTTTCACAAAATGCAGCTTTTAGTTTTTTTCCATTAGCCACTCACTCACATGTCCTTCTCTTGTTTTCTCACTCTTTATAGCCACTTCACATGGATTCAAATTCTAGCAACACCTTGTTCACAAAACATATTTTTACACCCAAAACTCTACATTATTCAACAACAATTACATGTATTAGATTCACAAAAGATGTGTTTGTATCACAACTATGGCTGAACAAGTCCCAACTACTATAATTACTAAGGGAAAAACAACTTATCTTTACATGATACTTTTGGTTACAATTCTCTCATAAGTCATTTTTGGAGACGTTAAAGACATAATAAAGTATAAATTTTAACTGTACATTTATGTATTGACCCTTGAAGAGACAATAACAGATTAGAATTCACTTGGTAAGTATCACTGTTCACAGAATCTTGCCAAATCTTTTGGCTCATCCATTTTACAACAATTAAGTCTACTCTAAAATAATGTGTAAAGACTAGGAAGTGGAACTGTGGCAGTACCTGCACACAATGTAGAATCTATGTCTAAGCTTGTACAACCTGCCACCAAGCAGGATTTGCGCTCCTTCTTAGGTGCATTATCTTACTATGAAAGTTCATTCCTTCCTTTAGCCTCTACTCGTACAAACTCACCCCTGCCACTGCCAAGACCGCTCCAAACACTGTCAGTTGGTCGGAGGAAATGCTGGAGTCTTTCCATTATTTGAGGTCAGTTTTATGTCATGTTTGTTCTTTACATGTACCTGTTGAATCTGATGATTTTTTCTTTGAAAACTAATAATGCATCCATAGCTGGTATTGGGTGTGTTATCAATTTTTATAGACATAACACTGTCTTACCATGTGCAGACAACTAAAGGGACCAAATGTTTGTTATAGTGTTACTGGAGCTTGAATGTCTGGCCATTGTTGGTTCTGTTTATCATTTCTTGTTTGGCAAGCACTTCACTTATATAATACAGACCACAAAGCCCTAGTCCAACTGATGTCTTCTAATGTTCTCAACCACAGACTTCAAGGATGGGCTCTAAAACTTCAGTAGTTTAGTTTTGACATCATCTACAGGGAAGGAAAACTCGACAGCAATGCAGATGCCCTTTCAAGGCAAACCTGGACACAAGAATCTCCTCCAGTTCACTCAGCAGACTCAACCAAAGACGGTCGAGAGCTCAGCGAGGCAGGCTGTGGGAACTCACCCACATGAGATACTGGTTCTCTATGTTGAACAGAGAACTCACAAACAACATCACATACAACAATCACCTCCTTAGTTACACACGCACAAACAACATTTTTCTAGAACTTTATTTTTGACCATGTGGCCTTCATGTGTGGACTGTTCTCATTGGTCATTCTTTTTATGTTTCGCCAGTGGGTTATGGGACATATATAATCCCAACATTCACAGTGAACCTGGTCTTTTTCCAGAAGTAATAGATCACCTCCATCATCTCTGTACTTACACTTTTGTTACTCTAAACTTAAACTATTAAGGAGGTATGACACAAGTGCTGGACTTAGGAGATATTCCTGGACAGATTTAAGCAGGAATAGACCTGGTGGCAGCCTAACTGGCCCTCAACCATCCCACATCTACCTTCACTGCTGAAATGCAAGAGACTTCTCCAACATAATCTGGTCCTGAATGGCTGAGATCCCCACCGACTGATTGGCCATCAAAATTCCTATTCACTTCTTTCATACCAAAAAGTCGATTAGTCATTGATCCCTGGATGTGCACCCCACATTGGAGGCATCTGGGAATCTGCTGTGAAAAGAATGAAAACATACTTTTGAAAAACTGTTGGTTCAATTTCCTTCTGGAGGTTCACTGTTATCAGAAAGTTTGGACGACTGCAGCTGTCTGGGAGCTTCGTCAACCATTACGCTTCCGGGTACTATGGTCGGTATGCTCAATTAGCGCATTTAAACTGACGGCTCCTATAATGGTCCCTTCCTGAGCCGGTTGCCGGCTCTTTTAGAGAATTTAACCAGAGCCGGTTGCGGGCTCCTATAATGAACCATTCCTGAGCCGGCTGCCGGGTCTTTTAGCGCATTTAACGGGAGCCGGTTGCCGGCTCTCTAGCCACTTCGTTAAAAATAAGGTTCAGGGAGGGCAGATAAATTTTCAGCTTTTAAAATAATATTTTCCACTAACCTCTAAAAGTTGCTTTTAGTAAGGAACTTTGTAGCTTCATAACTCCTATGTATGGGTGAGTGTCTCCACCGTCCCCCCCTCCTCTCTTCCCAGTTCCTCGTTAGTAGAACTCAGCAGCATGACTTTGACATTACCATCCTGGGTAACAGTCAATTAACGTTACTTGATTCTTAATAGCTAGGTTTGCGCGGGTTGAGCCCGAAGGCGGTGTGACAGCACCCTTAACATGTCATTCACATCACTAGCTATTATTGTTCAAAAACATATACAATAGAAATACAATGTTGCTTATATAACTGCTGTTACTGCTTTCAGTTTCAAAAAGTGCATCCTCTGCAACTAACTATAAGCTGTATAGCAAAACAATCTAATTTTATTTACCAGGAAGAGTGATGACAGAAATGGAAAGAAATAGTGCAGGACTGCTTGTAATTTTGATGCTGTCACTACTGTTTTTTGAAGTACAAGGCTCTGTAGAATTGAGACAAGTTGTCCTTCAAGATGACAATTGGAGTTACAATTATTCCATGAGCTGTATTAATGGTTCTACTTCATGTCTACCTTGGTCGTCAGTTTGTGATGCTAGTTTGGATGTCTGTAAGTGTATTAAACTTTCAGGGGATCCTCTAATTTGTAAAGAAATCACAGAGAGCAGATCAGCTCCTTGTGTTTTGGACGAAAGCTGTGTGTCTATTAATAAAGTCAATAAGAGAGAACTAATGGAAGTAGGAAAATGTTACTATAATTTTGCCAATAACATTTATCAACAACTACCTGATAATATCATTGACTGGAATAATTTTATGTGTGGAGAGTTCCATAGAACTGGGAGTCTTTGTGGGAAGTGCGATACTGACAAAGGCTACTACCCCCGAGTGTACTCCTTTGATATGTCTTGTATTAAATGTGATCACAGTAGCTCCAACTGGTGGAAATATATTTTGTTAGCTTACGTCCCACTTACAGTACTTTACTTGATAGTGTTCTTTTTTAAAGTAGACATGCACTCGTCTCAGCTCCAAGGTTTCATCGTATACTCACAGTTCTTAACAATACCTGCATTAGCACGCAAAATGCTGTTATCAACAAGGCAAAAGCCTATGTTAGAAATAGTTAAGCTAATAGGTGCACTTTATGGCATCTGGAACTTGGACTTCTTTCGTAGTTATGACTCTGGTATTTGTTTCAGAATAAGTTCTTTAGAAGTGTTGTCAATGGAATTTGCAGTAGCTGTGTACCCTTTGTTGCTCATGCTGTTTTCTTATTTATTAGTCTCTTTACGTGATCAGAACTTTAAGCTATTAACATTCATTTGTAAGCCATTGAAAATGCTCTTTAGTAAGTGGCAAAGCAATTTTGCAATTAAAACTTCTACTGTAAATGCTTTTGCAACTTTCTTGTTTTTATCAAATACCAAATTCTTCAGTATTTGTTTTGACATACTCGCTCCAGTTAAAGTCTACCAGTTTTACAATCCTTTACATGTGAACTCTACTTCGAAACTCTACTATGACCCTACAATAAAGTACTTCAGTAAAGAACATCGATGGTATGCCATTATAGCTCTTGTCATTACATTTGTCTTCATCATTGTTCCACTTCTAGTCCTTCTTCTTTACTCCACTCGAGTATTTCACAAGTTTCTTTCTATTCTTCCACAGCGCTGGCAGTTATTTTTACATGCATTTGTTGACTCCTTTCAGGGTTGTTGTAAAGATGGTACAGAGCCTGGTACGCGAGACTGCAGGTGGTACGTGCCAATGTTTTACATCAGTCGTCTTCTATTAATCTTTTTTTATGGCATATCTCTAAATGCTGCCTTCTTTCCTTATGGAGCAATGATTATTACTATGTTTGCTATCATGACCATTGTGGTAGATCCTTTCAAGACAAGTTCAAAACATTTGTCCTCTTCTATGTTAATATTTATTATTCTCATGGCCAGCTTCTGCGTGTCTGCCATAGGAGCTACAATGGCAGATGAAAGTGGTAATATCATCACTTCCTACATGTTTTACTTGCTAACTGCTGCATTGTCTACACTTCCCTTGATTTATGTGGCAATTATTGCAATACATTGGATTAGCCGTTATCTACTTCTGCGTGAGAAGTTCAGAGAATTAAGATCTAGAACAATGATATAAATACCTTACAATATAACAATGCATTCTTTTTTTTAACTCGGGCATAAACAGTTACTATATTATTCTTTTATTTTGTTTTCAAAGTAAAATTAGTTGCTATGAAATATACATACTTTTTGTTGGGCTGTCATTCATTATCAAAATAAATGGAAATTTGCCTCATATATAAATGAATGAGTTACTTTTTTAAAACACTTTGAAGTATATTATATGCATAATTATATAGGCTCATTGAAATAATTGGATAAGAGGTTATTTAGCTTGTTATAGCAAGAATTTTCTTAGAATGAAAACCTTCAGTTACACTGATGATTGAACAATGGCACAAGTGTACAGTTTTTAAGAGTGGATGATGAGGAGATACTATAATAGAGGTGTAGTGTGTTCTGCAACCTCGACCAACAGGTAGGAACAGAACGGGAGTACAGCAGCACAGGCATCTCAGGTTTGGCCAATTTCCTCCGAAGTCTCTGTCACCAGAGAAATCCCACACATTCTCAAGTCTGCTTGAACTCATTGAAAACGTGGGAAATCTGAACTGAGAGGGAGGGGAGTGGTTGACAACGATATAGTTTGTTCACAATCTATTCACACATGCGTGAGGTAAAGGGTTTACATGTAAATGAATTAGGCAAGATGTACACAACTGTGAACATGTAGCTCAACGTAGGGATAGATTAGAAAGAAAGAAATAAGAGTGTGAATTAAATAGTAGTGAGGTAAAGTGTATCCATCACAATATTTATATGGTATGATTTGGAGGGATCATAACATAAAGTGATGTAAAATGATGGTTCATAGATGCTAATAGATAAGGATACAATGAGCAACCTAAAGTGTGTAATGGAATCCCAGGAGAAACCACAATCAAGGTTGCTCATTGTATCCTTTTTCCTGATCCATATTGCCTCCAAAATCCTTTTTTTTTTCAGTATAGTGGCTCTGAATGAATCACTCTCACTTCCTCCCAGTTGATATTATGACTTTTGTTCCAAGTATGCATTGCAAATTCCATTATTGTGATCTTTTACTGCAGCTTTGTGTGATCTGTCAGTCATTTTTTGTAGGCTTCTGCTTGTTTCACCATAATAGACACAATCACAGTCATTGCATGGCACTTCATATAATATAACATCCTTCCTCTTTCTTTCTGGTGTGTTGGTGTTGTAACTTTTACAAGTGTCTGTCTCAGTGTATGGTGTGCTGTGGTAAACACTGCTCTAACTCCAACCTGATTACCATAGCCAATTGATAGGTTCGGCTATGTGTTTTATATAAGGCAAGCATGGTAGTTTCAATCTGTCACTCGATATTTATCTGGCCTTATCCTGTTTGGGTGGTGGGGGTGGTTGAAGCAAAGTTCTCTTTATGACCTGTAGTGGGCATCCATTAGCTTGAAAAACAGTTATCAAGGGTGACCTTTCCTTTTCTTTGTGCCTGTCATGCACACACGTGCATTCTACAGTTCGAGCATCTCATTATGCAGTATGCCAGTCTTTACTCTTGGGTGATGGTGTGAAGTATAATGGATGCATAGATCAGTGTGTGCAGGATTCCTATAGACATTAGTTGAAAAGTTTCCATTCTTCGCACTAGTACATCAAGAAATGGAATTATTGTGGCACTGTTCAGTGATCAGTGAAACTGAAGAAGGTCCTCAGACTGAAACATTTGTCTTTATAAGAAAAATCCTTGCTATGTATCTTATATGCATTCATGATGGATGCTTATCCTAGTTGTCCAAACTTCAATTATCCAAACACTTCAATTAACTGCACCAAAAATACAGTAGTATCTCCACCATTTTCTTTCACAGGAGCTCTAGATAAAGCATATTATAATGGATACAATATTTATTGCTCTGCAGTGGAATAAGTGGTAAAGGGTCTGGCTATACAAAACTACTGACCAATAGCATCTTAGTGCTTGTTCTACCAGCCATTTAAATTTTTCTTTGCTTTCTTAAGGGTTACTTGCATGCAAGCATATACAGGCATCATTCTGGAAGCTCCAAACTGATGCCTTTTAATAACCAAGGTTTCAGTGTCATAAAGCTTCCTTGACCTGTAAAGCTTTTAGAGGTTCATACTACAACTCTTGCCTCTTCCCATATGGGTTGATGTTGTTGCCGTTCTTAGCAATGGCTGAAATCTTCATGATGTATTTCTTTTATGGATATCAGTCTTATATACTTTCACACAACACAGGATACATTTCATCTTTTACCATTAATTGGATGGTGGGACTTAAAGTGAAGGTATCTATTTTGGTGTTGGTTTTCTTAAAACAGAGAAAGTTAACCATTCTTCTGTTTATCATTTGTCTTTTCTATTTTAATATCTCTTTCAGGCTGAACTTTTTACTACTACAAAATTACTATTAAGCTATAATAATGAATGACAATTAACTATCACTAATAGCCAAAGCCACAAAGTAAGATGGGCATGCATTAGCTTCAAACGTAACTTGCAATTTATGTATCTGTATTGTGTAACTGTGACAATAAAAGACAATCATAAAATATTTGTTTATAGCCAATTTAATAACAGCTATATCTAAATTAAAAATGAATAAATTGTTTGATATTAAGTTATGTTATATAACTATTCCAGACACTAGTTCTCTGATTTTATTCCGTAGGCATAGATGACTGCTAATCCAATGTATTGCAATAATTGCTACATAAATTAGAGGAAGGGACGACATTGTAACAGTTAGCAAATAGAACATGTAAGAAGTGATGGTATTACTCTCTTCATCTGCCATTATAGCTCCTATATTAGACACGAAGAAACTGCCTATGAGCAAGAGAAATATTAGTATAGAAGAGGATAAGTATTTTAAACTTGACTTGAAAGGATCTATAAGGATAGTCATAACGACAAAAATTGTTATCATCATTACTCCATAAGGAAAGAAGGCAGCATTAAGAGTTAAGCCATAAATAAACATTATTAAAAAACGTAAAATGTAAAGCATTGGCACATACCATCTGCAGTCTCGAGTACCAGCCTCCGTACCGTCTTTATAACAACCCTGTATAGAGTCTACAAATGCATGTAAAAATAACTGCCAGCGCTGTGGAAGAATAGAAAGAAACTTGTGAAATACTCGAGTAGAGTAAAGAAAAAGAACTAAAAGTGGAATAATGATGAAGACAAATGCAATGACAAAAGCTATAATGGCATACCATCGATGTTCTTTACTGAAGTACTTTATTGTAGGGTCATAGTAGAGCCTCCAACTAGAGTTCACTTGTAGGGGACTATAAAACTGGTAGACTTTAACTGGAGTGAGTATGTCAAAACAAATACTGAAGAATTTTATATTTGACAAATAAAAGAAAGCTGCAAAAGCATTTACAGTTGAAGTTTTAATTGCAAAATTTCTTTGCCACTTACTAAAGAGCATTTTAAATGGCTTACAAATGAATGTTAATAGCTTAAAGTTCTGGTCATGTACAGTGACTAAAAAATAAGAAAAAACTATAAGAAACAAAGGGTACACTGCTACTGCAAGATCTAATGACAACACTTCTAAAGAGCTCATTTTAAAACAAATACCAGAGTCATAAGTACGAAAAAAGTCTAAGTTCCAAATACCATAAAGTGCACCTAATAGTTTAACTAGTTCTAAAAGTACAGGCTTATGTCTTGTAGACAACAAGAGAATGCGCATTGATGGAGGTGTTGTTAAGTACTGGGAGTAAATAATGAAGCCTTGGAGTTGAGACGAATGTATGTCTACTTTAAAGAAGAACACTATCAAGTAAAACACTGTAAGTGGGACGTAAGCTGACAAGATATATTTCCACCAGTTGGAACTACTGTTATCACATTTCATACAAGACATATCAAAGGAGTACACTCGAGGGTAGTAGTCTCTGTCAGAATCACACTTCCCACAAAGACTCCCAGTTCTATGGAACTCTCCACACATGAAGTTGTTCCAGACAGACATATTATCAGGTAACTGTTGGTAAATTAAATGCGGATTATTTTGATCTCTTGCACAATTATAGATACACTTTCCTACTTCCACCATTTGTCTCTCATTGTCTTCATCAATAGTGACACAGTTGCAGTCCAAAATGGATGGAATTAATTTGTTTTGTGCGATTTCATTACAGATTAAAGAATCTCCTGAAAGTTGAAAACACTTACAGACATCCAGACTAGCATTACAAACTGACCAAGGCTGACAAGAAGTAGATTCATTAATGCAGCTCATGGAATGATTGTAACTCCAATTGTCATTTGGAAGTACAACTTGTCTCATTTCTACAGAGCAACGTGCGTCAGAAAACAGTAATGATAGCATCAAAGTTACAAATTCTACTGCACTCTTTCCTTTCATAATGGTTTTTACTCTTCTGGGTAAATGAAACAATTTCTTTCCTAGATACAGTTTGTAGTAGTTGTAGAGGATGTAATGTTTGAAACTGAAAGTAGTAGCAGCAGCAATTATATCATACAAATACATTAATTGTTGAGTGTACATACTAATAAATATAGTAGAATATGTTTATGTGGTGTTGCTCAGGTGTGTGCATAATGAGCTATGTGTAATTTGCAGTGTGTAGCAGCTGCAACTAAGAGTGAAGGGACATGCATGTGAGATGGCCATCAAAGTACATACTGTACTTATACAGTTCCATATAAGCTGTATCTCTCGTGAAAACTAATTTATACACCAACAATACTGACAATATCTGAACATACCCACTACATTTTAGTAAAACTTAAATATCAAAAAAATGTGTAAAATAGTGTAGGGTTATAATTAAATAATAATATGCCAGAATTGAATAACTTTGATTTTTTTAAACTTGGCCCTGTATACTTAATCTATAACTCAAATATTTGCAGGTGAGCCTCCTGACAAAAATGGCTAAATTTGATGTGTCTCCAATTTGTCACATTTCAATTAATAAAAAACATATTATTGACATGAATTAAGCTTACCTGTCTGTGTGGATAGAATTCTGAAGAGCCAGAAGTAAAGAAGAAAGTTTATTAAACCATTAAAAAAACTAAATTAATGGCTGGTTATGCTTAGCAAACACATCACTCTACAGCTAGCTAAATAATACTAAATATTAGCACTTTATAGAACCTAATGTCATACAATCATTATTTACTCATTTAAGCACAGACTTCAAGAACAGAGCATTATTTTACATGTTATAAAGGTATTGGTTACAACATCAAGTACAGAAAACTTAAACATCCATGCAGTATTGACCTAATGCTGGATGTGCTTTGTAATTGTCGTCACTATAATGTATAGGTACAGTTTTTTCCACAAAACACAGCTTTCATACACAATTGTGTCTCAGATTTGTTTTTCATTAGACACTCATACACATGTCCTCCTCTTTTTTTCTCACTCTCATTGTAGCCACTTCACATGATTCAAATTATTCCAGCAACACATCGAATTCACAAAACATATTTTCACAACTGAACTTCTACCATTTTCAGTTCTACCATTATTACAAACAATATTAGGCTCACAAAGAGAGTTATTTTATTTTGAATACGTCCCAACTACTGCAATTACTGGGGGAAACAACTCATGATTTCAGGACTTTAAAATTTTATAATGGAATATAAATTTAACAATTACAGACAATAACTAATGCTAAACTTGGTAAGTACACTGTTAAAAATGGGGTGTATGGGAATCCCATTTTGGGGTGTCCAGGTAACACTGGCTGTACTACTCCGCATAGGGTGTTTCCATTTCACCTAGAGGAAGTGTTCAGTTACACCCCTGTACACCCTTCATTATACCAAATGGGGTGTTGTGATACACCCATGTCCAAGTTCTATTACACCCCTATTAGGTCTCATAATGCACCAAATATGGTGTTATTGATACTCTACCAATGGGGTGTTGTGATACTCCCTTAAACTAGCTACTACAACACTCCAAATGGTGTTCTACAATACTCACTTTATAGCCATATATTTTAGTGTGTAAAATTTATTCCAGTAATCAACAAATGCAATAAATATTAGTCCGTGATGTGACATTGTATCTGTGTGATAGGTGAAGAATTAACTGTTCATGAATGAATGAAGATGCTCAGGACTTCTTCATACAGCCAGGATGATTAGAACTGTTCATCACTCATGTCAGCTGTGATCTACAAACAGCAACAATAAACAAAAAACAACAAAACATAATGGTAATTGACTTCGGATATTCCATACCCTTGCCCAAATCTCAGCATGTCATACTTTTTTCAAAAGTAAATTTAAATAAAACATTGTACTTGTTTAAAAATGACGACAACAATAGTAATGTTTAGAAGACAATAAGGACCCAACTTCGTTTATTATTCCATGGACATAATTTGACACTCAAGTCATGTCCCACACTTTCTCTTGAAGTCTTTATGAAGTTCATCCACACTTTCATTTAACCTATTAGTATCATATCAACACTATATGATTGGAAACATTCTACTAAGTGTCTTTTGTATTGATACCCACTTGTGTACAAACTGACTGTTCAGTTCCCTATCAGTCTTACTGCACACTTCATGTAATAGCTAAAAACAAACTAAAATATTTCTCTCTCCTCCCCACCATACACTCACACTATGACGATCAAATAATTTTCAAATATAGCTTAAGCAAGGACCTTTACCAATAAGAAGTGCCCATGATACAGACCTTTATGAAGTGCCTGTGACCCTTTACCAACATGAAGTGTCTATAACACAGACCTTTATAAAGTGCCTGTGACCCTTTACCAATACAAACATGATACAGACCTTTATGAAGTGCCTGTGACCCTTTACCAACATGAAGTATCTATAATACAGACCTTTATGAAGTGCCTGTGACCCTTTACCAACATGAAGTATCTATAATACAGACCTTTATAAAGTGCCTGTCACCCTTTACCAATACAATGTGCCCATGCTACAGACCTTAAAGACGGCCCTGTGACCCTTTACCTACATGAAATGTCTATGATACAGATCTTTCCAAGGTCCTACAGGATCAGAAATTGTTTACCTAAGTGCCTATAATACAAACCTTTTTAAAAATAGTCCAAGTCTATAAAGTGTATATAACACAGACTTTACCAAGTGGAATCAGAAAACTTTATTAAGTAAAGGTTCACTGAAGTCATTTTATAGGGACCTTCAGTGGGATCAGAAACAGAACTGTATACAAGTGCTATATGATTGTATAGGCTGTCTGTGACCCTTTACCAACATGAAGTGTCTATAATACAGACCTTTATGAAGTGCCTGTGACCCTTTACCAACATGAAGTGTCTATAATACAGACCTTTATAGAGTGCCTGTGACCCTTTACCAATACAAAGTGCCCATGCTACAGACCTTAAAGATGTCCCTGTGACCCTTTACCTACATGAAATGTCTACGATACAGATCTTTCCAAGGTCCCACAGGATCAGAAATTGTTTACCTAAGTGCCTATAATACAAACCTTTAGTCTATAAAGTGTATATAACACAGACTTCACCAAGTGGAATCAGAAAACTTTATTAAGTAAAGGTTCACTGAAGTCATTTTATAGGGATCTTTAGTGGGATCAAAAACAGAACTGTATACAAGTGCTATATGATAGTATAGGCTGCCAATTGCTGCCTACACGGTCTATCAAGCCGCTTATTTCATTCAATCAATCAAACTATAGCTTACAACAAATTACTGCTGTTAATCTAGCTCCACAATTATAGAATTTACGCTAAATTGGATAGCCGTAAGTTACTAGAAATTTGCCCCTACCCCACTGTGGGCCTGCCCACATGAGATCTTTATCAATGTTAAGTTTTGTAGTCAGAAGTATTTTTGTTGAGTTTTATGGTCATGTGCAGTAGGTAGCGGTAGCGTGTGTATGTGTGTTAGCAAGGATTGTACGATCACAAGACCAGAACATTGCAGCATTTTGTGTGAACAGTAGGCGGGAGTTTGTGCTAGTATTTAAGTTGTGTGTCTCGTGGTTCGAGTTAGTTCTATGTCATCTCAATTCGCTGTGTCGTTATCCTGTGTTTAAAGTAATTTAATCCTACCTAAAACCTATTCCTTCGGGCGGGTATGGTTCGCCGGGTAGTCAGCAGGAGGCATACACTCTGGTGGCAGCAACTACTTTGCTGTCTCCAGGTGCGAGCGAGAGAAGGGAGCGAGTAATCCAGACGCAATCGAGCCCACACCCACATCATTCTAATTTAATACAGATAATAATGTTATCAATAATATATGGCAATTTAAAAATAGTAATGTTTAGGTAAGCACTCCCTATGAATATTCTAGAACACATCTGCTCGGTAAGGAATGTCTTGTCACAACAACGTAAATCAGATATATGGTAAAGGGTTCCTGATCTAAACAGGTACTTAAACCTGGTCAACCAAATAAATGGTAAAGGGTGTGTTGTCACAATAAGGTAACACAAGTACTTGGTAAAGGGTTCCCGATCCTACATCAACCAATTTCATGGTAAAGGGTGCCTTGAATATTTAGTAAAGAATTCCTAAAACCTTGGAAAATATTGAGGTTGTGTCACAGGCATTTGGTCAACCGTAAAGTATGTTAAATACAATAACCCAGTCTAGAACTTGGTAAAGGGTCCCTAATTCCAATTAACAGGCCCATTCACCAGGACTCACATTTAGTCAGCAATCACACGTTAGGTATCTGACAAGCATAAAGTATTTAAACAGTTATTGTTGGAGTGAGAGAGTTGACAGTCCTGTGATAGGAACTATTAAAGGTGTATCATAGTTACTAGGCTAATCCTACATATATCACAAGGAGTCTAGCCATCATGGTATTTGGTAAAGGTCACCAATCCTAAAAGAGGTGACATTTCAATATATTGGTATAGGGTGTATTGTCAATAGACATGTTATACTATCGAACTCTCAATTTTTTGTGCCACATGATGCACAGTTTTCCAACCAATGGTCACTAATGAATATTAGCCTCTCCACTCTTAACATTATAAGTGATCATCATGCAACCTTTGTGCATTCTCTTATAATTCAAATATCAGCTACAAAATCCAAGCACAAAGTGTGTGGAGGTACTCTGCTAACTAGAAAAACGGAATCTCACCGTTAATATAGAAGTGCAGCATGTATCTGCCGTTACTAGAATCATTTGGGGGCTATTCCACAGTGTCAGCTGTCCAGTGGAGGTGCACTGTAGAGGAGTAAAGTCAGACCTATTCAGACTTCTATATTCATAAGCTCCAGTGTCCTCTTAGCTCCATCAATGCTGCAGATAGCATGGTGGAACTCCCAACAGCCTGAAAATAGAGATGGGAAAAAAAAGTTAATGAAAGTAACCTCATGCAAGATGTGTTAGACTCCTGATTCTAAATATAGCCCAAACATGTGCTTGTATGCATAAAAGGTCATCAAACACTCCTGACTTGAGTAAATATGAATGTGTGCAAAAATAACTTCCAGATAAAATATGCATTCACAATTTAGAAGTAGCTAGCTACTGTCTACTACTACATAATGACTGCCAAATTTTTTGAACCAATATCCCAGCAGATTTATTCAGCATATATTCTGGGGGCTGCATCTATGATGCTGAGGCTTCTCTTTACTGCTGTAAGATACTAATACAATTTTCAATCAATACTTTCTTTCACTGGTCATTAAAAAGTTGTAGCTATCCGAAGTCAAACTCAAACATTATACAAATAGCGCACACCGTCACCACAAATTATGATAGTTCACCCACACTAAATCACTACCACTAAAAAATTACTTCATCTCAATCACATCTCTCTTCTGGGGGGCTCCGTCGAACCTGACCTTCACCATTATCTGCCTCGTACAACTCACACCACCGCGCACAAAATTAGTCTCGCGGGCCAGACCCTTTACCCAATATGAAGAGAAATATTGGGTAAAGGGTCTGGCCCGCGAGACTAGCACAAAATACGCGAAAACTGGAGAATTTATACCATACGCATCACGGACAATTATTGGTAAAGGGTCTTTGCTGGGGAGAAAAGGGCGTGGCTGCACTACGAGAGTAAAAGAAACGTTGCAAACTTACATGAGACATCGGAGGAAAACCGCTCACCTGGAAGCATCATTTACAATTTTTAGGTAGGTTTTGTCTCAGGTGATTTATACAGGTGTGGGGGGGTTGAGGTAGGGGGGAGATTTTGTAGAGTTAATTTAGCCAAATAATAATATTGAAGTCAGACAGATGAAAACAGGACAAACTATTATGAATTATGCACCTCAACTTTATAAAAGAAGTATTTTACATTTTAAACGAACTAACAGTACAGTAAAACTGTGGTTTTTCATATATCTTTTTAATTTTTTTCTTAAAATGTTTTGTCAGGGAAAAAGTATGGAGGGTGAACGAAATGGGATGGGGGTGGGGGGAGGGAATCCCAACATTGCCATAGTCTCTATGAAACCCTGCCTTTACCTACCCCTATGCTGGGAAATATGTGATATAATTAGAACATAGTTCTGATTCAAATCTCCTCTCTCTTCCTCCCAATAACGTCCACTGCTTACTTGCAGTCTTGTAGAACTTGGCAGTAACCACTGAGGAGTGGCTGTGAACTTAAGCAGAGAAAGTGGCTATAGATTAAGATAGTGGGAAGGGTTGAAAGAATTGCATCTATAACTAATTTTTGGGCTTGTAAGTGGTAGAGATAATACTACCAACAGGATAAGGAAAGGTTTTGAATGCTTACACTGAGTCTCCATAGATAATTGGCATTTTCCTGAATTCTAAAAGTCATATCTAAATACGGCAGTAATGTGCTTTTAGCCAAAAACCCAAGTGTGATACTTTTATGTTCATATTTTATGTTGATATTTTTTTAGTTCTGTCACTTTTGGTTAAGGAGAAGGCTGGGTCGGTGGCTTGGAAAATATGAGTGGGAAACTAGTGCTAGTTATATCCTGCATTGAACCCACTTACTTGTGTGTGTGTGTGTGTGTGTGTGTGTGTGTGTGTGTGTGTGTGTGTGTGTGTGTGTGTGTGTGTGTGTGTGTGTCCTTGGCTCAGGGCCAAGTTCAAGCCCCACTCTGGCAATTTTCCATTTGGTTTTCCATATGCCTCCCGCCAGTCCACCCAGCTGTGATTGGGTACCTGGCATTTGCTGGGGTGCAAATTCAAGGCCTTTCTCATGAAACAGCAATGTTTGGGTGGCCACGCCACTTGCTGTGAGGAAAGGCCTATTCTCCTGCGAGTTCCTAGCCTGGCTCCAGGAGCTTTGCTTGCATGGCTCACAGTGCCTGCTTAGTGCACAGGCATCCTGGGTCTGCCAGGTGTGCATGACCGCTTAACGGCAACAAGAGATTTACAAATTTGTATTTGGATGTGTGTGCATGTTCTTAGATGGACACTAATTGGTGGAGTTGAGGAACTATGAGCACGTGTTGGAGGAGGTACTATGCTAGATGTTTGAACACAGCCATGTGAAGCACCACTGTCTTGTTCATAAGAGCTACAGGTATGTAACTGGGATATATGTTTTTGTTGCATTTTATTAATGTTTTCTCTTTTTGTCAGGCTGTAACGATTACAATGAAGTGATTTCAAGAAGTAAATGAAGACTATCTCTAAGTACAAGTGACATTTGTACGACATGTCTATCGAACATTACGTCTTTGTTTTTTTTCTTTTTGTGATTATTTTACTGTTGATTATCTTTTGTTGGATTGTGATTATTGCATGTCTGTATTAAATGAATTGAAAAAAATAAAGGAAGTCATATGATCATCTGGTAGTGTTGAACCTAATAGTCCTGTCTGCTTATTATTCTGCTGCAAATGGACGTTTATCTGGGATACGGAGGGCGATAGCAGCAGAATACACCTCATTACTGGGGACAGGTGGTGGTGTTATTGTGATATTTTGATCAATGACATGCAATCACAGCAGTGTTGTTGTTCCTTAGTTATTCTAAACAATGCTTACACACTTGGCTATGCTACATGCATGTATGTATACAGATCAAACCATCTCAATTCAGATTCATAGACCAGTGTCTAGTGCACTCTGCCCGTAGTTTTTAGATACAGTAGCAACTTATTTCTCAAAAGTCAGTTTGGCCCAGATCGTAGGGAATGGTCCTGCGGAGGTGTGCAGATGGTGCAGGTCACAGGTGAGGCCTTGGTTGCTGAGCAATTAGTGTCATGCTGCAGGGTGTGCAATGGATCCCCAGATAATCAGTAATGCATGCATATTTAATATGCATGCATAATAATATTATATCATGCATGTTTAATATGCATGAGGCGCGAAATCCAAGATCTTGGGGATTAAACATGTCCTTACATAGTAGAACATGTTCTTCCTTTATATCACACTAACAATACTATTACATGGTGACCATGGGCTCCTCCTACATAAGGTGGAGCCATAGCATGATCCCAAGCAAGTATCAATTTAATTGCACAGCAACTGCAGTCTCTCTATATACCATTTTTCTTGTGTCTGAACTGATTGTTATGCAATTTGTATTTAGATATGTGCCATAGGTTAAAAAATAGGTGGAGGTTGTGGTCTCCTGTGCAATGTTAGTGTCATCATGAGCGATGCAATAGGTCAGATATATGTGAAAGTCATGGGAGCTATGAAATTAATATAGTGAGATGTACCACTGACAAACGCAGACTTGCCATGTGCTGTGCAGTTAGTACAATGATGAGGTTTATGTAGTTAGCACCCACCACACTGAATGCATAGCAACTGCATGGCCTTCCTACCTATGCTATATTATATCCTTACAACACGACTTTTTGTACATGTATCTCAGGATATGGAATGTGTGCAATTGGATCTAATGCATCTATAAGTTGAGGCCATAGTCGCAATAGCATTTCCTCGATGTGTAACGGGTTCTGATATTCTTTACTCCGATTTTACACTTGCCAAGTTAGTATACTCATGTTTGCTATTGCTGCCTTTTACTTATTTAAACAAAACTGAATAAAAATAATAATATACATCAGTTTTAGTAACAGGTCCTCAATCACACCACAACAGAACCAAGCAAGCTTACTGCTAACATATACCCATTTTAAACTTTGATTTTCTGCAAATAATTGTAGCATGTCACGCTACCAAGTCTACTAGATCATATGAGTGTGAATGAAACGAAACCAGTGAAATGACAACTAGTACAGCTAGTTTGTAGTTCAGTCTCATAGAAGATGTATACAGTAGAGTGACTGCAGAGAACCCCAAGGCTCCCAGAGAACAGCTCATGGAAAACGATATCTGAATGGTAGACATATGACATTCCCAGCAGTCCGGATGACCAGATCCATCGGTAAATTAGACTCCATCACAAGCGAAGGCCAACTTGGATTATTACCTACATATAATAATAATAATAATAACAGCGGTAGTAGTAGTAATACTAATAATATTATTATTAATAATAATTAACAACAACAGCAATGTATAACTAGAAAAAAAAAATCCTGACTGATGAGGATAAAAATAATGAAATTAGAGTAGTAATACTATAGCGGAGTCATTAAAAAAAAAAAATGTGTGGCATTCAATTGAAATACAACAGCAGTGACAGGCTGACAGACAGAATTATTGACAGACTGACAAACTTATTGAGTGACTGACTGACAGATTGACTGACTGACTGATGACAGATTGACTGACAACACACTGACTGACTAACAGATTGACTGACGACAGATTGACTGACAGATTGACTGACTGACAGATTGACTGATTAACAGATTAACTGACGACAGATTGACTGACGACAGATTGACTGACTGACTGACAAATTGACTGACTAACAGATTGACTGATGACAGATTGACTGACTAAAACATTGACTGACGACAGATTGACTGACGACAGATTGACTGATGACACATTGACTGACTAACAGATTGACTGACGACAGATTAACTGATGACAGATTGACTGACGACAGATTGACTGACTAACAAATTGACTGACGACAGAATGACTGATGACACATTGACTGACTAACAGATTGACGACAGATTGACTGACGACAGATTGACAGACTAACAGACGACAGATTGACCGACGACAGATTGACTGACGACAGATTAATTGACGACAGATTGACTGGCGACCTCTAGTCACTGGTCATATGAGAACCTCATTACTACCTCTAGTCACTGGTCACACGAGAACCCCATCACTACCTCTAGTCACTAGTCACATGAGAACCTCATCACCACCTCTAGTCACTGGTCATATGAGAACCCCATCACTACCTCTAGTCACTGGTCACACGAGAACCCCATCACTACCTCTAGTCTCTGGTCACATGAGAACCTCATCACTACCTCTAGTCACTGGTCACATGAGAACCTCATCACCACCTCTAGTCACTGGTCATATGAGAACCCCATCACTACCTCTAGTCACTGGTCACACGAGAACCCCATCACTACCTCTAGTCACTGGTCACACGAGAACCCCATCACTACCTCTAGTCACTGGTCACATGAGAACCTCATCACTACCTCTAGTCACTGGTCACATCAGAACCCATCACTACCTCTAGTCACTGGTCACATGAGAACCTCATCACTACCTCTAGTCACTAGTCCCATGAGAACCTCATCACTACCTCTAGTCACTGGTCATATGAGAACCCTATCACTACCTCTAGTCACTGGTCACACGAGAACCTCATCACTACCTCTAGTCACTGGTCACATGAGAACCCCATCACTACATCTAGTCACTGGTCACATGAGAACCTCATCACTACCTCTAGTCACTGGTCATATAAGAACCTCATTATTACCTCTAGTCACTGGTCACATGAGAACCCCATCACTACCTCTAGTCACTGGTCACATGAGAACCTCATCACTACCTTTAGTCACTAGTCACATGAGAACCTCATCACTACCTCTAGTCACTGGTCATATGAGAACCCCATCACTACCTCTGTCACTGGTCATATGAGAACCCCATCACTACCTCTAGTCACTAGTCACATGAGAACCTCATCACTACCTCTAGTCACTAGTCACATGAGAACCTCATCACTTCCTCTAGTCACTGGTCACATGAGAACCCCATCAATACCTCTAGTCACTGGTCACACGAGAACCTCATCACTACCTTTAGTCACTGGTCATATGAGAACCTCATCACTACCTCTAGTCACTGGTCATATGAGAACCTCATCACTACCTCTAGTCACTGGTCATATGAGAACCCCATCACTACCTCTAGTCACTGGTCATATGAGAACCCCATCACTTCCTCCAGTCACTGGTCACGAGAACCCCATCACTACCTCTAGTCACTGGTCACACGAGAACCCCATCACTACCTCTAGTCAATGGTCACATGAGAACCTCATCACTACCTCTAGTCACTGGTCACACGAGAACCCCATCACTACCTCTAGTCACTGGCACATGAGAACCTCATCACTACCTCTAGTCACTGGTCACATAAGAACCTACACTACCTCTAGTCACTGGTCACACGAGAACCTCATCACTACTTCTAGTCACTGGTCACAAGAGAACCTCATCACTACCTCTAGTTACTGGTCACACGAGAACCCCATCACTACCTCTAGTCACTGGCACATGAGAACCTCATCACTACCTCTAGTCACTGGTCACATAAGTTAAAAATGACCACTAAGACTGAAGTACAAACATCCACACAAACATTCTGACTGTGTGGACCATACCCTAGTAACTGAATATAAGTTTCAGCAGCAACTCATATCCAATAACACACAAACATACACATATTGACTACAACTCTCAGCAACAATGATCTCCCACATAACTGCACAAAATACACACACAAAGTCCAGCAACACAGGACTACACATGACATGACTGCACAAGATACACATCACACAGATTTCAATGCCATGCATGACGACTGCATTGTAAACACCTACACACTCTACACCAACATATGGTCAGTTGTGACAAGTTTTACCAACCACAAACCTATATGTTGTACTTGTGGTGGTCAGACCCAGCCATGCCTATACCACAACATTCCAAACTTAGTCCATTCCACTGGCTGGCCTCCATCAACTACTGCAAGCTAGAGCATCAGTGTATAAACACAGCTACACAGTCAATCATCTCATTCCCCAATAATCAAAATCTAGTCAAATTCATAGAAATAAAATGAAATAAACACCATGTTGACCTAGTGAAGTGGACATATGGTTACCTAGTGAAGTGGACACATGGTGACCTAGTGAAGTGGACACATGGTGACCTAATGAAGTGGACACATGGTGACCTAGTGAAGTGGACACATGGTGACCTAATGAAGTGGACACATGGTGACCTAGTGAAGTGGACACATGGTGACCTAATGAAATGGACACATGGTGACCTAATGAAGTGGACACCATGGTGACCTAGTGAAGTGGACACATGGTGCCCTAGTGAAGTGGACACATGGTGACCTAATGAAGTGGACACATGGTGACCTAGTGAAGTGGACACATGGTGACCTAGTGAAGTGGACACATGGCGACCTAATGAAGTGGACACATGGTGACCTAGTGAAGTGGACACATGGTGACCTAATGAAGTGGACACATGGTGACCTAATGAAGTGGACACATGGTGACCTAATGAAGTGGACACATGGTGACCTAGTGAAGTGGACACATGGTGACCTAATGAAGTGGACACATGGTGACCTAGTGAAGTGGACACATGGTGACCTAATGAAGTGGACACATGGTCGTATGAAGTGGACACATGGTGACCGTATGAAGTGGACCATGGTGACCGTATGAAGTGGTCTCCCACCCCCAGTGAAAATCACGCATGAAACCCTGCTAACGGTCTTTTATATTAGGCCATTAAATGGACAATACGATGTCCATTTCATTAATAAAGTAAGGAAAAAACAAACAAATAAAACAACAACAACAACAAAACAAAACATAAATCAACCACTAAATGTAGGTACAATTCAAGGAATTGAACTATCATGCATTGAGTTTAGGTCACTCACTAGATGGAAAGGACTCTGTGGAGTAAGCAGACAACCCGCCCCATAGTCAAGCAATGGAGACTTTAAAGAGAGCTGATCTGCATGTTAGGCCCTGTAGAAATTGTATGGCTCCCTGGACTACAGCTCCATCCCTGTAAGACATATATGCAAGTATATGTTGGTAGCAGAGCCAATCACAGGGCAAAAGTCACAGCACATCACACAATTAAATAAGGCAATTAATAGGGCGTGTGCAGTCCTAATTAATGCCCATCTATATGTGGTACATACATAGTGGGTGAGTGTAGCTAGCTATGTATATGCTAAGAAAGGTCACTTTCAATGTAATGGCCAATACATTAAATCATTGCATTTCTGCTAGCCCTGTATGTGATGGTTACTTATATTATTGCCCGATATAATGTGGAAAAGACACCAGAGTTGGGGTCAAAATACTTTAGAAGTATTTAATTGCAATTGCAAATATAGCTCCTTAGCAAATACAGATACTTCATAGTAAGTTATACTTGTACAACTGAAGAAGACACTATGTATGTACGTGTAGTATGAAATCAAGTTTACACAATGATAGAAGAGACTATTAGTTCATCCCAGGTGAGACTTGTAAATTATATTACCTATGTGCGTGCACAGTAATAGTACTATGTGCATGCACAGTCCTAGCACTATGTGCGTGCACAGTAATAGTACTACGTGCGTGTACAGTGCTAGTACTATGTGCGTGCACAGTAATAGTACTACGTGCGTGCACAGTGCTAGCACTATGTGCGTGCACAGTGTTAGCACTACGTGCGTGCACAGTGTTAGTACTACGTGCGTGCACAGTAATAGTACTACGTGCGTGCACAGTAATAGTACTACGTGCATGCACAGTGCTGCACTATGTGCGTGCACAGAATAGTACTACGTGACAGTGCTAGCACATGTGCGTGCACTAGCACTATGTGCATGCAGTGTTAGCACTATTGCGTTCACAGTAATAGTACTACGTGCGTGCACAGTGCTAGCACTATGTGCGTGCACAGTAATAGTACTACATGCGTGCACAGTAATAGTACTACGTGCATGTACAGTGCTAGCACAGTGTTAGCACTATGTGTGTGCACAGTGTTAGTACTATGTGCGTGCACAGTGTTAGCACTATGTGTGTGCACAGTGTTAGTACTATGTGTGTGCACAGTGTTAGTACTATGTGTGTGCACAGTGCTAGCACAGTGTTAGCACTATGTGTGTGCACAGTGTTAGTACTATGTGCGTGCACAGTGTTAGCACTATGTGTGTGCACAGTGCTAGCACAGTGTTAGCACTATGTGCGTGCACAGTAATAGTACTACATGCATGCACAGTGCAAGCACTATGTGTGTGCACAGTGCAAGCACTATGTGTGTGCACAGTGTTAGTACTATGTGCGTGCACAGTAATAGTACTATGTGCGTGCACAGTGTTAGCACTATGTGTGTGCACAGTAATAGTACTATGTGCGTGCACAGTAATAGTACTATGTGCATGCACAGTAATAGTACTATGTGCGTGCACAGTAATAGTACTACGTGTGTGCACAGTGTTAGCACTATGTGCGTGCACAGTAATAGTACTACATGCATGCACAGTGCAAGCACTATGTGTGTGCACAGTGTTAGTACTATGTGCGTGCACAGTAATAGTACTATGTGCGTGCACAGTGTTAGCACTATGTGTGTGCACAGTAATAGTACTACGTGCGTGCACAGTAATAGTACTATGTGCATGCACAGTAATAGTACTATGTGCGTGCACAGTAATAGTACTACGTGCGTGCAAAGTGCTAGCACTATGTGTGTGCACAGTAATAGTACTACGTGTGTGCACAGTGTTAGCACTACGTGTGTGCACAGTGCTAGTACTACGTGCGTGCACAGTGTTAGTACTACGTGCATGCACAGTGTTAGCACTATGTGTGTGCAGTGCTAGCACTATGTGCGTGCACAGTAATAGTACTACGTGTGTGCACAGTGTTAGTACTATGTGCGTGCACAGTGCTAGCACTATGTGTGTGCCCAGTGTTAGCACTATGTGTGTGCACAGTATTAGCACTATGTGTGTGCACAGTGTTAGCACTATGTGTGTGCAGTGTTAGTACTATGTGCATGCACAGTAATAGTACTATGTGCATGCAAAGTGTTAGCACTATGTGTGTGCAGTGTTAGTACTATGTGCATGCACAGTAATAGTACTACGTGCATGCACAGTGCTAGCACTGTGTGTGCAAAGTGTTAGTACTATGTGCGTGCATAGTACTACGTGCATGCACAGTGCTAGCACTATGTGTGCAGTACTACTTCGTGAATGCAGTGTTAGTATTAGTATGTGTATGTACAATGATAACAGTAGTGCATGCCTAGAGACTTACCATTATTCTCTTCTTCAATCAAGATCACCAGAACCTCAGAACCTATGTGCGTGGAGTGTTAGCACTATGTGCATGCAGTGTTAGCACTATGTGTGTGCACAGTAATAGTACTACGTGCATGCAGTGTTAGCAGTATGTGTGTGCACAGTGCTAGCACTATGTTAGTACTATGTGCGTGCACAGTAATAGTACTACGTGCGTGCACAGTAATAGTACTATTACTGTGCGTGCACAGTAATAGCACAGTGTTAGCACTATGTGCGTGCACAGTGTTAGTACTATGTGCGCGCACAGTGTTAGCACTATGTGTGTGCACAGTAATAGTACTGCATGCGTGGAGTGTTAGCACTATGTGCGTGCACAGTAATAGTACTACGTGCATGCACAGTGCTTGCACTATGTGTGTGCACAGTGTTAGTACTATGTGTGTGCAGTGTCAGCACTATGTGTGTGCACAGTGTTAGTACTATGTGCGAGCACAGTGTTAGGACTACATGCATGCACAGTGTTAGTACTATGTGCGTGCACAGTGCTAGCACTATGTGTGTGCACAGTGTTAGTACTACGTGCACGCACAGTGTTAGCACTATGTGCATGCACAGTGTTAGTACTATGTGTGTGCACAGTAATAGTACTACGTGCGTGCACAGTAATAGTACTACATGCATGTACAGTGCTAGCACAGTGTTAGCACTATGTGTGTGCACAGTGCTAGCACTATGTGCGTGCACAGTGCTAGCACTATGTGCGTGCACAGTAATAGTACTACGTGCGTGCACAGTAATAGTACTACGTGCATGCACAGTGCTTGCACTATGTGTGTGCACAGTGTTAGTACTATGTGTGTGCAGTGTCAGCACTATGTGTGTGCACAGTGTTAGTACTGTGTGCGAGCACAGTGTTAGGACTACATGCATGCACAGTGTTAGTACTATGTGCGTGCACAGTGCTAGCACTATGTGTGTGCACAGTGTTAGTACTACGTGCACGCACAGTGTTAGCACTATGTGCATGCACAGTGTTAGTACTATGTGTGTGCACAGTAATAGTACTACGTGCGTGCACAGTAATAGTACTACATGCATGTACAGTGCTAGCACAGTGTTAGCACTATGTGTGTGCACAGTGCTAGCACTATGTGCGTGCACAGTGCTAGCACTATGTGCGTGCACAGTAATAGTACTACGTGCGTGCACAGTAATAGTACTACATGCATGTACAGTGCTAGCACAGTGTTAGCACTATGTGTGTGCACAGTGCTAGCACTATGTGCGTGCACAGTGTTAGCACTATGTGTGTGCACAGTGTTAGTACTATGTGCGTGCACAGTGTTAGCACTATGTGTGTGCACAGTGTTAGTACTATGTGTGTACACAGTGTTAGTACTATGTGTGTGCACAGTGCTAGCACAGTGTTAGCACTATGTGTGTGCACAGTGTTAGCACTATGTGTGTGCACAGTGTTAGCACTATGTGTGTGCACAGTGTTAGCACTATGTGTGTGCACAGTGTTAGCACTATGTGCGTGCACAGTAATAGTACTACGTGCATGCACAGTGCTAGCGCTGTGTGCGTGCACAGTGTTAGTACTATGTGCGTGCACAGTGCTAGCACTATGTGCGTGCACAGTAATAGTACTATGTGCGTGCACAGTAATAGTACTATGTGCGTGCACAGTGCTAGCACTATGTGTGTGCACAGTAATAGTACTACGTGTGTGCACAGTGTTAGCACTATGTGTGTGCACAGTGCTAGCACTATGTGCATGCACAGTGTTAGTACTACGTGCGTGCACAGTAATAGTACTATGTGCGTGCACGGTGCTAGCACTATGTGCGTGCACAGTAATAGTACTACGTGCGTGCATAGTGCTAGCACTATGTGTGTGCACAGTAATAGTACTACGTGTGTGCACAGTGCTAGCACTATGTGCGTGCAGTGCTAGTACTACGTGCATGCACAGTGTTAGCACTATGTGTGTGCAGTGCTAGCACTATGTGCGTGCACAGTAATAGTACTACGTGCATGCACAGTGTTAGTACTATGTGTGTGCACAGTGTTAGTACTATGTGCGTGCACAGTGCTAGCACTATGTGTGTGCCCAGTGTTAGCACTATGTGTGTGCACAGTGTTAGCACTATGTGTGTGCAGTGTTAGTACTATGTGCATGCACAGTTATAGTACTACGTGCATGCACAGTGCTAGCACTGTGTGTGCAAAGTGTTAGTACTATGTGCGTGCATAGTACTACGTGCATGCACAGTGCTAGCACTATGTGTGCAGTACTACTTCGTGAATGCAGTGTTAGTATTAGTATGTGTATGTACAATGATAACAGTAGTGCATGCCTAGAGACTTACCATTATTCTCTTCTTCAATCAAGATCACCAGAACCTCAGTAAAGATAGCAACAGCCCAAGCACCATGAAATCTAGGAAATGAAAAAAAAAGGTTATGACAATATTAATTCTAATGTAAAAGAAAATTAGTTATCAAGCCAAGCAAATGAAGCACCAAAGGTGTGAACCCTCAGCGCTACTATACACTAGCTAGCTATAACAAAATCATTTCTCAGACCGAAAAAATAATATATTTGGCTATTCCTAATCAGGTATCAATACAGCTCAAGCAATGAAAACATAGATGTAGCTAATTGCTGTCTAAAGAAGTAGCTAAACATGCAGGAGACTCTCACCGGTATATAGTTTCAACGTAAAACACCTGAATTCCAGCTCTCATTAACTTTTCAGTATGAAGCAAAAACTAACGTGGGAAGAAAAGAAATTATTTGCCCATGTAATTGCGACATGACGATAGGGGACATTACCTACAAAAAATTGAACCTACACAGAGCAGACAGCTTGTTAAATCATCATCCTGAGCAAGATCATACTTAAATCAACAGTTAATTATTGTCAGTAATCTCCAAAATCAGCTGACAGACAGACAAACAGATGGGACGACTACTATAACCCACTTGTGCATGCATGCTGAGGGCTAATAATAACAATCTGGCCAATGGCACCGATATCATTGCATACTACAGAATCACTAGTCTCAGCAACTGTGATACTTGATACTTCATAATATCTCTGTTCGACATGCAACAGCACAGGCCAACCAACACTTTCATACTTGTTTCAACTCTAGTGTTATTAGGGCCCAAAGAGTGGGAGCTGGAGGACAACTTGAGGATGCTAGGGAAGGTCTAGTACAAAAGAATAGCCAAGTGAAGGGTGCATGGTAAGGTCATAAGGTAAGGGATAGCATCAGCAGATGAGCAGTGCAATGAGACTGTCACTAATAAAGCATGTATAGACTTGCCAGCAAAGTGTGAGCATTAACCAAGAATGGGTCAAAGCCATAGGCTAAAGAGACAGCCAAAGCAGCCAGGGAACGCACAACTACAAGTTTACCCTAATAATGCCCACCCTGTAACAAGTACATGTAATAGGAGAATATCAGTAAGTCTTCAACTTTTTGGTTGGACATAAATCCAGTGTAGTAGACTCAATGCAGGTGAACCTAAGTTGTGCCCCAAAACAAAACAAAAACAAACAAACAAACAAACAAAAAAAACCTGGAAAGATTAGTACCTAGACAATAAAAGAGGCAGGGCCACCAACATTATCACTATTAGGGATGAGGCCTGGTTATGTTCACACCCGTTATCAACTTACTTCATGACACTTGCTTCGCCAACATCTTGTATTGACTAGCCTTGATACATCAGCACTGAGCCAATGGGAAATGCCATCACTACTGGACAAGATAATACAGGTGTAGTCCTGCTGTATAAAAATACATGGATATAATAGCTATATGATTCCATTCAATTTTTATAGTTGTACAGCCATTCCATTTAGCTACTCTAGTCTAGCTATTAGGTGAGCGAATTTTTTATTTCACTGATATTATTACGAGTAAGTGACAAGTAGTACCCTTTAGACACTTGCTAACTAATGATAGGATTAGATGGAGGGACAAACATACAAGCCTAATGCAACTGTCTTGTGAAACCACTGAAGATGACTCTAAGATATATATGTCAAGTTTACATAGCAAACAACCAGTTTCCATTATTTGTCAGACTTTACATACTGGCAAACTAAACAGGCACCTTGTACACACTATTTGTCTCAAACTACTTACGAAACTAATGTACAGAATTATTAGACAGTCCTCCTCTCCCACATCACGAGAGTATTACTAGATTGGCATTACTTTTTTTAAGGGGTGCAAAGCTTTTAACTTACTCTTGAAAGCTGAGTGAGATACCTTCATTTAACCGAACCGCCATAATGAAAAGTTAGTCTCATGTACCCAATCCCTTTACCAACCGCTAATCGAGTGTAGAGGTTCTAGGTTGGTAAAGGGTCTCGCCGAATGAATATGGACTTGATATTATCGCTAAGCAACTCGAAGAAAACTCAAAGGATGCCGAAGACCTCATGAAATTGCTATCTGCCAGCCAGAAGAGAGCAGTGAACCTAGCAAAGGAAAAAGGATCATAAACCTGGCTGACAGTGCTCCCGCTCTACACAGGGTGCATTTCACGACGCCCTCGCACTGCGCTATGGCTGGACCCCTGGGAGGCTACCAGCTAAATGTGCATGTGGGGCCGTCTTCTCAGTTGAGCATGCCCTTTCATGCCCCAAAGGGGGGTTTCCATCCATCAGACACAACGAAATACGGAATTTGACAGCAACACTCTTAACTGAGGTGTGCAAGGATGTATGTATTGAGCCTGACCTTCAGCCCGTGTTTGAAGAACTGAATGGTGCGACTGCTAACTCACAGCCAGGAGCAATACTCGACATTGCAGCAAACGGTGTTTGGGGCGGCAATCACGAAATAACATATTTTGATGTAAGGGTATTTAACCCCTATGCCCCTTCCAACAAACATTCAGACATGCAAATGGTGTATAGCACGAACAAGCCAAGAAACGGGCATATGAGGAGAGAATTAGAGAAGTGGAACACGCCACATTCACACCAGTTGCACTCTCTACTACCGGTGGCATAGCAAAGGAAGCCAGTATACTATAAAAAAATTAGCGTCCATGCTCGCCAATAAGTGGGAACACAGTTATAGCAGTACTCTTCAATGGTTACGATGCCGCCTATACTTCTCTTCTACGGTCCTCTATCCAAGCCATTCGAGGAGCCAGATCATCCATTGGACATGCTGTAAGAATACCAGCTGCAGTAGACCTGGTGACCTCAGAAGCACATCTAAACTGATCTAATTTCATTTGCTTTTTGACTGTAACTGAGTTTATATTATTTTGTATTGTATTGTATTGTAGTGTATATATATAATTAAAAAAAGAAAAAAGAAAAAAAAAAGCTAGATACTGAACTCAGTTTTGGTAGCAACACCAGTGACAGAACAGTGAGTAAAGCCTACACAAACCAAAAGCGGTTGATTTAAATTCTAAGCTTACAGCTTCTTACCCAATGCACGGATGATCCTAGCGTCTTACAACTAATATATAGTTTGTTTCGAGTTCATATTCAAGGTGTACGCACCTGTGCTAATCAATTAATTGGGTAAAGGGGTTTACAACTACTTCATCTTAAAAGGCTTCTCAAAATGGTTCGGTAAAGCGTCACCTTTTCAATTACTATGGTAAGTTGATTTGTGCAAAGACAAATGCTGTTTTTACTTTCTTGAATTGCGTTGACACTTTTACCATATCATTAAGATGTAAGCTGCATAGCAGAAATGCAATCTCAGGTTTTATTTAATTGTCTCCTATTTTTTAAAGCCAAGACTATCTCTGGCAGATGAAACCAATGAGACTCATTACTTAAAGGTTAATGTCATCATAACAATATAATTTTAATAACTATTAGAAATAACCACATATACATATTTAGCTGTGTTGTTCTCAAACTTAGCTACCAAGCATGCCTTGAAATTCTTCATTAGATCTTTAAGCTCTTCAGCTTCCTCGTTGTTAGTGCTGTGAATAAAAACATTAAATTGAAATTAGTAAAGCTAGCTACTATTAATATAGCTTGCACAATGACACATAAAGTGTGTTTTATAGAATCTTGCCCACTAAATTGTGAACCACATAAGACCAGCACAATGATATGCACATTAACTGTAAATATTCAATAATTATTTCCATCAACAAACTGGCCAAAGTTGTAGTCAGCCCACTAGCTAGTTCCTACCACTGTGTCAGTAGTTGAACACCTCTTAAAGTAGCAAGTCTGCATGGGCGTACTGATACACTCCACAGAAGTGTAGTAAAGTCACTATGCTTATAAGGGTGTCATGCTACACTCCACAGTGTTACCAAACACTTCAGAGTGTAGCACAATACCGAAGTGTTCCACTACACCCCATTAAAGGTGTAGTGGAACACCCCATTTTTTACAGTGTGTTTATATAGTTTGAAATAAAGTTTAGCATCACAGTTGTCAAGGTTCTGTTTACATACTGGTCAATTAGCTTACTAATAATAATTTTTTATAAATATCAGTTTATAAATTATATATCATGAATTGTTGTTGTTGTTTTGTTTCTGTTTTTTTCTGCCAAAGCAACAACCACTGCTGTTGTGTAAACATCCAATACTATACAATCCTAGTATGCCATGGAACTGTTTCCTAATATATTGTTCTTCAACTAGATCGGTGACGTAACTTTTTAGGCACAGTCTACAATAATGTTATTCCTAACATGAACACATGAAAACAACAAACACATATCCTTTGAGCCCACCCATACCGAAACATAGTCCTACATCACTGCAGATAGACTGCAAGCAACTTTAAATAAAATAAGAACTTAAAGTGCAAACCCTCAACTCAAGGTCAAAAGAATAACACAGAAGCTACTGTAACTAAAATCCTGTCACATATGTATACTGAGAGTTAATTGCCTCCAAAGCAACTAAAGTTAAATATATAAACAGCTATTTACTATAATTTGTTTAACCTCAAAGAAGTCAAAGGAAAAAAGGACAATAAAAAAAAGGAAATATTAAAGCAAGCCTGTGTTGCTACTCCATTATCTCTTGTAACATTAATGTACTGTACTTGCTCATCATTGCCTTTAAAATTAGAGGTCCAATTACTTTATTTAACTATTGTGTATATTGCTACATATAATTTTTGCAAGACATCCTTAGTATTCTAGTAACTTATTCTCTTTATTATTACTAGTTTTACCTTTGTCACTTTAGCCTCCAGAAAACGCAGAGGATTCTTGTTTTCTGTCTGATGTTCAAGTTTCTTCAATGCTATTTTGTAGTCTTGTTGCAGTCTGTCCAGGGCTACTTGTTGGTCTCTTCTATCCTGTTCCAGTCCTTCCATCACTGATTGTTGGTCTACATTTTCTCGTTTCAGTCGTTCACTTTCTTGCCGGACTATCTGAAAGTCTGCTCGTAACCTCTGATTCTCATTTTCTATTCTTTCAAATGCTGTCATTTTCTCTGTGTTGTCTGCTCGTAATTGTCTAATCTCATTTTCCATCCTCTCAATAGTAGTCACTAGCTCTGTGTTGTCTGCTGCAGCCTTTTCTTCAGATGTCTATCACAAAATACATACTTAAATTAATAATCTCAATACTTCCATAAGTGTTAAAAATATTTATCTCTAATACTTAAAATATGAAGAAAAAAATTTACTAGCAAATTCCTACCACACACACTGGCGCTTGATGTGTACCTTTTATAAATCCGGCATGCACTAGCATAGGCTTTTACCTATTTATTATTCCCAACTCCTTGGTTTAGCTACATCCAGTCTCCCTCTCCAGCTCTCTTTCTTCCTGAGATGTGGATTCCCTTCTCCTATATTATTTTCTCAGTTTCTCTGTCCATTTATTGTTGCGAAACTATTGTTTCCCTTTTAAAACTTTCATCATCCTTTCCTTGCCAATATCTCTAGCGTTTGGGGAGGAATATTTTATTCGCCTTCTACTGAATGTAATGTTGCTATACAATTTTTGTTTGTTGTGACACTGTAGAGTTCTTTCCTGTCAAACGTCTCCTGAATACCAAAATCCTGTCAATAGTTTGTAGGTACAAGAGGGACGTCTCCTGAATACCAAAATCCAGGACTATAATTGCTAACTTATCCTCGACCTACTCAAAGTAGCTAGCTAGCTAAGTTCTTTCCTCAAAACAAAGAGTCAAATGAAGACAAACTATCATTGATTATACAAAACATAACAAGAGAAAGAGAGAGAGAGAGACAACTAGAACAGTAACTGGTTTGACCTCTTCATGTGGACCAAAAACCATTGTTTGAGATGAGGTTAGATAATAGTGTAATCCTGGTAAACAGTTGAATCATGAACAGATACTTTACTAACAAGGCTCACTATTTAATTATTCATGAACACATATCTCTTCGTTGTAGTCGTCTAGCGTTCTATTATGTAGATCTTCAAAAAATAGCTTAAAAACATGCATTCAACATACATGTACACACACATAGCCTATAATGTGGCAAATATAGTTCTTGTTTTTTATATTATTTTCCTGTAATGGATTATTGGTGAGCAAACGAAGAAAGCGAGACACTATCAGGGGTAACCTAATTGAACAATGGAATGTTTTTTGTTTGTTTGTATATATAAGTGGACGTATGTATATCATTAGTACTTTGACAGTCGCGTATTATTTGTTAGCTTAGTGTTCAACCCCGTCCCAAATTTCACTGAACAAAACCTTGTGGTTTATCGATTATAACCATTTAATCCAACAGAATTGAATTGTTCACCAGCTTGAACTCTCTTTTGCGGGTGCAGTTAAAACTTACAAACTTGCTGAAGTCTATATCTATTTGAATTAGTGGTGGTGGTAAGTTAATGCGTTCTTTGTCATAGTTATACGCTCTGCGCAACACTGTTGTCCTTACTTGAAAATTAATTGTCTAATAGTCAAACCGCGAAGGTAAGTCTTGTGTTGAGTGAACAAGTGTGTGTGAAAGTGTTGTGTGTTACAGCTACTGCTTAGCTAAAGAATAGCATAAAGTAAACGTTTTAACTAACAAATAATATATTTTAGCTGCCTTTACACAGGTGTATGGCTACTACAATAGTAAGCATGTCCTAATATAATATAGGGTTAGGCTCAAACCTGTCAGTAATTCCATAGAAATGCCTGTTTTTTTTTTCTTTTGCTTTTGAAGTCAAACAGTTGTTGCAAGTGATTACTATGGTACTATAACCCCTTTCCCTTAAATATGTAATTTAAAAACTCGACCGTTTTTTTAATAAAAAGGAGTCAAAAGGTCATGTTAAAAAGATATTTAATTGGCGTCTTCTGTTCTTGATGAAATCAAGCCAAATACAATAATATATATATAGTTATATCTGTGAACAGGACCCACTTATTAACTAGTTACTAGTGCCAAATACAATTTCCGTATTCTAATCATCAAATATATAAAAGTAAAGAATATTGACTTTATAATATATTTATTATTGTATCACCCCTATACTTATGTGAGTCTAGTAATTACCTTGAGTTCTTGTATCTGCTTGTCTTTATTCTTCACATCCTTCACATACAGGACACTGGCAATATTGAGTTGTCTCATCGTTCTTCCTCCGTAGATTCCCTCTACCTCTGACTTCACACCCCGTAGTCTAGCCAGCAGGTCCTGGCTGGATGGCCTTCTCTCTGGAGTGTTGTGAAGACACTGTCTCACAAGATCTAGTAGCACTGGATGAGATGCACCACATGTGGTTTCCAATGTGGCCATGTAAGTCTGACGACGATCCACTTCTGAACGAGCAATGAGCTGGTCAGGATTAGAAGGATTGGGATATGTACTGGACAGCAGTTCACCTGGAAACACCTGACATAAGTATAAAAGTACATAATGAACATATTTGAGATGTCAATATTATTTTACACATTAATCAATTATAATCAGTAAAAAATGGCTAACAAATGGGCCACAAACAAAAACAAAAACAATAGCAAGAGCAATTGTAAATACTAGCAATTACATCGTGACACGCTCGCCATTTGTGCTCAAGCACACCACCAGCAGGATAAAAAACATAATAAAAGGAACTTCAAACTGGACTAAGCTGAAGAGTCATGACAGTGAAATAATCTGTGTTTGCACTCCACAATTTCTTGTTGCAAGTTCGAACACCTACAAGATAGCCTTCTTGCCTCAAAAATTATGTTTTTTGCTCAAATGTTTTGTTTTTTTTTGCCATTCAGGTAATAACCACGCTTTACTAATTCTGATCAGCTCAATGAATCACACACATCGCTGTTAGGCACCATTGTAGTCTTCATTACTGACACACAAGCATATTACTATATGGACAACCAGGACTTGCAGTGACTAAACAACAATAACCTTTATTTTATTATTATTTGTTGTTTTTATTTATTATTATTTATTTAATTATTTTATTACAATAATTGTGCAAAAACTGTCCTAATAACCTTAAAAATATCATCTATTTGAACACTGTGTACTAAAAATTAGGACTGCAACATTTTAAAGCTAAAAATGGCACACATTATGATTATAAATCATTTACCTGTGTCAATGTAAACAGAGCAAGATGTCCGAATGAGAACACATCTAGAGATGGTCCATATCTGTGGCTTTCACTCAGAGCCTCTGGTGGCATGTACACAGTGGTCCCTGGAGTCTTAGTCAGAGTCTGTGCTATCTGACCTGGTCTAAAATTCACCATGCGAGAATTGCCCAAGTCTGTGATTTTGGCACACAGAGATGAAGTTAGGAGGACATTCCTAGCTGTTAGGTCTCTATGTACTATTGGAGGAGCTCGGCCATGCAAGTACACTAGTCCACTGCTAGTGTTAGTGAGAATGGATACTTTAACTGCTAAAGGAATATTAGGAGAACACTCCAGCAGGTCGTCAACACTCATTTCTAGTCTCTCCATCACAAGGAGAGGTAGATTGGAACCTTCCAGGATACACAGACCAAGGAACTGTGTTATGTTAGGATGTCGGAGACCTGCCATGAGTTGACATTCTCTTCGATACGTCTCTATAGTCTCTCGAACTCCTTCATTATTAGGATCCAACAATAGCTCATGCATACATTTAGCAGCACAGAGAGTTTCCTCGTATTTAACCTATCAATAAAATTTATATAAACTCTATACATTATGTATACTACACTTATTGTATTTAATATTCATTTTTAATATTTATGTATAATATATAAGACTAAGACTTTCTGCTAGTAATGAAGTAGTTAAGTACTCAAGAGTTGTATTGTGCGAGTTAAATAAAGTATGCATTTTGTATGTGATGAATCAAACTCAGTTACTCTGAATAAGGTACTCTTCATATATTTCTTCAAATATGGTAAAGGTCAACACATAGCTTAACACTTGGCACTATGAGTTTCACATACCTCTACTACTGAGCCATAAGAACCTACTCCCAGAGTTTTTCCAGTGGCAGTCACTTCATTCAGGAAGAAAGAGCGAAGCTGTGGGTCATCCTTGAAGGATCTAGATCTGGCAAACCTAGCAGCCATATGGAAGAATATCCAGCCCAGCACAGGGCAGGTTTAAGACAGGGAACGAGCTTGTTGAAGTGACTTTCTAAGTCCAGGCTTCCTACAGATCACCAGCTCCACTATTATACAACCCTATTGGAGTCGGCAACTAGTGAGTGAATTTCAGACGGATTGTTCTGCGAGTGCAGAACCTGCCACCCCGAAGAAAACAGGAAAGGTGGAGACTCCCAACCCAAACCATGTTTCTAAGGTTGGTATACTCCGCCCATACTATGCGCATGCGTAACGTGCGTATAGCTAGTTGTGGACAGCTAAGTGGACTTGCGGCGATGTTGAAAAGTAATTTTTCTTTTGCTGGGGAAGTTTTTTTTGTTTCTGTTGATGTTGACCATCGAAGGCTCTGGATTAGCTATCATAAATAAAGTTGTTGCATAAGGCAACAAGTACCACCTTATTTCTTATTCGTTGCTTTTTAATCTGAAGGGTAAAAAAGGTATGTATTTCATTCTCTATTATTCCAATTATAGCTAGTGCAGATTGCCATAGCGATATAAAATTGATGCTTATGAAATAAGTGAGTAAAAATATGAACTCTTACTGTTATACTGAATTAATTGATACAGAGGATTCACTTTTTTTTTTTAATAAACGGAGAAACCTGCTCTGCTGTAAAAAAGTTCATTTGTAAGAACCTTACCAGACATTTGGGGGGAGGAAATTTGGATTCAGGAATTGAAGAATTTTAATATGTTAAGCAGTTGATGCAGTTACTCTTCCCTTTAAATTCAAGGTTGGTAGATTATAATTTATATTTTTGTGAATTCTGATGCAGTATGATAGTTTTTAAGTTGCTCAAGAATACCTTTAGTAGTGCTGGGCGATATTTGAACTATCAAGATAGTTCAAGGTGATAGTTACTATCACTGTACCTTGATATTAGCTGGCTTAAAAACACGGGAGCCTAGCACTCAGGGGGGGCCTCAGTGTAGTAAGACTGCCTTCTAGCACTGTTCAGCTGTTTGTGTAGTTGGGAGACACTTTTCTACATGGCAACACCCACAGCTGAGTTACTCCCTCTGGAAGGGTCAAAAAGTGCCATCTGGAGCTACTTTATTCTAGAAAAAAAGAATCAGGAAAGAAGGTTTATTTTAAACTGTGCTCTACTTCCATGAAGCATTCTGGAAACACCACTAACCTCCACTTCCACCTGAAAAAGCATCACAGAAATACGTACTCTGCTCTGCCAGCGTTTGACAAAAGAAATCAGCCACCACCAACTCAACCTACTCTGACTGAAACTTTAAGCTCTGTTAAAAAAATCCCCACTTCTCTACAAAATGGAACAAACTGACAGAATCTGTTTGCTATTTTGTAGCAAAGACATGCAACCCTTGGATACAGTATAGATGATAGTGGGTTTCGGCACTTGTTGAAGACGTTTGAGCCACGTTACGATCCTCCTTCAAGCAAAACCATCACAACAAAGTATTTACCTGAGATGTATGATGCTGAACATCAAAAAATCAAGAATGAAGTATCCCAGACTGTATCATTTGCTCTCACTACTGATATATGGACTTCACGAGCTAACCACGCCTATACTGGGGTTACAATTCACTTCATTGACAATTCTTTTACAATGAAGCATTATCTACTACAAACTAAAGAGTTTCCTGTGACACACTCCGCTGCTAACATAGCACACGAGTTACAAGAGATTCTCTCAGAATAGAATTTAGTAGAATGTAATCTCTCTGCAATCACCAGAAATAATGGAAGAAATATATCTGCTGCTGTCAGAGACCTTGGCCAAGTCTACCATGCTTTTCTCATACTTTACAGCTGGGTGTTGAAAAGGTGTTGAGGTTGCCTCAAGTTGTATAGGCTATTGCTCGTTGTAAGAGGATTGCCACACACTGTCATCATTCTAGCAAGTCATCTTACATTCTGAAGCAGAAGCAAAACAGTCTTGGACATAAGGAACTCTGCATTATCCAAGAAGTTCCCACTCGCTGGAACTCTTCTTATTACATGGTTCAGGGTATCCTGCAACAACAACAGCCTTTGTGTGCTACACTCCTGGAAATTCATACAACCGATTTGATGCCAACTGAGTCAGAGTTCAAAACACTGGAAGAGTTTACTCTCGCAGTAAAACCACGTGTTGACATCACTGAAGCAATTGGTGCAGAAAAGTGGGTCACTGTTTCCATGATGCGACCGATTCTTACCAAGTTGTTGGAAACACACTTTGTTGCGACAGCAAGTGACAGTCCCCTGGTAAAAGCTATCAAGAAGATAATGCTGGATGACATGTCAGATCGGTACACAGGGGATAATCTCAAATTATTAACAAAGGCAGCTCTTTTGGACCCTCGCTTCAAAAGCTTGAAATTCCTTCCAGAATCTGAGCGAAAGACTACAATTGCTGAGTTAGAGTCAGATTTCGATTTGATCTCTTCAAATGCTAAGTGCAGTAGTGCAACTGAACCTGCAGCAAAGAGAAAAAAAGGAGAATTTAAGTTGATGGAATTAATTGGGGAATTAGCTCAACCAGCAAAGGACTCAGAAGTTCCAATATCAAGAAAAGAACAGCTGGGAACTGAAGTATCTCGATACATTGGCGAGGAGAGTACTAGCCTTTCTCCCTTGGAATGGTGGGGAGCAAATAAAACCAGATACCCAATGCTGTCTCAGTTAGCAGCTCGATACCTCTCTATTCCAGCTACATCTGTGCCATGTGAACGTGTTTTCAGTATTGCTGGCCATATTGTGAATGAAAAAAGGGCATGCCTCCTTCCTAGCAATGTTAATATGCCTTGTTCTTTTGGCTGAAAATCTTCAGTAACTTACCATTCCAATGTATAATATGACGTTATTATGTTTACTTATTTTTATGAATATTGAAAAAATCTGAATAAGCTTACTATCGCGATATGTCCACTATCGCGATATTTATCAAGCTAGCTATCGAGATAGTGATAGTGCCACTATCGCCCAGCACTACCGTTTAGCATAATTCTCCAACAGATTTGCTGACTCTGAGTCTTAGCTTACATAATAACAAAGTCACTGACAAAAACCCAGCTGCATTAATCAAGTAATCAGAAGATCCCACCTTATAAGTTCATTTATGTCCTCTATTTGCATAAGAAGAAAACACTGTTGATTTTCTTTTATAATTAAGGAGTATTTGTACTGATTACTCTCATTTTCCTTCCATTGTATGTTCATGTTGCCAGGCCATAAACAATGTTACTTGTATTTCTTCATTCTGTGATATCTATAGCAACTTCGTCATGATCGATACCTTTCCAAAAGTTCAACAAAAAACCTAGGAATAGCTGTACAAAACTGAAATTTTTTTTGGACAGTGTATTAGTTTCATAAGTGATGGTGCTGGCGTACCTAGATTAGCCATACAGATGTAGATATTATATATGAGGCTGTATTTTTCCCAGTTCTGTGTAAAAACAGACTTCAGTAGCTGTTTGGCTTCTGGTGTTAGCTAAGTTCTATGTCAGCAGCCTCGCTCGGAGTTACCAATAAAAATATGTGTTGGTATTCACATGCATTAAATAATAATGCAAGTACTGTTAACAAAGAAAACACTATTTCACATTCAGAAATGACTTCGTATATAAAACTTTTCAATTCATATTGATGTCCAATTTTAAATTCTTTGTCATTATCTTCTAAACTGCAGGTTCTACTAGATCAAAAAAAACACTTATGTTGTGTTATAGTTTTACCAACACATCCTGTACTAGATGTATTTGATTTATAAGGTATGAAGTTTCTACCACGCCATCTACTCCATTTTCTTTGGTTTTATCTACATCCTCTTCACTGTAGTTTACTATGTTGCTGATGGCACAGATCCGGAATTAACATGTGTGATATTTTAATTGAGGGTCAAATTGCTTCAAGCTGGCATGTGAGTTAAGTTCTGTCATGAATGTATACTTCTTTACTCCTTAAAAGACCAAATTTTGTAATGGAGGATTCTGCATATGAATTGACTTCCTATAATTTGCTAAGTAGTGCGATGTCACCAATATTGTGAACAAATTTGGTGAGTTCTATAGTTTGGAGAGCGTAATTCATACATATGAAATGTTTGATGTCAAAAAATTATTAGTATTGTCTCCACTAATTTGGTGCAAAGATTGGGAGACAGTGCTTCACTTGTTGCATAGAAATATGAACTTTAATAAAAGCAGATCTCGAATAAAATCCACCTTGTGGATCGAAAAATGTAGCGGTTCTTATGTCCTAACGTTGTTCAAAATTTCGGACACACAATGACCTGCTCTTTGCTGGCAGAACCAGTAATAACATATGAATGAGCATAGAAATATCCTGCATCATACTTGTCAGCAATATTGGAAATGTAACTATTAGTCATTTGCACATGTTGGTCGGTGTATTTCTACTTGATTTTCTTATCCAACATTTGAGTTATCTTTGGCTTGAAGTAGCTAACAAAAAGCTGATGAAAGTTTTGGTCACACTCACAACCACCATACACTTCATCCTAAACCCAGTCATCTCTCATTGATAGTCCTTGTTGTGCAAAAAATGTTATTTTCAAGAATTTTTGACAAACACTTTTGCATACCCTTATGTAAAAAATGTGATATCTGTAGAAGACTTGTGAATCTGCATTGAAAATATTCATTCGCATTTTATTCCTATGCAATAAGTGTAATGTAGTTAGTGATGTTAGAGTAAAAATTTAACTAAGATTTTGCATGCATTGTAAATCCACCCTCTTCTTTTGTCCTTCAGTATCTTTCCAATTGGTGTAGCCTTGTTAAAAAGCTGCTTCCAGCTTAGGGGATAGAGTATTAGTAATTATTCATTCTGTAACTATTATCACCTAATAAAAAAAAAAAGATTAATCTTGATACTGGTCGTAGTAATGCCATGGCCTTCTGATAAACCTGCTAGGCTGGAAAAGTGTCAAATGAAATTCACCTTGCCAAACTTTTGTCTTTGGGAACACACAGGTGTTTGATGGATTTAGTGATTATTATTTCAATCTAATCAACCACATGAGGTAAAGAACTGGCCATAATTTGGTCACACTGTTACAGTTCACCCTTGACTAAGCGGAAGAACAATTATTTGTAAACTGTAGCTATAAGGATCGTACAATACTAGGCTGCAAATTTTGTAATAATTTTATGTGAGAGATTGCGCATTAGCATTAGTACAGCTATTTTGCAACTTCCCAATACTAAAACTATGTGGAAAAAATTGAAGATGTCCGCCCTGATAACGATTGAACCTCCCACTAGCCTTGCCTTTAAAGAAATATTTATAGTAATGATTCATTATGTAAGCCTGTGTAATGAAACTTTGTTTTACAGTCATATGCTTATTAAAATTCATGAAATATTTCAAAAAACTAATCTTAAAAACTTGTATCTTCTTAATAATTCGAACTTTTCACTAATCTGGACTTCTTTTAGTCTCAGCATTCTTATTACTTAGTTTCTATTGTAGATTATAACTATTAGCTACAGTGCCTCCCACTCTTTTTGCTAATTAGGACCACGTTGTACATAAGGAAGCTACTAGTGCACAATGTACTTCACTGATCCGCATATAATATGGCTCTTGTATTATGACAAAAAAAAATTTTTTTTTGATGTATTCTATCTCTTTCAGTCTTTTTTAAACAATACAAAATTAAAAATATTTGGTCGCCACGGGGAATCGAAACCAGGACCATCTGCCAAAGAGCTACAACAACCAGACAGCAAACAAACACTCCAATTCTGTATTTATACTGTTAAGGGGTATTGGTATGCTACAGTCTCACTCTCAACAGACCAACAAAATTTATCTTTATTCAAAGATTCTTATTATTCGTTGAAATTTTTTACTCCTCTAATTATCACTTCAAGATTTTTTTCCCAGCCTTCTTTTACTCATTAGATGAATTCTCTCTCTTTCATAGTCTGTTTTAAATGATACAGAATTAAAAATATTTGGTCACCATCGGAAATTGAATCCAGGATTGCTTGTATAACACACAAGCACTCTGCCACTAAGCTACGACAACCAGACAGTAAACAAACACTTTTTACTTTTATACCTATGGTCAGAAAAGTCAGATTGAGATGATACAGACTCTGTATATTTGCATGCCTGTGTGTGTGCACATGTGTGTTTATGTGCATAAAGAACCCATTTGTAACATGTAGTAGCTACTGAAAATGCCAGAGTAGCAACGATTCAATAAAGTTGAAACATATGCTATAAGAATATGAAAATATGGAACCCTGAAATGAAACTATTGTTGTATGATGTGTTTCAGTATTCTGCATATTAAGGTATCTATCTGTAAATGGTCAGTATGACTGTGGCTGTATGACATAGTATGTGCTGGTTTATGAGCCTTACACTGTACAGAGAAGCCTCACAAGTAACAGCTACTCACTGTGGTTTCTGGGGATTCTTCCTTGCTAGTGGAAAATAATGGAATTATAAGAGAACTGAAAAGCAGAAAACGAAGCTAGAGAAAGCAACTTCTTACTTCCCTCCATCAATTCTTACAGAGTGCATGGAACAATTTAATGTTAATCTCATTATAACTTTACAATAACCAATTATTTGTTTGTTTTGTTTGACAATTTTATTATTATTGATGTCATTATTTATTTATTTATTTATTTACTTATCTACTTACTTACTCGTTCATTTGGTTGTCAGCTTTTTCTTTACCCATTGATTTTTATAAGTTAATTTTTCCTATAAGTTAATTTTAGCAGTTCAATATTTCAGTTCTCTCATTCAATTCATTTGTCAGTGTTAATGCTGGAAGCAAAACCGAACAATCAGATAAGCTGGTACTATTTAGAAATATGCATAATGAGCCATTAAGTGGCGTATATTTAGAAAGATACTTTTTAACAGTTGCTATGCCTTCTGATGCAGTCGCTCTAAGTATTTTAAAGAAATCTCTTGGCATAAAGTTAGCAGTTAGTGAAGTACTGGAACCGGGTGCACCAAAAATAATAAAATAAACATACAAAAAAAAAACAACCACAAAAAATAAATTAAAAATGATAAAAACTGTATTCCACACTCCTGAAAAATCCGAAGTCATTCATTTAAACGTAGAGTTTGTGTAAAAACAAACAAACAAAAAAACCAACAACAACAACAACAAAAAAAAAAAGAATAGGGAACAATGTCACGAAAGTAATAAAAAGTTATGAGCTCCATAACAGAAGGGGTAAAAAACCATAACAAAAAAGGGATACAAAGAGAGGAAAAAGTTGAGTTTGTTCATCATTGATGCAGCTGAATTCAACTGCATGATATATATCACAGCGTACTGTTGGAGTACTGCTAGATACTACTGAGGGTCATCTTCAATCAACACATACTGTGGTACACACACACACACACACACTGCAGTAATAGGAGTAGACTGATTCTACTATGTATACTACTCATAAAAATAAAGAATAGTGAGCTATTCTCGTCTTTGCACAGCTACTCATTTTAATTTGAAAAGAGCCAGAGGTCAAAGGGCATGCGGGGACTACTCTCCCTTAATACTTGGACCTTAAGAAGGAGTTCAGAAAGTGGTAAACAAGGCCACAGAGTTCATGTATGGAGAATTGCATTGAATTATAAATGGCTACAACACTAACATTATGACTGTACAGTTACCACAATTTCAGAAAAAAAGTTAAAAAAAAAATTGGTTGAGTAAATAAACTGATTTTTTTAAACAACCATGAACCTGTAAAAAAATCATGATAAGTGACAGACATTCACCATCAGTAAACAGTAATTTGAATTGATAGCCATCATTGCGTGCCAAAACAGAACAAAAATCAAACAAACAAACACAAACACAATAAACAAAGAAGAAAAAAAAAGAAGTCAAACATGTAAAAGACATAAACATGCTGGAAATACACTTAGGGGTATCAAACATCTTTTTACAAAGTTCACTCAATCTTTCCCAAGCAAAGTCTCCTTCCCAAAGAATAGCCAATTTAAATAAAGCACAAAAGGTGCGAACTACTCTCAGCGCTACTTAAAATAGCTAGGTGTTACAAAAAATAATCTCAGACCAAAAGAATAATTTATTGTCTATTCTAATCAAGCATCAATATAGCTCGAGCAATGAAAACGGTACATCTTCACAAGAGACAACTCCGCGAGCTTCCAAGCAGAATAAAGTAAGCTATTGCTGGCCATAATAAATTAATTGCTCACGTGACACAACGATAGGAAGCATTACCCACAAAAGCTAGTACCTAGCTACACGGAGCAGAAAGCTTCACATTTTCTCAAAAATCAGCTTGAAATAAAAAAGTATCATAATGAGAGGTTTTAAATAGTCGTTCTGAGTAGGTTCACACCTAAATCAATGATTAATTGTCAGTAATTTCCAAAATCAGAGTGTGACAGACAGACAGGACGACTACTATACCCTCACGGTCATGCACACTGAGCGCTGATAGCAGCATAATGACAATTGCAGTAACATTAAAGCATAATCTTGTAAATTATTCTTCAAGCCTGACCAAATAATATAATCTTACATGAAACCCTAGTTCAACTAAAGCTATGCTAATGAGAAACCTTGAAGATAGTCTTCAGAACAGCTACATACAATATTATATTCCAAAAATGTCTTGAGACCCTGAAGCTCATCCAGTAGCACACTATTCATAGAAGGTCCCAACCCTTAATCTGGGTTTTGTACACTGTACTCTTTTTCTTTATTACTTCTAATCACTAACAAACTGTCTCACCAAAGCTGTCCCTCTAAATGTTTCACGATGCTGTTGTGCTAATTGAAAAATCATGGTAAATTCCAGGTGATTTGGTATACAATCAATAAAACTTCTAGTGTGTGTGTGTGTGTGTGTGTGTGTGTGTGTTGTGTGGTATAGTGGTTGTGTCCTGGGCTCAGAACCCGTGGTCCTGAGTTCAAGCCCAACTCAGGCAATTTTTCCATCTGATTTTCCATCTGCCTCCCACCAGCCCCACCAGTCCACGCAGCTGTGATTGGGTACCTGGCATTTGCTGGGGTGCAAATTCAAGGCCTTTTCTCATGCAACAGCAATGGTCCACGTGGGACTTCGGGTGCCCACACACTTGCTGTGAGGAAAGGTCTGTTCTCCTGCGAGTTCCTAGCCCGGCTCAAGGAGCTTTGCTTGCATGGCTCACAGTGCCTGCTTAGTGCACAGGCATCCTGGCTCTGTCAGGTGCGCGTGACCGCCTAGCAGCAACAAGAGAATTTACATTTTTTGCATTTGCATTTTGTGTGTGTGTGTGTGTGTGTTTATTCCACCCTACATATCTTCACAATGATATTATTAGGTTTATTTCTCCTGTATTGCCGATCACATTACCCTTGAAGTTATAGCAACCGGTCAATTCGGGTTTTACAGCTACCTACCCCAGAGACGTTCACAGTTAAGTTTTACAAACTTAGCAGAGTTAATTTTTTTAGTGGTGGTAAAATAAATATCTTTGTTCATGCACCGTTTGCCATAGCTATGTGTCTTACATAACAGATTTGCTCTTGAAAATTCACTGCCAAGTAGTCCAGTCACTCAGAGAATACAATGTAATGCTATAACTATTAGAGCTCTGGTACAACGGAGCATTTTGAATGGAGCATATTTTGGAAAGGTGGTTAGCTTAATTAAAATCGCTTGGTTTAGCAATTCTTACCCATATCATCCTAGGAATTTTGATTGCTTACCCCTTGAAAATCCTTTGTCAAGTCGCGAAGAGAATACAATGTAAGTCTTCTGCTGGTATACCCAGTGAACAAATATGTATGTGTGTATAAAAGTGTGGGATGTTGCTAAAGAATAGCACGAATAATCTAAACAAAAAAACAACAGTTAAGTAACAAATGAATATAAGAATCTAGCATTCATTTCAGCTAGACCAGGTCGCTTGCCATTTGTGCTGAGCACATCATTAATAATATTTAATAATTTGACCCAACATTCTGACTACAAAGACTACTAAAGTCAAAATCTCTGTGCTTGATTTTATTGTATATAATATTATATTATTTATATACAAAAAAAAATGCAAATTTTCTTGCTGCCGCTAGGCGGTCACGCGCACCTGGCAGAGCCAGGATGCCTGTGCAATAAGCAGGCACTGTGAGCCGTGCAAGCAAAGCTCCTGGAGCCGGGCTAGGAACTCGCAGGAGAACAGACCTTTCCTCACAGCACGTGGTGTGGGCACCCGAAGTCCCACCTGGACCATTGCTGTTTCATGAGAAAAGACCTTGAATTTGCACCCCAGCAAATGCCAGGTACCCAATCACAGCTGGGTGGACTGGTGGGGCTGGTGGGAGGCAGATGGAAAATCAGATGGAAAAATTGCCTGAGTTGGGCTTGAACTCAGGACTGCGGGCCCTGAGCCCAGGACACAACCACTACACCACACAGCCATCACACATTTATATACATACACACATACATAAACAGCAAGATAATTAGTGGCGCATGCTTATTGTGTAAATCCTGCATGACAACTTGGACAAACAGCCAGCAAACTTAAACTCTAAACTGATGTCTTCACTAAACTTGAGGTTTTCTGGTTTTATCGGGACATGTAAAGCTTCTTATATTGGGATATATTAAACGGTGAGCATGTGCCACCAGGTATCTTTTTATTTATTGATAAAATCTCCACAGAGAGCTCGACAGTGAGAATTTCAAAAGTAGGTATGATTACTGTACCCATTCCAATTACAGCATCGCTCTCATAATAGAACCATATTTTAATGATGGTATTTTCTTCCTTGTTCTATTTATATAAACCATGTTTTATATAATATTTATATATCTTTTTGTGGTGCTTAGTTAAATAGAATGAGCATGTTGACACTTGACCTTATCAGATTGTTCGGCCATGGTGAACAGCAGTATGATTTACCACTTCCAGACATAAACAGTCCATAAATTTTTTGTACATGTTAGCTAAACAACAGCAAATGGGATATTCAGCAATCTTGCAGGTATAGAGTTGTACCCGCTTTTGTCCCAACTTTGGGTCTCAGGGACGTCAGAATGGGTGCGGCCACGCAGCCATGGCTGCACCACTATTTTGATAAAAAGAGGCAAAGCTCATAATGACTCTAGTGGTCGTTGTGGCAAGGTCTTCTGCGGGGAGTAAACAGCCAATACCGACCATTTTGGAAGATATTCCCGAAACTCCGCTCCTGCCTTGTCCTCCTTTATTGTTTTGAGCTATCTTTTGAAAAAACAAATGTAGTTCAAAGGTCGTTGATTTGAAGTGGCCATTTAGCACCATAAGAAGTCTGCTGATGTAGTTTTTTTTTTTTATGTGCTAAATACGCTTAAAATTGTTTATAGAAAACAAAAGCAAAAGACTGCTAAAAGTCAGACCAGGCATTTTTAAGTTCTAATTTTAAATGGTTGTTTGCTTTTATGTCCAAGTGGCTATGTTAGCTATACAATAGACTATATAATTACATTAAAAAGTTATTAATTTGACTTGGTTCATTAAACTTCAAAACTGTCTCTTTCACTGACAAGAGGGTGTGGATAAGTGGGTGTGGTTAAGTGGCTGCATCAATCTGATTTGGCTTCCTACACCTCTGGGTTTAATTGTACACCAGTCTGATTTTGTTAGTTCCACCCAATTATTTTAAAGAACTGTTGAAGGTCAGAAAATATTTCTATTTCCTGATTTGAATTACAGTGAATCCTCGTTTATCTGACCCTCGAATAACCGAATCCTCGCGTATCCGCCTATGGGTTTTAAACCCGCGCATGCGTATATGGTAAAGTATCGTAGATATTGCAAGCCAAGCAGCTGGAAATATTGGATTTGCAATGGCTACTGGTAGCTCTTTTTCTGGTGGTAAAGGAATGCCAAGTACTAGCGATTGCAGCAACTTAAAAAAACGGAAGAGAAAAGTTCTAACTATAGAGCAAAAAAATAAAATTTTAAAGGCGTTATCCCGCGGAGTATCGGCAACGATTCTCTCGGAACGTTATGGTGTCGGAAAATCTACGGTTTCTGACATTAAAAAACAAAAAGATTCTATCTTAGATTTTAAGAGGAAAGTTACAGACATGGGAATAAACAAGAAGTTAAAATAATGAGATTTGTGATATGGTGACTGCTGATGATATCACTGATGAAGTAGTGGAAGAGGAAGAAGAAGAAGAGTGTCCTGTGACTCACTCTGAAGCTGCTCACATGTTTGAACAATGTCTCACTTGGCTGGAACATCAGCCTGAAGCTAATCAGTACAACACAAGTACAATAAGGTCTCTCCAACTCCTAGCATCACAAAGACGTACCAAGTCTATGAAACAACTCAAGCTACAACATTTCTCAGTCAAAGAATCATAATCAAAAACTGTTTTAAACAATACATATTCAATTACAAATTTATTTAACTACAATGAAAACATTCTCGTATCCCAATTTTTTTTTATTAACAGCCTTGCACTACGTATTTTTCATTTCACTTATCTGAATTTTTCAGTTATCCGAACAACACTTACAGTTGACTTGCCCATAGGGGTTCGGATATGTGAGGATTCACTGTATTTATTTTTGGTGCTGTACATGGAATAATATTGACTATAATAATCATACCATTTCCTATCCACAACTGGCCCAACATTGGTCTTCTACTCTGTTCCCATTCAATGACTGAAGCTTCCAGTGGTCATCTCTAGCGCCTATTTGAAGACTCCTGTACCCTTCTGGCTGGACCCTAGAAGCGCAAACCAACGACTAGCAACGACTATTAGGCAAGTATTATTTAGAAAAAGAAAATGAGCCGCTATGGTGGGGCATTATGTAGAAATGGCAATAGTTTTAACAGTTGCTATGATTTCCAGCTCAAAGTCTTGGTTTCTCTGTGCAAGTGCGTTTGTACCGGGTGCCAATTTGGCCCTTCAAACGTAGCGGCGAATGCCACTAATTTCCCTATACTGAATAGGGGAAAAGTACCTGAACCGGGTGTTCCACAGTTGACCAATGGCTGACTAAGCAAGAACAAACTGCTCAATATCAGTCTACCAGACCCTATTCCCGCGCAGCGATTAGTAAAGGGTCTGGGTACGTGAGACTAGACCTCACCCTTTATCCTAATCGCTCCGCTCGAAAGGGTCGTGGTTACTGCAAGGCGTAATTGCATTCCGCTATAACCATAGTGGAATGCAATTACAGGTTTTCTTATCGTCATGTCATAATTTTTTGTCCGCTGGTGTTGTTGCATAACGGAGGTTCTAGCTGAAGCTATGCCAGTAGTGTGCAGATCAGTCAGTTCAATTATTGTCCATTTTAGAAATAGACTGGAACTCTCTGTGGGGCCTCCCTCCTGTGAGAGGAAGAAGAAGTAAAGAAAATCAGGAAGAAAGAAGATTATTATATTTGTGTAGTGTCATTTGTTGAGTTTTGTGTCAGTGTATATTCCCGCTATGGTAAAGGGTCGCTCACAGTTGGGCCTGTCTGCTCATGCGCGGTGGAGGACTCAATGTTGAACATATTATATGCGTGTGTCTCGTGTTTATTCAGTCTGTCTTTTATTTTGTATTGTGCTAGCTGTGTCCCTGACAAGTGTATACACTTTTAATTAAACTAACTTAAAGTGTGACTGAGAGCCCAGGCGTACCTGCGGGATATCAGTCACGCTACGGACTCTTGTGGCGACTATCGACGGGATTCGATCGACTAATACTTCATTTGCGGTTGATTGCAGTTCCGTCCCCCACAATCTCCATTTTTATGACGCTTTTCAGCTCGGAGCTCATAAAAGTGCAGAGGTGAGACTAGCTAAAAATATTTGTATGCAATTTTATAGACAATTATCAAGTTCTGACCCTGTTGAGTAGTACGGCTTGCTGCAGTCTATCCAATTTTTCAAGTCAATTATCAATTTCTGACCCTTCATAAAAATTAGATTGAAACTCTCTCACCTAAAGGGGTCAGTAAACAAGCAAAGGAAAATGTGAAAAAATCTTAGTTTGTCGTGACTAAGATTTTTTCACATTTTTTCTTGGCTTGTTTCCAGACCCCTTTAGGTGAGAGAGATTCCATCTAATTTTCAAGTCGATGTACACACGAACTTGAAATTGATAACATGATGAGTTCACACCTCATTAACACCTACACCAGTCCATCCTGGGAGGACCAGATTGTATGTCAAACAATATAGTGTGGATATACAACATTTTCTCTCCATTCATTATAATCATACAATACACCTTATCTACTTGGTTTCACCCTAACTCACACCCCATAGTCCCTTATTTATGCACTGCCATGCCACAACTCTTAATTAACATCTCACCTTGACAACCTAATAAGGTGAACAACTATAAAGGGCAAACTCCATAACCAACACTATCTCTAAGTGGATGGTAGAGTATCCAGCCAAACTTACAATATCCGCATTCTCTCTAAAACTAGACACACCCACCCACCAGGAAGTAAGAGGACGTCGAAATTGGATGACTTGACAAATTATATCAGCACCAAATTAAACTTCAGTGAAAATCACACAAAAAAATAATTATCAAGTTCTGACCCTTCATACAAACTAGATTGAAATTTTCTCACCTCATGGGGTCTAAAAAGAAAAGAAAAAAGTGAAAAAACAAAACAAAACAAGCAAAAAAGATTTTTTCACTTTTTTTCTTTGCTTTTTTCCAGACACGTTCAGGTGAGAAAGTTCCAAGAATTATACTGCACTGGCATCAACAAGGAGGCCACAATGACATACGTATGAAGTTGAAATGATCCCCTTACTGAACACAGTCAAGTGTAATTTCAAAAGAATTCCAACTATTTCCATATCAATAATTATGTATCTCATTCCACTACTCCCATGAACAATTCCAATGCAACACATAAAATATAAAACAGCAATCCAATGGCCTCATCAACAATGCTTCTAAACATGCCTTTCCTAAATTGGGGGAATGAAAATTCAATTCAATAAAGAATGAAACAAGAAACGAATTAAAAACTTGTGCCGGGACTACCTCTGAAACTGGTGTATAATCAATAACCAGTGATATCTTAACACAATGAATACAATAATACAATTCTATAATTTTGTGACTGGCAGTAATTTAAAAAAACATAAACACATGGCTATTAAATTAGGTTACTCCACACATCCTTAGCTATATCTTTCCAACTTATACTCCACATTTGTGTGTTAGAGTAACTCACTAGAAGCTTCACCATGTAACCCCAATTCAAGTTGATAGCAGACTGGCTGTTTCCTCTTCTCATACTTACTGCACCATTACCATTAGATATGTGCTCAGGACTGGTAGCACTCCCAGAACTAGCAGTAGCTGTGCTCACAGTCAAAACACCTGGACCAAACGTTGTCAAGGCACCTTCGTCCAAGTGCTCTTCTTCGATGAAGACTTCAAGGTTAGAGCTACCCAGCTCACTTCTCCGAGAGGAATACAACGGAAAAATGGAAGACTTGTCAAAAACATTGTCCGTTCCCCACTGCAAAGGTTCCATTTCTAACGCCATTTTCAAATTATCAATTCTTTGGGCTACTTCTCTTTGCGTACTACAAACAACTCCGCTCTCTTAGGACTTGTACAATGGATGTTGTTGCTAGGCCCGGTACAAGTAAGTGTCTACTTCATTTTTCATGGGCTGACTGGTATTGTAACAGCTTCCGCAGTACTTATTCATAATACACATAGGCGACTCTTTTCTTACAGCTGATTAGCAACTTCCTGCATGCTATTAGAATGTCTGCATCCTGGTAAAGGGTTTCTTGGGTTATTATTTCAATGGTTATACTAGTCCAAACAGTCAGTGTTTTTTTAAATCTATTTTATTTTTTATAAAAAATATAAATCTGAAAAAAAAATGTATTCACTATACTATAGTGATGTAAACAATACTTTAAGTCCAGTCTTTCCATCATATCCTCCCATAACATGGACCTTGCCTGATGTCATGATACAGGTACAGCCATATACTGCATGTGGTAGTTGTCCAGCTTGGACCCAGGTATTAGTCTCAGGGTCATAGCGCTGGATGGTGGACACTGACTTCTTACTCTTCATGTCCTCACCACCGACTGCCAGTAGAGATCCTCCAATGTTGAGTGGACAGGAATCCGTACAATTGAGTGAAGGTAGTTTGTTCCATATGTTGGAACTGTCTGATGAGGAGCGCGAAACAAGAGCCACCAGCGATACACTATACACATCAGTAATATTTTGCCACAGTTTCTCACATCTTCCCCCCATGAGGTACCAGGTATCTCCAATTGTAGTAGACTTCATCCTCACCCATGGTGTTGGTGTAGGTGGTCCAGTAGACCACTGCATGTTAGATACATCAAGTACCTCAACAATTTGTAAACAGTCTCGATGGTAACCACCAGCCACCACCAGCCAATGTTTATATGAAGTAGCTGAAGGCCAATAGTGAAGTGTAGGCATAGGAGGGAAGGGGCGTGTCCACTGGTTGCTGTCACTCTGCCATTCTCCTAGCTCACTGCTATCAGAGAGATCTATATTTATTCCTCCCACCACAACTAGTTTGTTGTTGATGGTAGTCATAGCAAACAACCTGGTACTGTATGGAGGTAGAGTATGCCACTGGCAGGACTGTGTGTTATAGGCCATCACTATGTACTCATCCTCATCTCTGTCAGTCAATCCTCCTCCAACATACACTGTATCATTTATCTCTACTGATTGGATGTATCCATTCATAGCCACTGGCATGTCAAGACCACGCCTCCAGTCTAACTGGAGAGGAAATGTCTAAACAACAACAACATTGTACAACAAACAAGCAACTATATCACTTTATGTATTCATTGCTCATAACTGTCTATTTAGTTTGAAATATAGTTTAGCATCACATTTGTCAAGGTTCTGTTTACATACTGGTCAATTAGCTACTTACTAATAATAATTTTAAATATAATCATAATTATTATTATATTATGAATTGTTGTTGTTGTTTTTGTTTTATTTTCACAACCACTGCTATTGTGTAAACATTCAATACTATACAATTCTAGTATGCCATGGAACTGTTTCCTAATTGTTCTTCAACTAGATCGGTGACGCAATTTTTTAGGCACAGTCTACAATAATGTTATTCCTAACATGAACATCTGAAAATAACAAACACTTATCTTTTGAGCCCACTCATACTGAAACATCGTAATTTTTAGGCACAGTCTACGATAATGTTATTTCTAACATGAACACCTGAAAATAGCATACACTTATCCTTTGAGCCCACTTATACCGAAACATCGTCCTACATCACTGCAGATAGACTGGTAGCAACTTTAAGTAAAATAAGAACTTAAAGTGTAAACCCTCAACTCAAGGTCAAAAGAATAACACAGAAGCTACCTACAACTAAAATCCTGTCACATATGTATGCTGAGAGTAAATTGCCTCCGAAGCAACTAAAGTTAATGATATAAACAGCTATTTCTAAATTAAAACTTGATAATACTCATAATGAACTATAATTTGTTTGACCTCAAAGAAGTCAAAGGGTAAAAGGACAATAAAGAAGAAGGAAATATTAAAGCAAGCCTATGTTGCTACTCCATTATCTCTAGTAACATTAATGTACTGTACTTGCTCATCATTGCCTTTAAATTAGAGGTCCAATTACTTTATGTTTACACTATTGTGTATATTGCTACATATAAGTTTTGCAAGACATCCTTAGTATTCTAGTAACTTATTCTCTTTATCATTACTAGTTTTACCTTTATCACTTTAGACTCTAGAAAATCCAGAGGTTTCTTGTTTTCTGTCTGACGTTCAAGTTTCTTCAATGCTATTTTGTAGTCTTGTTGCAGTCTGTCCAGGGCTATTTGTTGGTCTCTTCTATCCTGTTCCAATCCTTCCATCGCTGATTGTTGGTCTACATTTTCTTGTTTCAGTCGTTCACTTTCTTGCTGGACTATCTGTAAGTCTGCTCGTAACTGCTGATTCTCATTTTCAACTCTTTCAACTGCTGTCATTATCTCCGTGTTGTTTGCTCGTAATTGTCGATTCTCGTTTTCCAACCTCTCATTCGTAGTCATTAACTCAGTATTGTCTGATGCAGCCTTTTCTTCAGATGTCTATCACAAAATACATACTTAAATTAATAATCTCATTACTTCCACAAGTGTTAAAATTATTTATCTCTAATACACAAAAAATATGATGAAAAAAATTTACTAGCAAATTCCCGGCACACACACTGGCGCTTGATGTGTACCTTTCGCAAATCCGGTATGCACTAGCATAGGCTTTTACCTATTTACTATTCCCTACCCCTTGGTTTAGCTACATCAGTCTCCCTCTCCAGCTCTCTTTCTTCCTGAGATATGGATTCCCTTCTCCTATATTATTTTCTCAGTTTCTCTGTCCATCTATTGTTACGAAACTATTGTTTCCCTTTTAAAACTTTCATCATCTTTTCCTCGCCAATATATCTCTAGCGTTTGGGGAGGAATAGTATTATACAAAACATAACAAGAGAAAAAGAGTGACTGACAACTAGAATAGTAACTGGTTTGACCTCTTCATGTAGACCAAAAACTATTGTGTGTGATGATGTTAGATAATACTGCAATATTTATGTGACAGTCTATGGGAAAAGGGGGCACTTCACGCAAAAATTAAAATTGAGATTTAGGCTCCAGAAGTAAGTCATCGGAAAAATTATTTCTTTCTCGGTGTAGTCTGAACTTTTGGACTGTGTAGTCCGAACTTTTTGTATATTTATTGTCTTTTTTTTTTTTCACCAGTTGTATTGCTGATCCTTTACCTCTTTGAAAAAAAATCAGAATATTTTTAAAAAAGTACGCCGTTAAGTATACAGAAACATTAATTATACCAGAAGTGGAAATTCAATTTATGTTTTCTCGATTTCTAGTTCAATTGCTTTGGAATACAGCCCAGTTCAACTGCCAGTTTCTCTGCGCGTCGAAGGTTTTACACTCCAGTATTTTAGCACTAAGTTAAGACAAATTGTAGCTTTTTATTAGCATAAAAAACTCAATTTTTTTTGTTTGAGTGAAGGGCCCCCTTTTGCCAGAGCCTGTCACATATGTGGACGTATGTATATCATTAGTACTTTGACAGTCGCGTATTATTTGTTAGCTTAGTGTTCGACCCCGTCCCAAATTTCACTGAACAAAACTTTGTGGTTTATCGATTATAACCATCTAATCCAACAGAATTGAATTGTTTACCAGTTTGAACTCTCTTTTGTGGGTGCAGTTAAAACTTACAAACTTGCTGAAGTTTATATCTATTTGAATTAGTGGTGGTGGTAAGTTAATGCGTTCTTTGTCACAGTTATACGCTTTGCGCAACACTGTTGTTCTTACTTGAAAATTAATTGTCTAATAGTCAAACCGCGAAGGTAAGTTCTGTGTTGAGTGAACAAGTGTGTGTGATAGTGTTGTGTGTTACAGCTACTGCTTAGCTAAAGAATAGCATAAAGTAAACGTTTTAACTAACAAATAAAATATTTTAGCTGCCTTTACACCGGTGTATGGCTACTACATAGTAAGCATGTCCTACTAATTATAAGGTTAGGCTCAAACCTGTCAGTAATTCCATACAAATGCCTGTTTTTTTTTCTTTTGCTTTTGAAGTCAAACAGTTGCCGTGAGTGGTTACTATGGCACTATAACCCCTTTCCATTAAATATGTCATTTAAAAACTCGACCGTTTTTTAATAAAAAGGAGTCAAAAGGTCACGTTAAAAAGATATTTAATTGGCGTCTTAACATGTGAACTATAACTGTTCTTTGATGCCTAGATATCAGAAATCAAGCCAAATACAATAATTGTATATATCTGTGAACAGGAACAGAACCCACTTATTAACGAGTTACTAGTGCCACATACAATTTCTGTATTCTAATCATCAAATATATAAAAGTAAAGAATATTGCCTTAATAATATATTTATTATTGTATCACCCTATACTTATGTGAGTCTAGTAATTACCTTGAGTTCTTGTATCTGCTTGTCTTTATTCTTCATTTCCTTCACATACAGGACACTGGCAATATTGAGTTGTCTCATCGTTCCTCCTCCGTAGATTCCCTCTACCTGTGACTTCACACCCCGTAGTCTAGCCAGCAGGTCCTGGCTGGATGGCCTTCTCTCTGGAGTGTTGTGAAGACACTGTCTCACAAGATTTAGTAGCACTGGATGAGATGCACCACATGTGGTTTCCAATGTGGCCATGTAAGTCTGACGACGATCCACTTCTGAACAAGCAATGAGCTGGTCAGGATTAGAAGGATTGGGATATGTACTGGAAAGCAGGTCACCTGGAAATATCTGAAATTAGTATAATTAGTATACAAGTACATAATTAACATAAATTTGAAAGATAAACATTTACATACAATGTTCAATAATAATGAGTAAAAAAATGTTAACAATTACCACAAACACAACAGTAGCAAGCGCAATTGTAAATACTAGTAATTACATCTCCTCTTATTTTTTCATCATTCAGTTATCAATGATAATTTACTAATTCTGATCAGCTCATGAATCATTTTTTAACACACCACACCGTCATCGGTGACCATTGTTGTCTTCATTACTGACACACAAACATATTACTATATGGATAGCCTTGACTTGCAATGCCTTAACAACAATAACACTTATCTTATTATTATACTTATTATTATTATTTATTTAATTATTTTATTACAATAATTGTGCAAAAACGGTCCTAATATCCTTAAAAATCTCATCTATTTGAACAACTGTGTACTAAAAACTAAAACTACAAAATTTTAAAGCTAAAAAAATGGCACACACTATTTTTGATAAATAATTTACTTGAGTAAACACAAACAGAGCAAGATGTCCGAATGAGAACACATCTAGAGATGGTCCATATCTGTGGGTCTCGCTGAGAGCTTCTGGTGGCATGTACACAGTGGTCCCTGGAGTCTTAGTCAGAGTCTGTGCTAGCTGACCTGGTCTAAAATTCACCATGCGAGAATTGCCCAAGTCTGTGATTTTGGCACACAGAGATGAAGTTAGGAGGACATTCCTAGCCGTCAGGTCTCTATGTACTATTGGTGGAGTCCGGCCATGCAAATACACTAGTCCACTGCTAGTATCAGTGAGAATGGATCTTTTAAGTGCTAAAGGAATATTAGGAGAACACTCCAGCAGGTCGTCAACACTCATTTCTAGTCTCTCCATCACAAGGAGAGGTAGATTGGAACCTTCCAGGATACACAGACCAAGGAACTGTGTTATGTTAGGATGTCGGAGACCTGCCATGAGTTGACATTCCTGCCGATACTTTCTAATAATATCTTGAACTCCTTCATTGCCAGCTTGCAGTAATAATTCATGAATCTGTTTCGCAGCACAGAGAGTTTCTTCATATTGGACCTGTCAATTTAATGATAAATAGTCATGTATGTATTTTATCATTTGCATATAAAAACATTATACATTAATATTATGTCTTGATCATATATTTATTTATTAATAAATACATGACATAACAATTCATTATTTTTTTTTAAGGTTGCAAAGTTTCATCAATTTTCTCGAAATGAATAAAATTAAAAAACTTATCTCATCTCTTTATCAAGTTTAACCTCAAAAATTTGTAAGTATTTAGATGTATATGTATTATACATTTTGATATACTCCATCAGTATTTCCATATCATGCAAGCATTAAATATTTTACCTTATTGAACACTGCAAAATTTAACACTCTAACATGCCTGTGCCTAGTTCTGGACAATTATATTTCTGATGCATGGCGGAGTTACCTCTGCATGACAATGCTTTGAATAATAGCTAACTGTAATACTTTGAAGTTTAACTGTATTGCTATGTTAAAAAAAAATTTGATGCACTATAATCAAATTATACACTCATTGTACAATATGGGGGCGGCATATCACTCTCACGCTTGTATTTTCACATGCATTTGGCTCGTGATATACTTATGCGAGTTCTTGAAATATCTCCCCATATTGACTACTCCTGCAACAAGTATCACTTACATAGTTGTATGCAGACTTTTTTGAAAGGGTCATTATAATTTTGACTACACCCATGCTTATTGATTCTATAAGGACACCTATTTTTACAAACAGTGTAGCTAAATGTGCATTAAAGCTAGCAGTTAGCCCCTGCAGTTCCAGTAGTAGTGTCGCGTAGTCAGACCCTTTACCAAACCACTACACTAGGGAAGGGTTTGGTGACACTGCAGCACTTCCTCAGTTTTTTACACTCAGAATGTGAAGAGTAAAATGTGGTCGGAATTAATAATGAATATCATTAACACAGCCATAGTAACTGCTGATAGGAATTAAGCTTGGGAGTATGGGGGTGGTGGGGTGGGGTGCAGTGCAGCACGGAAGCAGTAACAGGCTGCATTAAAATTGCATTCTATTTGAACTGATTCAAAGCACTAGTATCACCAGACCCTTTCCCCGCATATGGGTTTGGAGAGGGTCTGGCTATGCGACATTATTCCAGTAGATCATTGTCAAGATTAAGTGGGGCCTTCACCATAAAATTGTAGTTTACATTTTTTGTCATAACTTTACAGTGCATGCATACTTTTCACTATGAGGCTCACAATATTGTTCATCTGAAACTCTTCAAAATGAACTGAAATTATGGCCCTGCGCAACTAAACCCCTTCTACTCCAACGTCAAGATTTCAAACTTCACACATACACTTTGTTCAGAAAGTGAATTGGGGGATTTTTCTAAATATTTTTAATTATTTATATTAATTCTTTTTTTGAAAAAAAACACATGAATAACTTGACCAAAATAATTTTTTTTAAATGACCGATTCACTTGCTAGAGTAGATAAAAAATCTTTCAGAAGATAAAATATCACTGTAAAACATAGTGAAAACAAGTTATGACTTTTAGAAGATTGACAGTTTCACTTATGAGATAATTGTGGCAAACCACAACGCAAATGAAGCATATTGTCAACACAGGTCCCTACACAAGACTTAAAAAAAATAGATAACTATGAATGTAGAAGCCATTGTACATTGTATTAATATCAGATCTAGTGGGTCTTGTGCCTCATAATTGCCTCAAAAAAGCACCCAACTGTATGATACTTGATTTGCCCTCCTTCTTCGACACATTTACTACTCAATTTTTCATCTCCTATGGGCAACCCTGGTAATTAGTATTTTCAATACTTCTCCTTTGTGATATTGTGCGGTGGAATCATTGGCAACTGTAGTTATACAAGAAACCAATCCCTGCCTAACACTGCTGTGTCATGAAACTGCCAAGGAATGCCCAATAAAGCAAAATATTATCTAGGTTTGTATATTCTGACAGATCCTGAACTACTCTTTCGAAGTTCAGGAGAGGATTCACTAACCTCTACAATACAATACAGTATAGAGCATCCTGAAATAAACCCTATTGAACATCCATTATATGGCCCCATCACTTTTTACCAGCAATGTTTATAAAGATCGTCAGTTTGGACATATCAAAGCTTAATTGTTGATATTTCAGGTGTGGATCTAGCATACTATTTTCAGCAGAATAAATAAATGCCAAACTTGATCTGCTTTGGCACACTACAAACTTGATAGGTCATATTGAAAAGACAAAATTAAAAAAAACCTGACTCAGCATACCAATAAGTAGAGGTGCATTCTTTAAAGATCGCAATTACTGAAGGATGAGGAAAAAGAACAACAAACAAAAATGGATTGCTTCAATAATGCTTTTATTTCCACTTACAGGAATGACATACAGCAGCTAAAAAAAGAGGCCTCATTTAAAAAAAGGAGGCTCCTACAACACCAGTCAAGCCCCATCAAATATGCATTTCAAATATGTACACTGTTTATTTATCTTAATTTGAACAGAACTTACTATACTAAACAAAGGTAATTCAATACAAGTAAGTACACTGCAGGACACAAGCTTTAAAATGAGTGTGCTGTCAAGCAGAAGTAAAAATTTGCTTCCATATGGCCATGCATAAATTTTAGCTAACTAACCAAGGTGGGTAGTCTCCTGTCCAAGTCTTAGACTTCACTCTAGCCTTCCTTCAAAACAAGAGTGCCATGATAGCTTCAAGGACGTCTATTTCGCCGCCCATAACGCCGGTTAGGACGGAATAAAAAAAATAATAATAAAGCCAAAAGATTAAAAAAATCATTCTATTTAGCTATGGTGAAAGCCCCTAAATTGTGCTTGTTGAGAAACATAATATGCATTTTGTCTTGTACTGATAAACAAATAACTTAGTTACTAACACAAATCACATAACTTAAAAAAAAATTGTATAAAATTGGTTAGATTTACCAGATAGCTAAGTGACGATGTGGCAAAACATTAACATACCTCTACTACTGAGCCATAAGAGCCTACGCCCAGAGTTTTTCCAGTGGCAGTCACTTTATTCAGGAAGAAAGAGCTAAGCTGTGGGTCATCCCTGAAGGATATAGATCTGGCAAACCTAGCAGCCATTTAAAGAATTAAATCTGGTACCACACAAAGAAAGGTTCGCGGAACTAGTCTGCTGAACTATTTTTCTACAAACTGGGTACTGTCATAGACTGCCTATTATAGAATAAGACCAAATAGGGAAACAAAGTATCTGGCGAGCGCAGCCCACTACTCGGAGAATCTGGTGTCATCCAGTCACCCGGAAATTCTGTCACCACGGCAACAACTTTTCCTTAGGAAATACTGTCGCTGCGGAAAACTGGGGACACAATTTTCCGAGGAAATATTATTGTCGCTGTTAGGAAATTTTGTCGCACCTGTATTGTCTTTTAGCTGATAATATTATGTATACATCAGAGTTTCATCTAGGACTTTGTCTTAGAGAAGCTGGATAGGTGTTAGGGTGTATCATCATTACATAAAGTATTCCCTGTCTAATTTGGCTTCTCCTGAAGATGGTCTATTATCAGGGGACATTCCATTGAGGGGACTACAATAGTGATAAAATTATCTGTGGAGCCATCCTCTACCTCCTTCATTTCATATTATGCCACATGAATATCAAAGAAAGTCAATATTTTTTTTTTTATGTTGTATTTTGTTGTTGTTTTTGTTTTTAAATCTCTCAACTTATCAAGTTAAAAATGGGGTGTTGGATAACTCAGTTTTTGGTGTTAAGTAGGAGGCACTGCCTGGACACCCCAGTTTAAAGCTTTATATTGTTTCCATAGTTAGTCACAACTATAAGATATTTGAAATGGTGAAACTAAAGGATATAAGGCATTAATGCTCATTTGGTAAAGTATGTGTATGTTGTGGAAGTTATAAGTAGGGCCTGCCAGGTTATACTCTGAAATTTTTAGAATTTTTTTTTTTTTTCTAAAAAAGTGAGTTTTTATTCCAAAAGAATAATATTTTATTCTAGACATTTTCATATTGTTCTCTTATTAATCTAATTAGAAATAAGTGAAGTTGTGATGATTGCAGTATAGCTTAGAGTTGGTAACATGAAATGAATGAGTAAAACTATCAGTTTCCTACTACATTACTCAATATGAAGGATAGCTAGCTAATGAAAAGGCACAATAATTGTGATGATAAAGGCACAATAATTGTGATGATAAAGGCACAATAATTGTGATGATAAAGCCTTTTCAATCCACAAATTATGGCACTGGTGGCTGAAGCCAGTGGCCCTGGGTTCGCTTCCCGGCGACGACCAAGATTTTTCATTTTTTTCCTTTGCTTTTTTCCAGAACCCTTTAGGTGAGAAAGTTTCTATCTAGTTTGTATGAAGGGTCAGAACTTGATAATGGTGATGATAAAGCCTTTTCAATCCAAGCGGTATACTACTCAACAGTATAAATGGAAAATTTGAAGCTCTTGGAAGTCGAGGGTTGTCGCAGCTCAGTGGTTAGAGCACTGGTGGCTGAAGCCAGTGGCCCTGGGTTTGATTTCCGGTGACGACCAAGATTTTAATTTTTTCCTTTGCTTTTTTCCAGACCCCTTTAGGTGAGAAAGTTAGTGCCACATGTCAACTCTAATAGTTCATTATAAATACATGGTCGGCAGTCATAACAAGTAGTGCTGTAAAGTTAGTGGTTAATATAGCTGAAAATTTATGTTAGAGTTTAGTAGCGGCTAAAGTTTTTATGTATTTCACTGTATTTAAAACAATTAAGACATACTTCCACTGGCAGTACTACACCAAATTGTATCAGACACATCTGTGCATATGTATTATTAGTGCTATTATACAAAATTACAGGAAACACATTCTTATGTAATTATGTTTAATAGCTGCTATCAGACTACAACTTTAATTTGCTCGATTCATCCCAATCTAACAATACCTCCCTTCACTTTTGTGGGGGCAAGACCCCACACACTGGGTGTGGCCAGGCAGAGCCTATACCCTGAACGTTGAACTGTTAGGTGTATGTGTGTGCATGTGCGCAGTGCGCAAGAGTGTCGTGTACATATGGGTTGTGGTGTGCATCATTTATGTTAGATTCTTCTAGAACATTTGTGAGCATGTGTGTTCATGTCAGTATTTAAAGGATTATATCACACGTGGAAAGTTAGTTCTGTTTCAGCTAATTCCATCTTAATGTGTTTCTCTATCTCGTCTTTGTATTTGGATTAAAACCTAACTTACTTTGACCGGTTGTGACCCACAAAGGGTAGTTAATAACACGACTGCTATGAGAAGCCAGGAACTTGGTGGTAGCTTACTAACTTTAAAGGACAAGGAGTCCCGGTTTTAATCAGCCCAAGGTCTCTCCTTCCACAACTGGCAGCAGCAGTGGTTCATTTCGAAGTAATACTTGACTCTGAATTGCTGGATTTCAATCTAACCATCATCAATGTTACCAACTCAATCTGGCGCTATGTTTAATAGCTTTCATCAAAGACAGACAATAACATTAGAACATTTGTGTTGTGTATTTGTAGTGTACTGTGAAAAGTTATTTTAAACAGCCTTTATTGTATTGTTTCATTATTGTAGATAGCTACCTCGACGTTCATAAAGCTGAGGACAGAGTATGCCTGACAAGAAGGGTAGAGGAAAGCAACAACCTGAGCGCTCCTTGGACTGTATTGATGAAGACGAGGTCTTGGAAGGGGGGACTCGGCAGCATCGGCAGCTGAAGACGTTCTCAATCTGACGAATTCCAGGGTTCATAGAGAAGAGGAGTCCTCAGATGATGAAGAGGAAATGGAGGAGTAAATTAGATGGTGAAAGGAAAGATAGGGATGTATTGTTAGAGGATAGGCATGATGAGGTAGAAGTCATCAGAGCTGGTAGTAGCGGACATGGAAGTAGTACAGCTTCCAGTCCAGGGTGTAGCCCAGGACTAGTGCAAGACACCTTCTTAGATTTGAAATTACAAGACCTTAAAGTAAATAGGAGGTACTGGAAGACTTTGTTGTTGGGTAAATTACCTGGTAAACCGAAGGAAATGATTGTTGAGTTGTTTGAATGAAGTGACTGTGCCTAGTGAAGTTAAAAGTGCATTGCTGAATAAAGTTGGATTGAGTAAAATGGAAATTGAGGTCAAACTTTTTCAGATTTGGAAAGTGATACAGGACATGGATAGGTTGGCCAAGATGAAACATGTCATTGCTCTAGTTGAAAGGTTAGGCATCATATGCAAGAACAAACAAGACTTGATGTTGTTCCTAGTGTAAGGGTTGTATTGTAAGAGATTGTCTGTGGCAGAGATAGATGTTTGGTTTAATTCACTAGCACTTCTAGCACTACAGGCCATTATTTGGCACATGTTCACTGATTCCACTCGCTGATCGTCGATGTCGTCGATGTTGTCGATGTCACCCTGGTTGAAAATCTCGAGAAGAATTTATCCATTTTTGAAATCTTTGTAATTGCTGAAGGTATTCATTTGACCATCTTTCACCAATGTTGAGTTAATGCTTGACATAGAGACCATCTTTTGAGTGCATTAAGTTTACTGTCAGAGTAATCATGACTAGTATTGTTCAGTTATACTACTTCGAAGGGCAAACAAAGCCTGAAATGTTATAGATTATAAAGTAGTCAAGTATTGGTCAATTGGAGTGTAGCTGATCTTGCCATTCGAGTACTTTAATTGTCCAAGGGTCTCAGAGGTTACTGTCTGGCACGGAACACACTAGTCTTAATTAATATCCACTTTAGATGATACAGAGTTTTGGGGAGTTAATGACATTGTCGACAGCAATGGTTGAAAGTCAACTGCTTCTATCTCACACTCAATTTAAGACTAATCTTACTGACCTCATGTTTCCACATTCTTATTCACGGTAGTCTTAGTGATAATTTTTACTATTTTTAAAGGAGTGATCTATTTTCAGTGTAGTTAATGAAATAAAATAACTAACTTTTGTGGTCAATTTTCGAGGTTGATTTTTTGGGTTATTTCATGGTTTAATGACACATCTGTTATCATAGTGCATGTTAATTATATTATTTATACATGTATTTTGTATGAATTGTAAATCCAACCTCCATTTGTCCTGCAGCATTTTTCCAATAGGTGCAACCTTCAGTTAAAAAACTGTTTTCAGCTTTAGGAGCTAGACAGCTGTGATCTTTCCTTCTGTAACTACTTTCACACAATAAAAGAAAAATAATTAATCTTGACAAACTTCCTCTTTGGGAATGCACAGGCATTTAATTGACTTATTAGTTAGCCTATTTCAATCAAATGAAACAAAGGAAATGTATAACTGGCCATAATTTTGTCACACTGTTCAAGTTCCACCTTGGCCGGTGGAAAAGCAATTTGTAAACAGTATAAATATTATTGAATTTTAAGGAAGTAAAATGTAAGTCATACTTTTATACCAAAGTTTGCACATTAGTTTTTATACAGCTACATCACATTTTTCCAATACTAATAAATTATTAACAACAAGATCCCAGCTCTGGTAATAATCGAGCCTCTCACTCATTAAAGTATATTTCATTATTAAACCTGTGGTATAAAACTTTGCTCTACTGTCATATCCTTATTACAATTCATGAAATATTTCAATAAAATTACTCTTAACAACTTGTATCTACTCAACAATTCGTACATTTAGCTAATTTGAACACTCGTCAGTCCCTGTGTTTGGATTATTTTGCCTTCTCAGCAGCTTTGCATACTCATTGTGCACATAGGACCACCTACATGGGGATGTAACCAGTACACAACAAATTACAGTTTTCTGCATACATTTATAATGTTACAATAAATATGGCTTATTTTTGTGGTATGATTCTCATACTATAACACAAATAATACTTATTTTTTAATTATTTTACTAATGGTCACAAGAGCAGATTAAGATGATACACTCTGTATGATTGTATGCCTATATACTTGCTCTTGTGTGTGTATGTTTGTCAAGAGCCCGTTTGTAAGAAGCAATTACTACTGACAATGCCAGAGTACATACGATTCAATGGTTGATGAAGCATACACTATAGGAACATGAAAATATGGAACCCTAAAAGGAAGTCATTGTTGTATGATGTATTTCAGTATTTTACATATATAAGGTATCTATCTGCCATTGTCAGTATGGCCCTCACTGCATGACATTGTTGTGGTGATTTATGAGACTCACACTGTAAGAAGCCTCACAAGAGACATCTACTCACTGTGGTTTCTGTGGCTTCTTCCTTGCTAGTAGAAATTAATGGAAATATAAGAGAACTGAAAAATAGAAAATGAAGATAAGACGAATGCATCAAACCTCTTACACCAATCCATCATTTCTTACAGAGTGCATGGAACAATCTTATGTTAATTATATTGTAACTTTACCTTAACCAATACATAATTCCTGAAAATGAAACAATTAACTTGACAATCAATTAGCTAATAAAACAGTACCCTACTAAAAAGCACTGCAGTAGTCCTTTATTATCTCAACTTAGAAAAAAGTTAAGTATTGTGTACTTTACAAGATACATTGTATTTGATCTAGCATTTATTGTAACCAAATAAATTATAAAAATAATCAATTAGAGTTTTTGGGAGTGAGCGTAGCGAGGAGACACTCACAGGAGTAACACAATTGAAAATCGGGGATGTTTGTTTATTGGCGAGCAGCGAAGCAAGTGAGACAGTATTAGGGGTGGATAATGCAAAACCGGGTATATGTTATCGGCGAGCGAGCGTAGCGAGCGAGACACTTACACAATTTAAAATCGAGGATGTTTGTTTATTTATGTACGTATGTCATTTTGTACCTTGACCCTCTTATTTTGTGTTCGCTCCGCGTTCGACCCCGTCACAAACTTCACTAAACAGAATCCTCGGTTTAGCGACCATTACCAGTATCACCTTAGAAATTGAATAGTTTACCGCTTTGAATTGTTTTGCGGGTGCAGTTAAAACTCAAAACATTATGGGAGCTCTATTTCTATTCGTGTTAGTGGCGGTGGTAAGTTAATACCTATTTGTCACAGTTATAAGCCCTACTCAACAGTATGGAATTGAATCCCCTTTACCGCATATACTTAATTTAAAAACTCAACTTTATTTTAGTAGCTTAAGTGTTAGTTGTTAAAATCAATCATTTAACAATAGTGTCGTTTAAGGCTCGCTCGCTATTTGTGCTCAAGCACACCACTAGTTGGCGAGCGAGCGAGGGTTAACGCAATCGAGATTTCGCTATAACTAGTGATGTGCTTGAGCACAAATGGCGAGCGAGCCTAAAGACTATACTATTTTTATATGAATGATTTTGACTTCTAACACTGAAGCTACTGAAAATAAGGTCCAGTTTTTAAATTTCGCATACAGGGTAAAGGGATTTCAGTGCCATAGTAACAACTCTCTGCAACTGCTTGAATTGAAGGGAAAAAACAACAAAACAATACACGTTATTTAAAAGTTTTCTTTGTGATATTCTTTAGCTAAGTAGTGGTTGTAACACACAATGCTTTGACACAACTGGACATGCACCTACACAGACTTACCTTCGCGGTAGTCTAGTGGACAATGTATTTTCAAGTAAATACTGTTGCGCACGGCTTATAACCATGACAAAGAGCGCATTGACCTACCACCGCCACTAACTCGAATAGAAATGGAAGTCCCTTAAGTTTTCAAGTTTTAACTGCACCCGCAAAAGAATTCAAAACGGTAGAAGCGCAGCTTGACAAAGACTTCGCAATTGTTTCAAGAAGAGAGTAGCTGTAAACTTTTTCGTTGAAACAAAGTTGCGTAAGGCAGTGTAGCAGGAGCTGGAAAAGAAACAATTGACAGGAAAACCAGATTTCAGCCACAATTAAAAAAAAACAACCTTAGATAGTTCCACTGCCCAAAAGGTAAATGACAGCACAGGCGGGTCTGAGGAAGTTGTGCAGTATTGCATCCACATCAAAAAATGCCTCTTTATCCAAGTAGGTTAATACATATCAGAAAGTCATTTACCAGTCCTAACCCTTCATCTATATTCAGAGAATCGCTTTACCAAATCTTCATGGAACTTTCACCATAATTGCAGAGTCCCTTTACCAAACAATCACAAATTACTGAATGGTCACAAAAATTTTTACATACATTCATAGGATGCCTGTACTTGTATTGCAAATAAAAAACACTACAAATTCTATCCACAAGACCCCTTTGCCAATACTCACAAGTACTCTGTATCAACATAGAAACACCTACTGATTATTCATTAGAATGGTTACTCATTGCCAGGGGGGTGGTTGGGTGCTTCTTTAAATGAGGCAGACTAAATACAAAACGGTATACATTCTGTACTTCCTGGATACTCGATTCTTTCAAATTGAATTCACAATTTTCTGTTAACGTGTGGTAGTGTACTTCCTTGAAATCGTGCACTCAATCTGGGCCTTGAGGACGGCTTCATACAGTACCTCAAACCTGGCCTGGATGCACATTTTTCTGCAAAACAACTCACTGTGTCAACACTGCTATCTTTGGCACAAGAACTTATTACTCTGAGTAGAAAAAACTTTTGTTAACCTCAATTATCTCAAAACTACATTTTCCCAAAGTGGTCATACTTCGGTACATCATAACTTACTCTCACTATGTTTTATTCTTATGTTTATATATCATCTTAAAGCTCATATTCTACTCTTTAAAATGAATTGATACTTTTTCAAAAAATTATTTTTTTCTTCAGTAATGCAAGTTTTTCTAAAAAAAAGAATTTTTGGACATTTTTGGACAAATACAATTATAAAAAAATAAATAAGGAGAAATTCCAAAAAGTATCAATTCAATTATAAGATAAAAGTATACTGAATGTATGAAAAAAGTTTGGAGTGTTGAGGATCATGTCTGATGGGGGTTACATCGTACCGAATAGGTAAAGGGTGAGTGGACGATGAAACCGATCACTTTGGGTGGGTGGGGCCAAGTTGATATATCTGTAGTTCATCTTGAAGATGATGTTTTACTCATCATTTTAAGACTTGAAGTATGAAAAAATACACATGGATGACTGAGTTATGACCAAATAAGCAAAACACCCCAAAAATGGTTCCATCCCCCCTTAAAAGCTTTTCCCCCACCGCTCCCCCCTCCCCCCTCTAACAGATCGCACATACTTTACCAACCAAGAGATCACACATACTTTACCAGCCAAGAGATGAGGATTACTGCATATGTTGATGGCCTGGTTAGTACAATGAACCCAGGAATTCCTGCTGATGGGAACAACATAATCGATTCTATTCCCTTACCTAAGATTAAACCGCATGTGTGCAACCAACAATACCAAGACATAAATAACTTGGAAATGAACCTGGTTGATTTAGTTGCTACTTGCCAACGGCACACAAGATGCTCAACATCATATTGCTTGAAGCGTAAGAGAGGCAAGCAGGAGTGCAGGTTCGGCTACCCCAAACCATTACAGCAAGTGACTACTATCACCACACAAGAAGGTGAACCTGTAGTGCTGACTTCCAGAAATGACAATTTGTTGAATGCCTACAACCCAGTACAATTGTCAGCTTGGAGAGCCAATGTTGATATGCAGTACATTATGTCCAGAAACAAAGTCATCAAGTATGTGGCAAAATATGCTACCAAATCTGAGCCTGGTTCAAAAGGTCTGCAAGAAGTATATAGTACAATCATGAAAAGCATCAAAGAGGATGCCACACCACTCAAAGTAGTGCAAAAGCTATAAACAAGCACTATTGGAGAGAGAGATTTTTCTGCACAGGAGACATGTCATCTTCTTTTGATGCTGCCCTTGTTTAGAGCTTCTCGAGATTTTGTTGTTCTTAGTCTTGATGGTTCTCGACAGGTGACCGAAACATTTGAAGAAGACAAATCTGTGACTGTGGATTCCCAACTGGACCACTATTGTGCTCGTCCTGATGTCCCAGAGTTTAGAGAAGTGTCCCTGCTGAAATAACTTCCTGTAATGGAGACTGCAAAAATATTATCGCTAATGAACCACCTCTTCCGGTCGAAAGAAAAAAGAGTCTCACTGATGATGTTGTTGTCACTAGCGTTGACACTCATACTCACCAATTCCACTATACCCTGTCAATGAAGAGTGGCAGCATGCACAATGTGAAAGACTTGGATTGCAGTACTGTGGACCAAATGAAGTCACTCCTGGTGGTTCTAATGTCCCATTAACACGTCCGACCAATTTCAGGAAGATATGTAGCTACGAGCGCTAACAACGTCGATAATCAAAATGTTTATCAAAGGTAAAATCGTTATATTATTTCGAGGACAAGTATGACACATGGACACTGACTATGAGAGTCAAGAATCACGTGACTAATGAGTGAGTGAGGAGTGACGTATTGACAATGACGTAATGAATGATAATTATAATGATGCGAGTTCAAAGCTCGATAGCTCCACTACAGTACTCCCCTCTCAGTGTTCACGACACATAGGAAGAGAGATGCTTTGGCCAATGGACCTGACGTCCTGAGCGAGTGACACGTTCGATCGGAGAATTGACGGTGTGCAAAGGCCGTTCCGGAATGTCGACCAGATGGGCAGGTTTAAGGCGATCTACGGAAATGGTGTCCTGTCGACCGTTGACCTTTATTGTGAAATGTTTGTCGGTGCGAGATACTATTGGGTACGGTCCATTGTACGGAGGTTGGAGCGGTTTGCGAACAGCATCTTGCCTAATGAAGACATGAGTTGTGGTTGCCAAGTCCGGATTTATGTGACTGTTGCTATGAGCTGGGCGAGGGGGCAATGGGCGGATTTGCTGCATGTGTGATTTCAACTGATGTACAAAATTTGAAGGATCATCGAGGGCTGTATTGGAAGGAGGACTGAAAAATTCACCTGGAAGTCGAAGGGACGTGCCGTATACCATTTCTGCAGCTGTAGCAGATATATCCTCCTTGAAGGCAGTCCGAATTCCAAGCAACACGAGTGGAAGTGCATCTACCCAATGCGCAGGGTCAGTCTGTGTCTTCAATGCTGCCTTGAGTTGGCGATGAAAGCGCTCAACCATACCGTTAGCTTGTGGGTGGTAGGCAGTAGTGCGAGCTCGTTTCGTGCCAAGCAGTGACATCAAGGAATCCCACAAGTTCGATTCAAATTGACGTCCACGATCCGAAATTATGGTAGAAGGTACTCCATAACGTGAAATCCATCCACTAATAAAAGCACGAGCCACGGATTCAGCAGTGATGGAAGTGGTGGGAATGGCTTCTGGCCATCTGGTGAACCGGTCGACACAAGTTAATAGGTAAGTGAAGCCTCGTGACGGCGGAAGTGGTCCAACTAGGTCGATGTGTACAACATCAAAGCGGGAAGTGGCAGACGGAAATGAAGACAGTGGAGCACTTGAATGCCTGTGGACTTTTGCACGCTGACACTGGACACATGAGCGAGTCCATCTTCGAACATCTGCGTTGATGCCAGGCCACACATAGCGAGCAGTGATGAGACGTTGTGTTGCCCGAATACCTGGGTGGGACAAACCATGCAGTGAGTCGAATACAGTTCGTCTCCACTGTAGGGGCACTAGGGGTCGCTGTGTACCAGTAGAAGTATCGCAGAGAAGAGGTATGTCGGTGGTAGGGAGTGGAATTGCTTCAACAACTAAGGGAGATGAAGGAGAAGATTGCAATGCTCGAATCTGCGTATCTGTCACTTGTGCTTGAGCCATGGCTGCATTGTCCACTATAGGAGGTTGTCCTGAAAGTACTGCATTCATCTCGATGCGTGAAAGAGCATCTGCCACAACGTTCTGTGATCCTCGAATGTGATGAATGGCTGAGGTGAACTGAGAGATGTAATCCAACTGACGAGCTTGTCGTGGAGAATGGCGATCAAGACGTGTGTGGAGAGCATGTGTCAATGGCTTATGATCCGTCCACACGTGAAAGTGACGACCTTCAAGGAAATGGCGAAAATGACGGATTGCGAGGTAGATAGCCAGTAGTTCCCTGTCGAAGGTACTATACCGCGTTTCAGCCGGTTTCATCTTTTTCGAAAAGAACGAGATAGGATGCCAGGTACCGTTGCTGTATTGTTGCAGCACGGCGCCTACAGCCAAATCTGAAGCATCCGTCATCACAGAGGTAGGAGCATCAGGTCTCGGATAGGAGAGGAGGGTTGCATTTGCTAGAGCGTCTTTAGTGGCATTGAAGGCAGCAATTGCGTCCTCAGACCAGTTGAGGGTAGCAGAAGTTGATTTGCGGTTGGGAAGAAGTTCGTGGAGAGGGTGCATAAGCTCAGCTCCATGGGGTAGGAACCTGTGATAAAAATTCACGAGACCCATGAACTGCCGTAGCTGTTGATCAGACTTGGGTAGTGAGAAATCACGAATGACCCGGACCTTATCGAGCAAAGGAGAGATGCCATGTTGATTGATGCAGTGGCCAAGAAAACAAATTTCTGAGGCACCAAAAACGCACTTGTTGGAGTTGATGACCACACCATGTGAAGAGAGGCGTTCGAGTACGCTGCGCAAGTGCTGAAGGTGCTCCTCCGGTGTAGCGCTGGCGATGAGAACATCATCCACGTATGCGTAGCTGAAGTCCAGTCCCCGAAGAACATTGTCGATAAATCTCTGGAAGGTCTGGGCGGAGTTCCGCAAACCAAATGGCATTCGTACGAACTCAAACAAGCCAAATGGAGTAGTGATGGCTGTTTTCTGTATGTCATCTAGTTCCACCGGGATCTGATGATAGGCACGTACCAAGTCCAGTTTAGTGAAAACGGTAGCACCATGAAGTGACGCTGAAAAATCATGTATGTGGGGGATGGGGTAACGATCAGGAACTGTTATTCTATTAAGAGCACGGTAGTCTCCGCAAGGGCGCCAGTCACCAGTGTTCTTCTTGGGCACCATATGCAACGGAGATGCCCAGGCGCTAGAGGAAGGACGTATGATTCCTAATTCCATCATGTGCTGGAATTCCTGCTTGGCTGCACGTAGACGGTCTGGGGCCATTCTTCTTGGTCGAGAAGAAACTGGAGGTCCGGTGGTTTCAATATGGTGAGTAATTTTATGCTTCACAGGGGTATTCAGTGTACAAACTTGAGTTAATGCTGGAAACTCTGCCAGGAGCTGAAGGTAAGGGTCGTTTTGGGTCTTGGGTACAATGGAAGGGCTGGGGGAAGAATCCGAGGAAAGGATGCCCTGGATGCGCAGGTTGGTAACCGCATCACTTAACCGACGGTGCTTCATGTCGACCGACAACCCAAAGTGCCGGAGAAAGTCTGCTCCGAGAATGGGCCTCTGCACATCAGCGATGATAAAGATCCACGCAAAAGAACGACGAAGACCCAAGTTGAGAGTTAAGGATTGTTTGCCATAAGTCGTAATGGGGGTGCTGTTTACTGCTATGAGGGTGAGTTTATCAGGTGGAGATTTACGTTTGGAAAGGGTGAGAGGAATGACGCTAACTTCAGATCCAGTATCCACCAGGAATCGTGTACCAGTGTGTGTGTCCGTAACATAAAATAGGCGACTAGTGGGAATAAGGCCGGGAACCCCCGTCACCGCTAGGGTCCGGCCGTGGAGTTTCCCCAGTTGCATGGTTCTTTACACTTCTGAGCTGCTTCCCCAAACTTGGCATGATACCAACAGAGAGAGTCAGCAGACTGAATAGAGTCCTTGGGTGCGGGACTACTACGGAATCGGCGAGAGTTTGAGCGACTACGACGGGCTGAAGGTGTGTTGGAGGTAGTGAGTGCTGTAACCAGATCGGTGAGATGGGCCACTTCCTTTCTTAGTTGCTTGACTTCCACAGAACTCTCAGCATGAGCATGACCTACTGCAGCTACAACTGGAGTAGCTACCTCCATTATCTTATCTGCCATCTCTGCAAGTTTGTCAAGTGTAGTTGTTGAGTCAGCAGAAGCTAGGACCATCCTGACATTGGCAGGGAGTCGCTGGAGAAATAACTCACGAAGGAATGAGGTTGAGTCTGCTCCAGATGCTAACTTGTCCCCCAAAAGCTGCTGCATTCTCCGGAGGAGTTGCGTTGGCTTCCTATCGCCGAGTTCCTCACCGCTGATAAGCTGCTGGAGCTTGCGTTGTTCCGACGCAGCAGTACGTTTAATTAATTGCGTCTTCAACGTATCATACGGATGGTCGGTGGGCGGGGTCAGAAGTAAGTCTCTGACTTCCATGGCGAATTCGGGGCTGAGGGAACTAACGACATAGTCAAACATCGTTCTCTGTGCGGAGATACCCCTGGTGGTGAACTGGGCCTGTACCTGGGCGAACCAGACTTCGGGGTCGGTAGGCCAAAAAGGCGGCAACTTCAGCGTTACTGCTGTGACAGCAGGAGCTGGAGGTGAAGCGGGGCTATCGTCAGTCATGAAGTCGTCGGGGTCACCAATGTAGCTACGAGCGCTAACAACGTCGATAATCAAAATGTTTATCAAAGGTAAAATCGTTATATTATTGCGAGGACAAGTATGACACATGGACACTGACTATGAGAGTCAAGAATCACGTGACTAATGAGTGAGTGAGGAGTGACGTATTGACAATGACGTAATGAATGATAATTATAATGATGCGAGTTCAAAGTTCGATAGCTCCACTACAGATAGTTGGCGATGGAAATTGCCTATTTCGATCCTTTTCTTTGATTCTTACAGGATCGGAAGAGCAGCACTTCGCTATACGAGGTGCTATCGTACAGCACATGAGAACAATTGGGGATGCATATGGCCACATCAGATTGCTCCTCTTCTGAGACAGATTCAAAATTTTGGAGAAGTGCACCTTGTTGGCTCAGTTTATACAGATGCAAAATGGGAGCTGGGAATTGAGCAGTATATTGCAGCAACCAGGATGAATCAAAACAGGGCAGGGGATCAGAGGTTGAAGTCATGGCATTGGCACACCTTCTGGATACCCCAATATACAGTTATGATACCGTGAGTGGTTGGAATCTATATATCCCAGGTATGGTGCATGGTACATTTAATTTCAGTCATACAGATACACATCAAAATGGTTATGTATGTGCACCATGCTGTTAACCACTATGATGTGGTCAATTCAGTGCAGTAATTGGTTAAATTTGGCAAAATTTAATAGTGGTCACATCAAATGCATAGCGCACAGGCTTTGTAATTATTGTCTTTCTTGCTGTAAAGCAGGCATTGTCTTTATGGTAGTAGTTTGAGTTGACTTTATTAGGAGACACCACAATTAGCATTCTTGGACTCATGTACTGATTTCACAATGTGTGGGCTGTAATAATGTGGAGCACTGAGCTCTTTGTGTGCCTCTGCAAAGACGACCTCCAGGAATGCATTTTTTGCTGGGATTTCCGGTGTTTCCTGAGCTCACTAACTTGGTGGCAGGGAGACCCAGTAATCACAAAGTGTCGTCTATGTCCACACATTTCGGTACAGTTCGCCATCCAAATAGTCCTCAAATTATTTGTCCATTTAGAACCTAGCTTGTGTGCCAGTATAAATAACTGGGTTTTTAAGCTGGAGGTCCTAAGTTATTTTTCATCAACTATATTCAACTAAACGTCATATTTTATGCTCATCAAATTTATACTTAAGTTCTTAAAAATTTCAATGTCAAGTATTGAACTCAAGCCTTATAAATTTTAAATATTTTTATAGTCAAATTCTTATACTCAAGTGCTTCAAGTTTACACCTGCGTAAAGAAGAATTTTAACTGCAGCAAGCTGCTGACAAATGTACACCTTATTTGCTTTAACTTTTAGTATTAACTTTCTTCTTTAAATATGAAGGAGGAAATTAATGGTTTTTATCATGAACATAAATTTCATTTGACTAGCAAAAATTTTCAAGTTCTACTGTTTTAACAGTCCTGAAGCATTTTTTGTATCACAAAATATATTATTAAACATTTTCACAAATAATAATAATAATGATCTTACATTTATTAAAAATTTTCTAAAAAGGACCCAAAGTAAATATCAGTGCATTTAAAAATGTGACTACTATGGTCTCCTCTGAAATATTCGGAGGGGGGCAATCATCTGTCGAAGATGAGTACAGATGATTGTCCATATCTATCATATGTCACATCCAAAATTACCAACTTTTAAAAGACGTGAAATTGTGTGCAGTAATAGTAAATAACACATATGCAATACATTGTTAGGAATAGTGTATACAGTATCAACTGACAGATTGTCTACCTGGTTTATACAAAACTTTGAAATGGTTGGTAACTTTGTATGTGTGTATGTTATGGTATGCTGATGAGCTCAAAAAAGAGCGAAACAATCATTTCCCCTCCTAAAATTATCATACAGTGTACTCATTTTAAATTGCATTTTTTCTAAGTGGCATTGTGGGCCCAGAACACATAGAGAGAGAGACGAGAGACAGAGTCAAGAAAGAGATGAAGAGAAAGTCAAGAGATGAAAGAAGAAGATAAAGAACATTGCATGGAGAGAACATTTGTGTTGTGTCATGAATAACAATTCTGTACGTATTATAAGCATAGTGTGATTATATGTATGTATGCGCATGTCATTTTGTTTGGTTCTATCCCGGACTTCCGGTGACCACACCTCATTTTATTTGTACGCATGCGTGTCCCTTAGTACTTAAACAACGACACGCATGCGTCCATTCAGTTCCCCTATGACTTAGTTAAACCCAAGCACTGAATTAATACTTCAGGCGGGCTAGCTTACCTTGGGTGGAACTCTGGTGGCAGCGGTCATCAGAGTCTCTAAGGAATAGTTGTTGGAGGCTTCGGTGGCTAACCTTATCGTTGAGTGCTGATCCTTACCTGTGGGCCTGAGTACTTACCTTACCTGAAGTGAGTGACAGTGGTGTCAGACTTCCAACCAACAATTGGCGGCATTTCGACCCACAGGCTTATTTCATAATTTTTTTTCAGCTAGGCCAGCTCGCTCCCATTTGCGCTATTCGAGCGCACCACTAGTAAAAACAGCAATTTTTATTACGAAGGGAAATTATTGGCGAGTGAGCGGAGAAAGCTAGACACTCTCAGAGGTAACGCAATTGAAAATCGGGGATGTTTGTTGGCGAGCGAGCGAAGCGAGCGAGACACTCTCAGGGGTAACGCAATCGAGATTTCGCTATATTTATTTGCGAGCGAGCGTAGCGAGCGAGACACTTACAGGGGTAAAAATGAAAAAACCGGGGATGTTTGTATATATGTGACCGTCTATGGGAAAATCGGGCACAACGCGGCATGCGTAGACGTCGCAAAAAGATCGATTTAGTTCTTAAAATTGTATTAAATAAGCCTAACGAAGGGAACGGTTAGGTGATATACAGCGGGAATGGCTAAAGCTACGGCGATAAAACTTGGAGAGCTTAAGATCTGCTTGCCGAGGAGTGTGTAAGTGCCAAAAAAAATTTTTTCGTCGGGGCCGCGTTGTGCCCGATTTTCCTATAGACGGTCACATATGTATGGACGTACGTGTGTCATTTTGTACTTTGACCCTCGCGTTTTTGTGTTAGTTATGTGGTCGACCCCGTCCCAAATTACACTAAACAGAATCCTCTGGTTTATCGATCAGTACCCGTATCATACTAGAAATTGAATTGTTTACCGTTTTGAATTCTTTTGCGGGTGCAGTTAAAACTTGAAAACTTAAGGGACTTCCATTTCTATTCGAGTTAGTGGCGGTGGTAAGTCAATGCGCTCTTTGTCACGGTTTATGCCGTGCCACAAACAGTATTTACTTGAAAATACATTGTCCACTAGACTACCGCGAAGGTAAGTCTGTGTAGGTGCATGTCCAGTTGTGTCAAAGGCATTGTGTGTTACAACCACTACTTAGCTAAAGAATATCACAAAGAAAACTTTTAAATAACGTGTATTGTTTTGTTGTTGTTGTTTTTTTCCTTCCAAGCAGTTGCAGAGAGTTGTTACTATGGCACTGAAATATCTTTACCCTGTATGCTAAATTTAAAAACTGGACCTTATTTTCAGTAGCTTCAGTGTTAGAAGTCAAAATCATTCATGTCAAAATAGTATAGTCATTAGGCTCGCTCGCCATTTGTGCTCAAGCACATCACTAGTTTATCTGTTTATGGAGTACGTGAGACCTCTGTTTTCGCCAGAGCTTCTAATTAGGTGAGTTAGGTAAAGCGTTCACAGTTCCAGTATTTTTCAATTAATGCGCTCTGAGAATCCTTAGTGGCGGTGGTAAGTCAATGTGCTTTGTCATGGTTATAAGCCGTGCTCAACAGTATTTACTTGAAAATATATTGTCCACTAGACTACTGCGAAGGTAAGTCTGTGTAGGTGCATGTGCAATTGTGTCAAAGCATTGTGTGTTACAACCACTACTTAGCTAAAGAATATCACAAAGAAAACTTTTAAATAACGTGTATTGTTTTGTTGTTGTTGTTTTCCTTCCAAGCAGTTGCAGAGAGTTGTTACTATGGCACTGAAATTCCTTTACCCTGTATGCGAAATTTAAAAACTGGACCTTATTTTCAGTAGCTTCAGTGTTAGAAGTCAAAACCATTCATATAAAAATAGTATAGTCTTTAGGCTCGCTCGCCATTTGTGCTCAAGCACATCTCTAGTTATTTACATGTGTGGACGTACATATGTCATTTTGTACTTTGACCCTCTCGTATTTTTGTGTTCGCTCCGTGTTCGATCCCTTCCCAAACTTTACTAATCACAATCCTCTGGTTTAGCGATCATTACCTGTATCCCCTTAGAAATTGAAATGATCACCGCTTTGAATTCTTTTGCGGTGCAGTTAAAACTCAAAAACTTATGGGAGCTCCATTTCTATTCGAGTTAGTGGTAAGTTAATATGCTATTTGTCACAATTATAAGCCCTACGCACCAGTATTTACTTGAAAATTCATTGTCCACTAGACGAACCACGAAGGTGAGTCTTGTGTAGGTATGTTCAGTTGTGTGAAAGTATTGTGCTTACAACTACTATTAAGAATAACACAACGAAAATTAAAGTAATGTGATTTGATTTTGTTGCTTATTTTTCAATCCAAACAGTTGAGGGGAGTGGTTACTATGGCATTGAATCCCCTTTACCACATATACGTATTTTAAGGGTGCTGGCACATAGCAACGCGCGTGCACTGTTAATTGAATTCCCAGACCACGAGTTGTAGTTCGTGGCTAGCCTAAAAAAACACTCCCACCAAATTCACGCCTTCAACTTCCTCGGGTATAGTTAGCGATCTTACTCGATCTATTCTTAGCAATCCCTTTGTGGTCTGTTATATATCGGGATCCTGGGTTTTATTTCAGGGCTGGTTTTATTCTGCAGGTCTCTCTTTGGTGGTGGGTTATCAAGTTGTGGCCAATGGCTAGTAGAAGAGTCAGAGGAACAAAGAGGAAACCGCAACTTCTTGCTGCTAGGCACAAGAAAAGATGTAATCCCAGTAGAAGTTGATTGTTGCTACACACAAAACAATAGTTCTAGCTACCTTAGCTACTTGTACACCAACTAACAATACACTGTCTGTCATCTGGCAAAATTACTGGCAAAATCCTAAATATTCAATTGCACATCTGAGGAATTATTGACTCCTGTTATGTAGTACATAACGTAACTACATTTTTTACAAAAAAAAATTGCAAAATTGAGATAACAAAGTTTGTGTCAGGTTTATTATAGGTATCTCAGATGTAATATCACAGGTCCTGAATTGGAAGTGGGCATAGGTCCATCTGTGCCAATGAATGCCTGTTCATCTGTGCCAGCAAGCACAGGTCTGTCGGTGTCAGTAAACACAGGTCCGTCTGTGCTAGCAAGCACAGGTTCATATGCACAATTCAGCGCAGGTCTGTCTGTCCCAGTAAGCAGCACAAGTCCATCTGCACCAGTCAGTGCAGGTTCCCCTGAAAGATCAGGCATGCACACATATTTGTGGCAAAAAAAGTAACAGGATGTCTAGACAAACTTCACATTCAGTCGCCTAGCATGCAAATGAAGAAGTGGTTAGCTCAGAAGACCCTGTATACCAATGCAGCACTACTCACCAGATCCCTTGGAAAGCCCAGCATCACACCAATACAAGCCAAAAAGTTAGTCACTCAAGGCATCGATTTCCACACTCTATTGCTTCTTGGTAGAACCAGTGATACCAAGGATGCCTTCGTTGCCTCCCTGAAGCAGGAGGGAGTCAGGAGCAAGCCGCTCCGAGAGAAGTTGTACAAGGCGACCATTTCCAAATATATCCGTTTTTTGCCGTTATTACGAAATTTTAAATTACAGAGGGAAATTTCGTAATAACGGCAAAAAACGGATATATTTAAGGAAATGGTCGCCACAAAAATAATAACAATGAATAATTGGAAAACTAAATTGTAAACCGAAAAAAGCTTCTGTAATTTTGTCGGCGGTGGGTGAGGGAGTTGAATTGTCGGGAATATTTTGCCATTTATGTTGGAGAATGTGACCGCTTATATCTGCCATAGTAGTTGCTTTGGACTTCTAATTTCTGGTAAGCCAGCTCCTTAGATAGTTTACTGTGAGGTCCATTGTATAGGATAGCCTGCAAAACTTAAGAAATTATATAAAAGTAGGCCATAGCAACATAATTGATTTAGTTAATGGATTGGCGTGGTGCATGCGTAGGCGGTGCGTAGGCGGTGCGTAGGCGGTGCGTAGGCGGTGTGCCAGCACCCTTAAACACTCGACTTTATTTTAGTAGCTTGAGTGTTAGTTGTTAAAATCAATTGTTTAACAATAGTGTAGTTTAAGGGCTCGCTCGCCACATGTGCTCAAAATTACTTGCAATATTAATTGGTGTTCTATGCCGTCTTAGGATGCTGCTGGTAATATTATAGCAACAACTTTAAAGGGTACAAAATCAGCCATTAGAAAACTCATGCGGGAGAACTTGTACTATGATGATCCTCTTGGAGAAATATATGCTGTATGGGATGAAGACAGCATTCCTGACATTGAACCATTTGACGATACCCCAGGCTCTACAATGAGGCAGGGGAATACATTGAATATACACCTGAGGAATGGAGAAGGAGGCGTGAAGAGCATATGGCCGCAGTCCAGGAAAGAGAAATGTTAATTGCTGCACGACAAAGGAAATGGGTATGACAAAGGAAATTGGTACAACAAAATTGTGAATATAGTAGTATTCATGTATTGTGGAAGGTGATATTTTCTATTTGCTGTATTGTTACTTTTTTAATTGTATTATTTTTCTTACGATGGCTTAGGAAAAACTACATGAGGAAGAGATAATGAGAAGAATGCAATCCAGTCTTGATAAGAAAAGAGGAACATCTAAGAAGAAAATAATTCATGATGCTGCCATGTTAAAATTTAGGAAGCAGGAAGAAAGGAGGTGAGTTATTATATTGTGTGAAACTTTACAATGTCATAAAAAGAATGAAACAACTAAATTGTGAAATAGTATATATACAATATACTGTACTGTTATTGATAGTATGCTATACAAGTTGTATATTTTCTGTTTTTGGTTTTTACAGAAGAGAAAAAGAGTTTTTTGAAAGCTTATTTTGGAAGAGTATAACTCTGTCATCAACATCTGGCGTGATATGGACTATGCAAATATTGGGACTCACTTGGTCAAGGATACTCGGCTAGTTTTAAGAAGGCAGAAATTGCCAGAGAGGCAGAAGAGAAAGCATTTAATGAGAGAGCCATATTATTGCTGCAAGCTCAACGCAAAGAGCTTCTTCGTTGTCTTTGTACAAAACAAGTCTGAAGTAGAGTTGTCCAAATAGCAGAATTATTGTATATATCTCGTGCTTTTGTGTTCTCCTATTTCAACAATGTGTTTGGAACGAGATGGTAATAACTCAAAGATATTCATTTCTATATCATGTGAAACTTATTCATTTATTTCACCTAGATTAATTTATAATCAATTATTCAAACCACATTTAGCTGTTATTTACAAATAATATAGCTAGTTTTAATCAATACATTAATACTGTGGTTTATAAAAACGTAGTCATAATGTGGACATTATGCAGTATTTTAGATCTCAATTAATCTTTGTAAAATAGGAACGAATAAGGTAACTAAAATTTGTAAAGAGTGGGCAAACAAATCAAGCAGTAAAGAGTTTATTCAGTCTAACAGAAATAAATGCAGCTGTCAACTTTAAAGATAACAGTAAAAAATGATTATAAAAGATAAGTGATAATGTTGGAGCACAAAATTGAAGCTACAAAAACAGCGTATGGGTGACTCTAAGTTGTGGAACGTTTCTTGGGTAGCTACATTAGCACGGGTGTGAGCGTCTTAATTAAATTTGTTTAGAACGCTAATATTGGTTGATAGTGGTTAAAAGAGAGCAGGGTAAAGTCATGTACGGGTTGCGCTTTATACTAATAGCAATTTATGTCAAAATGTATGTTCAGGGCTTTAACGTGCAGGATATTGTACTCAGTCCTTCCCAAGTGCATCCAGCGATTGTGAAGACGTTCGAAAACGCAGTCGCAAAATTATTCTGTGGAAGTTTAGAACCTGTACATTGGACGTACTGGACGAACAGTTTCCTTTACCGCAATAAAAGCAGAAAAATACCCGGTGAACATGAGATTGGAAGTTATTCAATTACTTTAAAAAATTTATCGATCAACGACACCGGTTTGTACTACTGCGGAGGAACTGCCTGGGACGGTGTAAGGACTTACTCTTTCTGGAAACCCGTATATGTTTACGTAGTAGAGGAGGCACAAGTCAGGGAGGCTGTCCCAAACATAATACATGGGTCATCAGGTGATTCTGCAACCCTAATGTGTGGTAGTACATCACCTGTGGAATGGTTTAGTGCCAATCTAAATAGTCAAGAAACGTATGAACTGGAAAATAATACTTATACCCTTGTGTTGAAAAATTTAACAGAAGAACACACTGGAGTTTATGTGTGCCAAGGTCACGATAATTATGGATTTTCATTTAAAAAAAGAATTGAAATATATGTAGACACAAATTTTAATGTAATAATTGAACAATAAGTGGAACTAATTGATATGTTGTTATAGGCTGAGTTGGTGAGAGACTACATTAAACATGTCATAAAAGGGACACAATTGCCAAACAGAAACCAACCAATTGTGATCACTAGACCAGAGTAGTTATGGCGCTCAAAACGTTGGCACCTTGAAAGAAAATGAATCGGATCTAAGATGTGCACTGTTACTGTTTCACCCTATGCACTATGTTCAATGTAGACCACGCTATAACTAGCTGGCTATCTGCATTTGTCTTTATATGAACTGCTAAAATGCTAAAATATAGGCTGAAGGTTGCAGTATGATATCCAGCTTCTGATTTAGTGCCCTCCGTTTATTTTATTTGTTTCACAAGAACGCTTTTAGTGGATAAGTAAGAGCTTGTTGCTGCTGTGCCAGCAAAATCTGGGCATTTAGCTTTAGCTTAATAAGAATATATTTTGAAAGAAAAAAGTATAAAAATAGAGTAGCCATAATAATTATATGAGCAATACTTACACAAAGGCAGAGACAGCATCAAAAGGAACACATAATATACATGTACTAATATAAAATTGGAGGGGTGGACAACTGACCCCTCTGCCCCCCCCCCCCCCCCCCCCCCCCCCCCCCCCCCCCCCCCCCCCCCCCCCCCCCAGTTTCCTGTTAAGACATAAAACGTGTTTCAAGTTGCTAAACTGTGCTTCATGCTAATCATGTCCACACTTGATGGACTGTGAATGCAATTCAGGATATAAATATATAGTACTTACATGAGTCAGAGTATAATATGGTGAAATATTTCATGAGCAGGCTAATTTATTTTCAAGAGCCAGAGGGGAGTGAAAATAAAGCCTAAGAGTGAAATATCTTGCCATATCACTTTAACAAGTGTAATAAGTGGTTTATTCAGCACTAGATATCTTTACTGCTGTACTCAGTACTATATAGGACTGGTAACTTACAGGGTAAAGTTGGTGGAAGGGGCTACCCACATGGTGATGATGTTATTAGCTTGTGTAAGTGTTTTGGCATAGACTTTTCTATTCATAACATTTACTTTATATTTTGTCGTTGCATGTAAAAAGTGTAGAGATTTGTGAGTATTTTATCCAATGACCAATTTAGTTTAAGCTTGTAAGATAGTTCTTTATCTTAATCTTGCTGACTGTCCAAATCTTAATCCTAATGTCATTCATCCTACTAGTTGTCATATCACAGTCCGGGCAATTGTCCTCAATCTTTACCTGCTAACTATCGTCTGTCTTAAACCTACTCTTTGTCTTATTGTCCTATACCTTATTCCTGGTGATTGTTTTCTATTTCTTGGTTGGTAAAGATCTGTGCTCAGCAGTATCCAACAATTCAGCACTGTCATCAGATGACAATAGTTTCTCAATGTCTGGTGCATTGTGCAGCCAAGCTACACCATGTACATGAGGAGATCCCCATGTGCTGCCACTCGAATCTGAACCAGTAATCTGTGGCTCCAAGAACATCCACATAAAATGTTTTCATGAACTTGCTAATTCGTTCATAGAAGAACCAATCAGCAATGGCAGGTTGTTATTGACTGTAGAGATGCTGGCTGGAACTTTCATCTGGATTTTCAGCAATCAAACGAGCCAGCTCAGGCCACTGATTGTCAGCTGCACTATGATTGAAAAATACAGTGGGCATACCTACACAGTCAATCATGGAAATGAGCCTACTTCCCTGCTTGAACCAAAATTGCTTAGTTCCACCTAAGCTGGTGGCATAATGCAGTACTCGCTTGCTGAGCTCTTTCCCTCCACTACTGATCATTTCCTTTAAGGGTGCTCACACATAGCAATGCCTGGTCGCCTTTAGTAGCGCACTCCAGCTGAATAGTAACGCTTTATCTACCACAAAGTACGCCCGGCTCTGTAACAAATTAGTAGTCTGGCGTAGCCAGACCCTTTACCCACTGATCGCTGCGCGGAGGGAAAGGGTCTGGAATCATGCAATACAGCGAGTTGTTCCAACAGGATGTAATGAGACTTCGTCAAGTGTATGTCCGGTTACGTCATCTTACGCGTATAGTTAGCAATATGGCTTCCGAACAGTATTATGGTAAAGTTACAATAAACCTAAAAAATACAATAAATTACCTGATCCTTCATGATTGCTGTTAGTGGTGTAACTACAATCACTATCTGTTTCCCTTGATTGCCCTCCAACAGTTGGAAAGCAAGAGGAAGGCAAGCATAGCACAGGCTCTTACCAAAACCTGTAGGTAAAATAGCAAAAACATCTCTTCCAGATAAAAACTTAGTCGTAATTTCCAATTGTTCCTCCTTCATCCCTCTATCATAGCCGAGCCTCGCAACAGCTTCATTGGCAGCTTCTCTGAGCGAAATAGCCATTATTGCGTCATATAACGTCATTATACGGCACAAAGCGTCATTAATGATATTCATCATTACTGAAATTTTGTAACGGATAGGAACAACTCGCTGTATTGCATGATTCCAGACCCTTTCCCTCCGCGCAGCGATCAGTGGGTAAAGGGTCTGGCTACGCCAGACTAACAAATTAGTGCCTGTGAAATGCAGCTGTGCCTCACTCACCACTACGCCCGTACTGATAGGGCGGGGCGGAGTCAACTTACAATAAAAATTCTCGTGCTCTAAAGTAATGGATCTAGAATCTTCTCTTGCGTACTGCTCAGGAATGGACTAACTGCTACGGTTCAAATTTTTCCAGGGTTTACATAGTTGCCAACTTTCTAAAATGAAAAATCGGGATAGGCCACGCCCACAAATTAACCATCGTGAATATCATTAAGATAGCATGAATAATTGCTGAAAGAAATTAAGAGCCCGAGTGTTCCAGTCTGTGATTATAGAAGATAATGCCAGGGCTACGAGAAAATCTGCTAAGTCGTTGCTAAGCTTCGGCACGCTACTTCGCGTTGCTTAGGTTCAGAAAGCTAGCTATGGTATTACCCTGAAAGACACCTACAGAGATGTCAGTAATGGTTGTGAGTCAAACAGGAATGGACATACATACACTATTTTATTTTGACAAGCGGAAGTAAACAACAGAAACAACTGAATTTAGCTAATATTCTTGATCAGAAAGGAGTAATAAGTGAAGTTCTGTGTCATTTCTTTGTTCTATTTGATACTTTCCAGGTCTATTTTTCGCTTGAGAACACCACTGACGTCCAACACTACCAAAACAGCCTGGCTATTTATAGCTACTTGTGTTCCAACTCTGGATCCTGAATATCACTGAATAATCACTAACCTCCTTGAGAAGACTTCAGCCATTCTTGATTCACTCACCTGTACCAAATGATGAACTTTTGCTGCTGTGCTATTATTTCATACAACAATATTTTATTCTTTGTTTCAGTGTTTTCAACCAAGTTTATATGAAAAATGTTTTATAGTAACCACCCTTGTAGATATGCTGTACAGATAGTATATCACTACACAAACCACTGATATCAAGCAGACTAACTTGCAGAATATTGTGTGCAGCTGTTGGCTAATAGTTATTAACCCCCTTTGTTGTAGGAATCGAGTATTTGGCGTTACGTGGACCTTAATAACGGGTACTCTATTTCGAGTATTTGACCGATAATTGGTTAACTCTATCAGAATTCCGGGAAATCCTATTGCAAACCGGGGATTCGGGAAAGGCTAAAAAAACCGGGAAAGGCTAAAAAAAACCGGGAAACCGGGAAAGGCTAAAAAAATCGGGATAATCCCGGCAAAACCGGGATAGTTGGCAACTATGGGTTTAGGGCCACAAGGGGTTGACCCTATAACGTTGAGATATTTTTAATGTATGGAATTTCACGGAAATAATCGACAGTAGTTCATGTGGTAAGGTGAGTAAATAGAAAAGTAAAATAAAATTCAACAAAAACTCAACGTTATGGCATGCACGCACGGGTAACAAAATGATATACAAAAAATCAGCTTCTAAACTACGGCGGTAGCCGTGCAGTACTGCCAGAAGTCCAAAATGGTGACGGGGTATTTCTTGAGATGCCATGGACTTCCAGTCTTCATTCTGGGTAGGTGTTTTCTCCTAGCAGTATTTGCTGGCCCGCATAAATATAATAATTGGGGGGGGGGCAGAAGTAAGTTTAACAGGCCCTAGCAACCGTGGCCTATTTGGCGGTTTTTCCTGCTCAAAGAGTGTTTGAACACCCTTCAGTCTTCCAATGACAGACGTGCATCTTTTGGGTGTTGCTTTATGTAAATCTTACCAGTTTGGAGGGCACCCCATCTCATTTGGGTGTTGAGAGCAAAATATCGAAAACGAGGATGTTTGGCAAACCTGCCATCTTCATAACGCATCAGATACTTGAAGTAATTCCCCACCGTTACATACTGTCTTGGAGCCAAAAAATCACCATTACCAGTGGGAAACAATGTAGGGAAGGCACAGGAGATGTATCCTTCGGTGACAAACTCGTTTATTGGAGTGACACACGAGACGGCCATGGAATTATATTGTCTGGATGCGGTTTTTGTCGCTCATTTATGGACTTCTTGACAGTCTCTTCTTCTGTGCCCTTTTGCACAGTAATTGGAACAAAGGATCCCAATTCTTGGTAACTTTCATCATTTTGCTCTTGTTGCTGGCATTTGTCTTCAATTTTGATGGCTGCATCTTCAATAGTGGTGATATTGGAAAGATTTCCATCAATAGGGAGCTGCTTAACTTCTTCCATATCAATTGTCACATCACGATAATACTTGTTGTGCTGTTTTAGCCACAGGAGAGCATGTAGGACAACTGAGCGTCTCACTCTAAAGTCCTTGTGAGTATTATCTGAGCCATGCTTCCTCACGATCAACACATCAAGATTTTTTGTGTTTCTTGGAAGGCTGGACGCAAAAGAAGTGACATCCTGTGGCAGGTTGATTACATGGCCTTTCTGACCATGGGGTAGTCAATAGATGGACATTAGTGGCATAACAGTCGAGATCAACATTATCCTCTGCTTGGGACAACCCCTTAATTTTTGAATATAAATATAAACATATAAACGTTATTATATGGTACTCAGTTATATATCAATAGATGAATATTATTTATATTTAATAATTATGCTTTACAGCTTATTAGAATGCTTTATTACTTTATATGTAATTTAAATTTACTCAGATACAGTTACATGGATGGAATAATTATAAAATGTGTATAGTGTGAGGATGTGTTTATATTATGCAATGGTTATTATTAAAGTTATTTCAACAGGTTAGTTCTGTAATACAATAGAAAATTCAAATTTATGTCACAAACCTGTAATTCATTGGGCACTGCTCCAGGATTCATATTGTTTTCAGAGGAATAAAGTTTTGGGTTTGCTTTGTCTCGATAACATCATATACATGTAGTTGAGAGTGATGCCATTTTAGTGCCAGGAAATTTTTCTGAGCATACAATACATATTGTTGACTGATTGAAGACATCATATACATGTAGTTGAGAGTGATGCCATTTTAGTGCCAGGAAATTTTTCTGAGCATACAATACATATTGTTGACTGATTGAAGACATTTGGTGATGAAATTTGTCCATCTTCTCTTTCACAACTTTATCTTTAAGAATGGCTTGATGAATTAGAGGAGCAGTTTTATCTTTAAGAATGGCTTGATGAATTAGAGGGGTAGTTTCATTATTATGTAAATGTTCAGCATTGACAACTTTTAATACTGCATCTTGAGCAAATTGTCGTTTATAGACACTCATGTTTTGAAGTCTAGCAGATTTTTGTCCTGGAGTTTCATTGGCCAAAGCATTTTCTTTATAAGCACTTTGACGCTTCAATCGACAGCTCGTTCATCTGATGTTTCTTTAGCCAGTTTTTTTTCCTGCAAATTGTTCTGATGTTTCAGTCGAGCAGCCCGTTTGTGTACAGTTTCGTTTGCTATTTTTTCTTCCTGAAGAGTGCTTTGATGCTTTAGTCTAGCAGCTTTCTCTTCTTGTGTTCCCTTGGCTAAGCGTTCATCTTGAAGAACACTCAGGTGTTCCAGCCAAGCAGATCGATTCTCTTGGCTCTCAATTGCTAGTCTATGTTTTTGCTGAATTCTCATTTTATTTAATCTAGCAGCTCTTCTATCAAGGGACTCTTGTGCTAGTTTGCTCCTCTTATGCTCTAATCTAACTTCTTTGTGCTCTTCGGATTCATTTGTTTCATAAATTTTTCTGTTTTTTAGTCTTTGCTCAGTTTCTAGAGGACTTTCTGCTTTGCGTTTAGCCCTGTCCCTTTCATTTCTTTTTTTAAGGTGGGCTTGCCTTTCTTGTTGGGTTTCAACCCTCCTCAGTTCTTGTGCCCTCTGGTTTCTTTTGTCAAGGCGAGCCCGTTTTTCATTCCCACTTTCCTTTTTCAGGTTGGGATTATCGAGCTCCATTAGTTATAAAGCACAAAACCTTGACAAGTAAAAGAAAATAAGAATAAAATAAATGAAACAGCCACACAAATTATAGAACTTAGCCTTAGTTCGCCTAATCCACACCTCAATTGCTTTAGGAATCTCGTAGCAATGAAGCGGCTGCCTAGTTTACCTGGTTTTTATACAACTCAGAAAAATAGCTGCGCAGTACGTGCAAGAGTAAAAGGCGGGAGAAATGTTCTCGGCGCGACTACCATCGGTTTTCTGTAGTTTGCGCCTGATCAGTAGCTACTTAGCGGTTAGACTTGTCACCGGCTATCAGTATTGTTTTATCATGGAACCAATGAATACAACAGGCAAGGCAGAACAAGTGAGTAGATTTATTTAGGAGAAGAATTGTATCAGTTGTGATATATTGTGTTAGAATGGAAGACAGAATGTAAATGAAGAGAAGACTGAGCAAGTGGCTCAGCAAATAAAAAAAGTTTTAAACAATAAAGTGAGTAGATATATAGTATTAAAATTCTCATAATTTACTTCATTTTAATACAGTAAAAAAGAAGAAGAAGAAAAAATAGGTAAATCATTATGGTTTAACCTGTAGCTGTTATGATATGATGCACTTTTTTTTTGTAGACAGCAATACAAGAAGAGAAAATTTGTAATAGTATTTAAATAACTTATCTGTCTTAACTGTCCATATTAACTTATCTATCTTAACTGTCCATATTAACCACTTATAAATATATATTTTAACCGCTTTTATAAACATATTATAATAATAATATGCTTTAAATGTGTAATCTTTGTATTATCATGAAAAGTTTTGTGATGGCTATCTATAGCTAGCTCAAAACTCAGAAGTTTGTGGATATGGGCATAGCACCCTCCATGGTTTTAAAAATGGCCACACCTTGAACAAGTCCTACAAATTAAACAGATACAATTGTTTAGGTGAGCGGGTCTGGGAAAAGGGACCTTACGGCGCAAAAATTGAAATTGAGATATAGGCTCCAGAAGTAAGTCATCGGAAAAATTCTTTCTTTCTCCTACTTTTGTTTTTTGCAGAATTAGTCTTAGTGACCCTTACTCTACGTCTATGCCAAATTTCAAATGTCAAAACAACTTAAAAGACCCCAAGCGTGCCGTGGAAAGACAAGCTACTTTTTATTCTTTCTCGTTCTCGAAGTACAATAAACGGGGGATGGGCGGAGTTTCAAACAAGCAGCTAAAAACACGGCATAGCTTTGAGACTATTGCATGCACTCTACAGCTTACCTCTGGCTGAAAGTTTATCGCTACAGCGAATAGAGTAGCCAAGGATTCCGACAAGACAGGCTGTGAGACGCTTTGAAAGCTAAAAAGAACTCTACGCAAATTTCGTTAGTCGCCGTTAAAAAGCGGCTGTACGATTTAATTGCGTATGCGGAGTACGCCGTTAAGTATACGGAAACGTTAATTATACCGGAAGTGGAAATTCAATTTATGTTTTCTCGATTTCTAGTTCAATTGCTTTGCTGAATAGGGCCCAGTTCAACTGCCAGTTTCTCTGTGTGTCGAAGGTTTTACCCTCCAGTATTTTAGCACTAAGTTGAGATAAATTGTATCTTTTTAATAGCATAAAAAACTCAATTTTTTTGATTTGCGCCATAAGGTCCCTTTTCCTAGACCCACTCACATAGGACCAAATGTAAATTTGCCATTTGAATGCTATCAGTTAGAAAATGAACTCAATAAGTACACAAGACGTAACTGTGTAGGCAAAAAATCAGATAGGTCAGAGACAAAAAACTAACCTGTCAATAAAGGTAAAGATTTTTCATTAGCTAAGCAGTCCTTGTAACACACAGCACCTTCACATACACTTGTTCACTTGATATACCAACACAAGACTTACTTTCTTCAGTGATTTTACTATTGGACATTCAGGTCAGAACAATACTGTTGCGTAGGGTTAACTATGACAAATAGCGCATTAACCAAGATAACTCACACCAGCCAGAAAATTAATTGGTATCTTCTCCTATGTAAGACTTAAGATTAGGCTAGAAATCAGACACAACTTAAAATGGTAAAATGGAGTGGACAATGTGATACGGGTAATGGTCGCTAAACCAGAGGATTCTGTTTAGTGAAGTTTGGGACGGGGTCGAACTCAGAGCGAACACAAAAATACGGAGGGTCAAAGTATATAAATAAACAAACATCCACGATTTTCAATTGTGTTACCCCTGTGAGTGTCTCGCTCGCTACGCTCGCCCGCCAATTATTATTAATACTTAATTCATATTACATTATTCTAGATTAACACCATCTATAAACATTTAAATTTAAATTTTTCTATTTCTCCAATTTCTTTCATAAGAGTTGCAGCTGATATATCTCGACTACCAAGACCTAACCTCTCCCTTCTTCTTTGCCTGCGTTCTTCCCTTTGTTCTCTTCTCTTCTTTCTTTCCTTCGTCGTTTTCTGCTTATCTTCTTCTCTTTCACGACGTCTTCTCTCCTTTCGTTCCTTCCTTCTCATTCTCCTTCTCCTTTCTTCCTTATCCAAGCCTTCAATGCTATCTAGGGAGGTTGAATAGTCACTGCTGTGATAACTGTAGCTATCACTGTCTTCAATACCCGCTTCACGTCGCCGTCTTCTTTCCCTCTCCCTCTGGCAGAAGCTCGTGTCATTCCCCTGGATTCATGGGGTAACATACTTTCCGTGTATTGCTTATGTAGAGCTGTGGCTTTCTGTGACGTAGAATTAAATACGCGTATAAAAACTGCGTTATCATCACTTGGAATGCTTTTTTGGTGGAGATGGATTATAAAGCTTTAGTGCGTGCGGTTGCGTTGGAACATGGATACATACTTCATAGCAAACAGGAAGAAGCAATTCTTACATTTTTACAGAATCAAGATGTCTTTATTTCTTTACCTACTGGCTATGACAAATCACTGTGCTACTCACTGCTTCCTCCCATATATGATAAGTTGAAATCGCTCGCTGATTAACATAGTATTGTTTAGATCATATTCTATACAAATTGACAATTATTTAAAGGAGGCAGTGATTCAGGATGTAGAATTAGTAACTGTTTGAGTGATTGCTTATGCTAAAAATTGTAGTCAGCAGTAAATTATGACTAAAACTATGATCACAGTAATATATACCACTTAGTATCACAACATTTTTGAGCTGGGAGAAAAACAATTGACAGGAAAACCAGATTTCAACCATAATTAAAAAAAACAAAACCTTTGATAGTTCCACTGCCCAAAAGATAACAGGCGGGTCTGAGGAATTTGTGCAGTATTGCATCCACATCAAAAATGCCTCTGTATCCAAGTAGATTAATACATATCAGAAAGTCATTTACCAGTCCTACAACATCTATCAACATTCAGAAACCCTTCATCTATACTCAGAGAATCCCTTCACCAAATCTTCATGGAACCTTCACCATAATTGCAGAGTCCCTTTACCAATCAATTACAAATTAGTGAATGGTCACAAAAAATTTACATACATTCATAGGGGATGCCTGTACTTGTGTTGCAAAAAAAAACACCACAAATTCTATCCACAAGACCCCTTTGCCAATACTCACAAGTACTCTGTATCAACATAGAAACACCTACTGATTATTCATTAGAATGGTTACTTAATGCCGGTAGGGGGGTGGTTGGGTGCTTCTTTAAATGAGGCAGACCAAATACCAAACGGTATACATTCTGTACTTCCTGGATACTCGATTCTTTCAAATTGAATTCACAATTTTCTGTTAAGGTGTGGTAGTGTACTTCCTTGAAATCGTGCACTCAATCTGGGCCTTGAGGACGGCTTCATACAGTACCTCAAACTTGGCCTGGATACACATTTTTCTGCTAAACAACTCACTGTGTCAACACTGCTATCTTTGGCACAAGAAGTTATTACCCTGAGTAGAAAAAACTTTTGTTAAAAGCTTTCCCCCCTCTCCACCAGATCGCACATACTTTACCAACTAAGAGATCACACATACTTTAACAGCCAAGAGATCACAGATCTTTACCAACCAAGATATAGTAAACAATCACCAGGATTACGGTATAGGACAATAAGACAAAGAGTAGGTTTAAGACAGATCACAGTTAGCAAGTAAAGATTGAGGACAATTGCCCGGACTGTGATATGACAACTAGTAGGATGAATGACATTAGGATTAAGATTTGGACAGTCAGCAAGATTAAGATAAAGAACTATCCTACAAGCTTAAACTAAATTGGTCATTGGATAAAATACTCTATAGAACTTGATAAACATACTGATGACTTGTGTATGCAACACGAACACACAAATCTCTACACTTTTTACATGCAACGACAAAATATAAAGTAAATGTTATGAATAGAAAAGTCTATGCCAAAACACTTACACAAGCTAATAACATCATCACAAAAACGTTTACTCCCATAAGACCTGCCCTACAAATACGTATCCATAAAGCCAGTAAGTAGCTTCTTACCCGACAGGAGAAGCACAAGATAACAGAACGAGGTGTGGCACCCATTGCATACATCTACACTGAATTAGATCCCTACATCACAAATGGTAAACATTCAATTACTAACAGTGAGCATAGTAACAAATAAAAAATGAGCAAACCTTATACATAAATGAAGTACCAAAGGTGCGGACCTTCAGCACTACTCTACACTAGTCTGTCCAAGTTGAGTTGATACAACCACAAGTGCGGTAAATGAGGAATGCATATAGCACTTAACCGGAAGCAATTTAGTCATGTGAATCCAAGTCAATTAAGCGCGCATACATCGTCATTGCACATGAAAAGGGGGCCTGCTGCACTAGTGTGCAGTAGTACTAACTACAGCACTAAAGATATCTAGTGCTGAATAAACCACTTATTACACTTGTCAAAGTGATATGGCAAGATATTTCACTCTCAGGCTTTATTTTCACTCACCTCTGGCTCTTGAAAATAAATTAGCCTGCTCATGAAATATTTTGCCATATTATACTCTGACTCATGTAATAAGTACTATAATTTATATCTTGAATTGCATTCCACAGACCATCAAGTGTGGACATGATTAGCATGAAGCACAGTTTAGCAACTTGAAAACGTTTTAGGAAACTGGGGGGGGGGGGGGGGGGCAGAGGGGTCAGTAGCCCACCCTCCAATTTTATATTAGTATATGTGTTCCTTTTGATGCTGTCTATGCCTCTGTGTAAGTAGTGTGTGTCCAATACTTATTGCTAATATAATTATTATGGCACTCTATTTATGTACTTTTTTCTCTCAAACAATATTCTTATAAAGCTAAAGCTAAATGCCCAGATTTTGCTGGCACAGCAGCAACAAGCTCTTACTTATCCATTAAAAGCGTTCTTGTGAAACAAATAAAATATATGGAGGGCACTAAATCAGAAGCTGGATATCATACTGCAACCTTCAGCCTATATTTTAGCCATTTAGCAGTTCATATAAAGACAAATGCAGGTGAAACAGTAACAGTGCACATCTTAGGTCCAATTCATTTCCTTTCAAGGTGCCAACGCTCATAACTACTCTGGTCTAGTGATCACAATTGGTTGGTTTCAGTTTTGGCAATTGTGTCCCTTTTATGACATGTTTAATGTAGTCCCTCACCAACTCAGCCTATAACACATATCAATTAGTTCCACTTATTATTCAATTATTACATTAAAATTTGTGTCTACATATATTTCAATTCTTTTTTGAAATGAATATCCTTCATTATCGTGACCTTGGCACACATAAACTCCAGTGTGTTCTTCTGTTAAAATTTTCAACACAAGGGCATAAGTATTATTTTCCAGTTCATACGTTTCTTGACTATTTAGATTGGCACTAAACCATTCCACAGGTGATGTACTACCACACATTAGGGTTGCAGAATCACCTGATGACCCATGTATTATGTTTGGGACAGCCTCCTTGACTTGTGCCTTCTTTACTACGTAAACATATGCGGGTGTCCAGAAAGAGTACGCCCTCACACCGTCCCAGGCAGTTCCTCCGCAGTAGTACAAACCGGTGTCGTTGATCGATAAATTTTTTAAAGTAATTGAATAACTTCCAATCTCATGTTCACCGGGTATTTTTCTGCTTTTATTGCGGTAAAGGAAACTGTTCGTCCAGTACGTCCAATGTACAGGTTCTAAACTTCCACAGAATAATTTTGCGACAGCGTTTTCGAATGTCTTCACAATCGGTGGTTGCACTTGGGAAGGACTGAGTACAATATCCTGCACGTTAAAGCCCTGAACATACATTTTGACATAAATTGCTATTAGTATAAAGCGCAACCCGTACATGACTTTACCCTGCTCTCTTTTAACCACTATCAACCAATATTAGCGTTCTAAACAAATTTAATTAAGACGCTCACACCCGTGCTAATGTAGCTACCCAAGAAAAGTTCCAAGTCACCCATACGCTGTTTTTGTAACTTCAATTTTGTGCTCCAACATTATAACTCATCTTTGATAATTATTAACTCTCAGCTCGCATGCGCAATAGGGTTACAGTAGTCCTAGTGTCATTCTGTCACTCTGTCTGTCAACAGGCACTTCTGGAAGGTAGGAACCAGACAGGCTCTGAAAGCGGCATCAAACAGCAGTATTTCACTAAGTAAGTTCTTTTAATATGCCAGAATTTTGATTTTGGACTTCATTTTCCAGAAAAAAGCGAGTCTTTCCAGAGCCGTGCGATCGTAGGCTTACAGCGGGAACCGCCCCTTAAAAAACTTGGTTGTCACGTGAGCCAGCTTGCAGGTTGCAAATCACTTTTAAATTGCTAACAATTACATGCATTCAGCTTGAGGTGTTGCGTTGCGTAGTCGTTGAGTGAGCGAATACCTAACCTAAAAGTCTCTGGTTCAAATCCTCGTCCGACGCTTTTTTTGTTCATCTTTTTTTTTCATCCTGTTTTTTTTTTTCCTTTTGTCTTCTTGCCTTATTTTCCTCTTTCTTCCTACTGTTTTTATTTCTTTTCTACCTTTACATCTTTCTTTGGTATACTGTTTTTCTTTCTTTCTTCTTCATTTTTCTTTTCTTCCTACCTTTTTTCATTCATTCCTCTTTCTTTTGTCCCTCTTCATTGTCTTTTTCTCTTTCCTGCCTCTCTTCATGCCACTTCTCTTTCTTTTTTTGTTTCTACACTTTTCTTTTGTTATTATATCATATACTAGCTAACTAGCGCTGAGGGTTTGCACTTCAGTGCTCTAGTTTTTTACTGTTATCATTAAAGTTGACAGCTGCATATTTATTTCTGTTAGTACTGAATAAACTCTATACTGCTTGATTTGTTTTCCCACTCTTTACAAATTTTAGTTACCTTATTCGTTCCTATTTTACAAAGATTAATTGATATCAAAATACTGCATAATGTCCACATTATGACTACAACGTTTTTATAAACCACAGTATTAATGTATGGATTAAAAACTAGCTATATTTGTAAATAACAGCTAAATGTGGTTTGAATAATTGATTATAAATTAATCTAGGTGAAATAAATGAATAAGTTTCACATGATATAGGAATGAATATCTTTGTGTTATTACCATCTTGTTCCAAACACATTGTTGAAATAGGAGAACACAAAAGCACGAGATATATACAATAATTCTGCTATTTCGGACAACTCTACTTCAGACTTCAAGAAAAACTCTTGTTTTGTATATCGAAGACGACGAAGAAGCTCTTTGCGTTGAGCTTGCAGCAATAATATGGCTCTCTCATTAATTGCTTTCTCTTCTGCCTCTCTGGCGATTTCTGCCTTCTTTAAACTAGCCGCGTATCCTTGACCAAGTGAGTCCGCAATATTTGCATAGTCCATATCACGCCAGATGTTGATGACAGAGTTATACTCTTCCAAAATTAAGCTTTCAAAAAACTCTTTTTCTCTTCTGTAAAAACCAAAAACAGAAAATTATACAACTTATATAGCATACTATCAATATAGAATGCTCAGAACTAACAGTACAGTATATTGTATATACTTTTTCACAATTTAGTTGTTTCATTCTTTTTATGCCATTGTAAAGTTTCACACAATATAATAACTCACCTCCTTTCTTCCTGCTTCCTAAATTTTAACATGGCAGCATCATGAATTCTTTTCTTCTTAGACGTTCCTTTATTGTCCCTTTTCTTATCAAGACTGGATTGCATTCTTCTCATTATCTCTTCCTCATGTAGTTTTTCCTAAGCCATCGTAAGAAAAATAATACAATTAAAAAAGTATCAATACAGCAAATAGAAAATATCACCTTCCACAATACATGAATACTACTATATTCACAATTTTGTTGTACCAATTTCCTTTGTCATACCCATTTCCTTTGTCGTGCAGCAATTAACATTTCTCTTTCCTGGACTGCCGCCATATGCTCTTCACGCCTCCTTCTCCGTTCCTCAGGTGTATATTCAATGTATTCCCCTGCCTCATTGTAGTAGCCTGGGGTATCGTCAAATGGTTCAATGTCAGGAATGCTGTCTTCATCCCATACAGCATATATTTCTCCAAGAGGATCATCATAGTACAAGTTCTCCCGCATGAGTTTTCTAATGGCTGATTTTGTACCCTTTAAAGTTGTTGCTATAATATTACCAGCAGCATCCTAAGACGGCATTAGAACACCAGTTAATATTGCAAGTAATTAATACTAGTGGTGTGCTTGAGCACAAATGGCGAGCGAGCGTTAAACTACACTACGATTGATTTTAACAACTAACACTCAAGCTACTAAAATAAAGTTGAGTGTTTAAATTACGTATATGTATTCAATGCCATAGTAACCGCTCCCCGTAATGTTTAAATTGAAAAAGAAGCAACAAAATCAAGTCACATTATTTAAAATTTTCTTTGTGATATTCTTAATAGTAGTTGTAACGCACAATACTTTCACACAACTGAACATACCTACACAAGACTTACCTTCATGGTTCGTGGACAATGAATTTCAAGTAAATACAGTTGCATAGGGCTTATAACTGTGACAAATAGCATATTAACTTACCACTAACTCAAATAGAAATGGAGCTCCCATAAGTTTTTGAGTTTTAACTGCACCCCAAAAGAATTCAAAGCGGTAAACATTTCAATTTCTAAAGTGATACAGGTAATGATCGCTAAACCAGAGGATTGAGTTTAGTAAAGTTTGGGAAGGGGTCAAACACGGAGCGAACACAAAAATACGTGAGGGTTAAAGTACAAAATGACATACGTACGTCCACACATATAAACAAACAAACATCCCCGATTTTCAATTGTGTTACCTCTGAGAGTGTCTCGCTTGCTATGCTCACTCGCCAATAATTTCCTTTCGTAATAAAATTGCTATTACTAGTGATGCGCTCTAATAGCACAAAATAGCGAAGCGAGCGATGCATGTTCCCTGTAATTGCAGCTATTCCATGCATGCTTGGTGTGGCTACAAAATACTGTCAAAGTGAGAAAACAATAGTGGTAGCTTTTTTCTACGATGAAGGCGCCGTGTAGCTGAAACGTTTGTAATCTACAACATCACATCATGATGAAGATGAATATCAGGAATAGTCTAATAAATAAATTAGGAACATTTAATGGCTTTTCAAAAAGAAAGATTCTTTACTTTGCTATCTGTTTCTGTTTAGTTTTAGCTCTCCTCCTCCTTGCCCTGTCTTTTTCATTTCTTATCGCTCTCCTTACTTATTTTTCTTCAGGAGTTTCTAACGCCCTCAAAGCTCTTGACCGAGCGTTTCTAACGTTTTGTCTACTGGGCATCGCTACTTTGTACGGCGGGTAAACAAAACAAAATGTTGCTAAGAAGGTTACGCGGCCCGCGCAAGCACGTAGGAGAAAGACGTACGCCCACGCAAGAACAAAAACAATTTCTTATTATTATTAATACGTAATTCATATTACATTATTCTAGATTAACACCATCTATAACTAGCTGATTTACATTTAAATTTTTCTTTAAAGTAGACCAATGTGATCTTCACTTACGCGAACATACTTGACTACTTCCATTATTTCTCCAATTTCTTTCATAAGAGCTGCAGCTGATGTATCTCGACTACCAAGACCTAACCTCTCCCTTCTTCTTTGCCTGCGTTCTTCCCTTTGTTCTTCTCTTCTTTCTTTCCTTCGTCGTTTTCTGCTCTCAGGTGACAGTAACATATCTTCTTCTCTTTCACGACGTCTTATCTCCTTTCGTTCCTTCCTTCTCCTTCTCCTTTCTTCCTTATCCAAGCCTTCAATGCTATCTAGGGAAGTTGAATAGTCACTGCTGTGATAACTGTAGCTATCACTGTCTTCAATACCCGCTTCACGTCGCCGTCTTCTTTCCCTCTCCCTCTTTTTTTCTCTTTGTCTTTGTTTCTTTCGTTTTCTTTTTGTGGCAGAAGACACATCAGTGTCCATGAAAGATGAAGAATCATAATAAGATGAATCTGAGGAATCATAATAAGAATCAGAAGAATATAAAGAGGATGAGTAATATGTAGTGCTTGAAACTACTTCACCAGCTTGTCTTCTGCGCATTCGGTCTTTGTGCTTTTCTTTGCGCTGCTTTCTCTTTTCCTTTCTTCGAAGACGCTCACTGTCCATGTCAGAATCACTGTAATCACTGTCGGAGTAATATCTTCTCTTTTTCTTTCCCTTCCTCCATCTCTGCCATCTCTCAATACTGGAGTCATCATCACTGCTCGAAGAAACAACTTCTCCTCTTTCCCTCCTCATTTTCCTGTCTGCTCGCCGCTGCTGCTTTTTCTCCCACCTTAATTTCATTTCATCATCATATTCTTTTTCTCTCTTTTTTCTATATTCTTTTCGCAATCTCTTTTCTCTTTTTTTGAAATCTGCACTAGTCTCCCCTGGAAGTCTCTCAATAACTATGTCCTCTTCATCTCCAAATATTTCAGCTAGTTCACGTTGCCTCATGATTGCTCTTCTTTCTTTCTTCTCTCTCCGTCTAAACTCAGCACTTGTCTCACCTTCTCGTCTCTTAATCACAATTTCTTGCTCTTCTCTCAGTCTAGCTTCACGTCTCCTCTTTTTCATTATTTCTTTCCTTTCCTTTTTCTCTCTTTTTTTAAATTCAGCACTTGTCTCACCCTCTCGTCTTTCAATTATAATCTGTGCCTCTTCAAGTTCCTTCATCTTGCGCCTTTTTTCACGTTGATCTTTCCTCTTCATCTGTCTTTTTCTAGCACTGAAGGTGTTACGGAGAAGATTGACTCCATTAGGGCCATTACAAGCAATAGTGGCACTGTCTAATCTTATCATCTTCTTTGTTTTTGGATCATAAACCATTTTGTCATGAATTCCAACACTTTCCCTACCATATTCATTGTCCAATTTGGCCAGTGCTTCTATTATCTCACTTTCACTCATATTTTTTAATTCAGAACCATTTTGCATCATCTCTATAAGCTTGCCCACTGAAGGTGGAATGACTGGAACAAACCCTTTACCAGATGGATCCATAAACACTTCCATGTTTTTCTCAATGTATTCTCTTAGTCTCTCCTTTGCGGCCCCAGTTAGACCAGCTTCTCTTGCTAATTTCTCTGCCATAATTCTTTTATATAAGCGTGGGTCATTCATTATGTCTGGTCTCTCAAGAAGAGCATCAATGTCACATTTACCAAGAGCAGCTGTAAGCAAAATTCACTACAGATTAAATCTGCTGCAAATATACAACTAGCTACATGCAATATAATAATGAAACTATTTGTATGTCAAAAATAAGTAAGTGTGAGGTTAACTCTTTCACCACTGTAGCTGCCATATGACAGTTTAAAGTATCACCTCAGAAATATTATTGTTTATTCTTGCCTGCATTGCCTCATTCGAATACTATAGCCTCAAGAAATTAGTTATTATAGCTAGTCAGTAATTTTTGAACTCCATGTGGCTATACAGTGGTAACATTGAAGCTGTTTACGAAGTAAGAGTTTTTTAATTCTTTCACAATGGCGACATGGCGGTCAATTGTTGAGGTAGTAGACCTGGATTAACAGCAACTTCGGCATTATAGATGGTGAATCTAGTACATCAGAAAGTGGTGATGAGTTTTGTGCCTACAGAAGCCATTTAAACAACAAAGATAGAGTTGCTCTGTGAATTTATCCAGGTGTTAGCTACAGCTTTAGAAGACAAAAATTATTGAAAATTTGTATGAAGATGAAGTATACTGAACTCAGAATAGCTACACACAGTTTAGTATCAGATATGGAGAACTGTTTTTGTACTTGCACTGTCTTTTCTTTTATGAACATTTACTGACAAAGTAAAAATAAAATTTCCCTTTACAATTCAGTGGTGAAAGTGTTAATTGTACCTCTGATGTTATCAGAAATGATTAACCTTGCCTTTATATAAATATATAACTTCATTCAGCATTCATGAAACCTGACAGCTAATACATTAATAGTTTATGCTGCTACAGATTTATCAGTACAAAATTACATTCATAATTGCTCTGGATAGTTAGCTGCAGTAAGAATGTTAATGTGTTATATTCAGTATTAAGCATTAAACATGACATAATGAAGAATATTAACCAATACTATTACACATATTCTGTTGAAAAAAACTAAGCAATGCAACTGCTATATAGTATAATAAGAATCCAATTATAATAGCTTACGATATGCAGTTTAATTTTATTACATACAACATACCTATGAGCACTTCATCTGAAAATTGTAGCAGAGTGGCAAGATCCACTGCTCCTGAGTCGATTAGTGATGGAAGAAGTGAAACTAGAACCTCAGGGTCATCCCATGCTTCTGGAGGAATGTCAGGAAACTGGTCCTTCATTTTCTCTTTAATAGCATCCAACTGTTCTTTGCTAAGATAGTGAAGTTGCTGACCTGCACAAATAGAGCGATTATTATTTATATAGCTCAGCAACGGACTCGCTGATACCTGAAAAATTCCTTCTATAAATTAATTATCAACATCCAAACACAAACCACTATATTATTAATTTACATGTAATAGCTATCATGCACCATGTAAGCAATATAAGCATGAAATTTATATACTTATGCAATGGTGAAGCCTGATAGTACATCTATGTTCACTACGTATATTGATGTTGTTTACGTGTATAGACTATACACATGTAAGTAAAACTTACATAATAATTTACATGTGATAATAAATGGAATTGCTGAGCTACCATGCACCATGCAAGTGATATACATCCATAAAATTTTGAGGGGGGTGAGGCCCCAACATCTATAAGTTGAATGGGGTTTAGAGAAGTCCTAAATTATATCAAGCAAATAAAGTACACTACTTTATTACTATTGATGAATTCCAGTTATTGCTAGCTTACCGGGTGGGAGATCATCAATAGTCATGAGAAGCATTGCCTCCGGAAGCTTCCCTTGAGGTATACCATACTTCAAAAGAGGATTAATTTTCTTGACAGATTTTCCTTTTCCTCGAAGTCGCAACCTATTTTTGTTCTTTCTTCTCATAAAGGCAAACTTTCCAGTAGCTTCATCAATATTTGAAGTTTTGATAGGTTCAGGTATAATTGTATGTCTGTATGTTACAGATCCTCCTTCAATGAGGCAAGTGCTATATCCTTTAATGGTGGGTCCTCTTTCCCGCTTGTTAGTTGGGTAAATATGCTTCCCAACTTTCCGTTTATTTTTGCTTCCATCTCCAAGAATCGTTATACGAGGGGCTCTTTCCAATTTTTTGGAAGGTGGCTTTTCATCTAATTTGTTTGTAGCATATTTTGCCACAGCTGGAGTAATTTCTGAATGTTCTACATCCATCTTTTCCCCTTTAACTTTTGCATTCTTCTTTGCTGGTGGAGCATTATCTAACTTATCTGGTTTTCTTTTTTCATGCTTTATTTTTGATAATGCTTCAATCTGTTCTTTATTCAGCAATGGCTCCTTGTGGGAATCTATTATAGTTGAAACATCTGCACAAGATGAATTTTGTTCAGGTGTTTTATGGCTGTGCTTTTTTTCTGCAGCACCTTCACATTTCCTAGCCAAAATGGGTGGAGGCAAGACTTTCAATTGATCCTTTAGTTGTGCTGTCTCACTATCCAATTGATCAGAGTCTCTATTTGTAAATGAATCATTCATAACTTCATTCTGCTTTGAACTTACCAGCATCTTTCCTTTTAAATCTATTGAATGTGGTGGTACAGTGACATTGTCTGGTAAAGACATGTGAAAAACTGATTTTGTAACTTTATTCGTAGTACTTGATTCAGCTTTAGACTGAACAGTTATAGCTTCTCTGGCAAGGATATTGGATTGCAGGTAAGTGTCCATTTCTTCAATATTTTCTACTTTATTGATCCACTCATCTTCAGCAGGTTCTTCAGTGATGATGTTACTGATTGGAGGTAAAGGAACATAATCTGCTAATTGTTGTTGCTTGTCTTCTAAATATCCACTTTTCTCTAATGTTCTGGCTCTTTTGTCAGGCTCACATTGAGTACTCACTCGACTAATTAGTAGCCGTTTTGGTGCCTTATGCAGCAAGTACTTTCTCTCTGGGGGACGAATAGAGTTCTTTAATAAATGGTTCAGACCCTGTATTGCTAGCAGAGAAGATAGGGTGGTATTATCTTCCATTTGTGGTACATGTGGTGGCAATAAATCTTGGCTAGAATCTGAAATTGTGTCATTAGAGTAATTTGTTAATTTCATTAATTGTGTCTGCCTATTTAAAGAGCGAAGCTGATCAAACTTAAGAATATCAGATTTCGGTTTATCAAAGAACTTCATTACATCAATATTGGAAGGAGCATGAGTGTGTAACCTTTCTATGGGATCACTTCTGTGTAACTGAGAAGGTTCCTTCCTTTGTTGATCAAAGAAGTCACCTACATTCAACTTTGGAATTGGTAAGAATTCGGTGCTCTCCAGTATGTCAATCCACTTATCTACCAACATTATATTCTTTGAGTTTCGCAAATTTTTGCGGACTCTATCAATAGATCGGTTATAACTAGAGTACTTGTGTTTCATTTTTGTACCTTTTGTGTGTTGTGTGGCACAAGCAACTTCTGACTTCTGATTGTCATCTCTATGAGTTTTAACTGGTTTTATTTGGTCTTCAGCCATAGCTTGCAATGTTTCTTTGTTGTTAGTTTCAAAGTTAACATTACTTGCACTATTTTCATCAGCATTATTACCAAGTTCAAGACTTTCAATAGCAATATTTTCTTTAACATGTTTACTTGAGTCTGAATCATTGTCTTTAAAAATGGGTGGTAATACTGACAATTTGGACATGGTACTAACATTTTCTTTGTTCACAGGTGATGAACCAGATGAGAAATGAGATTTTTTTTTGTCACGATCTTTCAAAGGTAAGCTGTGAGGAATATTTTCTTTGTCCAAGTAATGGACTTTAAGGGCTGTCATTGGATGATATTGCAAAACTTTGGGCTCCATTTGGAAAGGAGTTAAATTGTTGGTATTTCTTTCTATTGATGAAATGCTGTGGCTCAAATATTCATCCATGAATGATTTAGAATCTGACTTCTGTTTGGTTGCTGGTACTGGAACAATAAGCAAACACAATACTAATAAAAACAATAGAAAATCTGTTCAAAGATAGATATTCAAAATATTTTATGTAAAGCTTTAAAAAGAATATGATAGTCTAATAATGTACATAATGAATTTGTATGTAACCTATATACCACTTCCAAGATGTGAGTCTGAACTCCATGTGCAAGGTTTGTGAATAGCAATACTGACCATTTTTAACTGGCTTATTTAACTATTTATAATAGCCCACTTATGTACAGACTTGGAAGTATCTCAGATAAATGAAGTAACTTTAATGAGATGCATACACGCAATATTATAAAATTAGTTTGTTTATCACATGATAAATTGTAAGGTGATATCATGGAAATAATAATAATACATATATAATATTTATTTACAATACTTTGTCCACCTGGTAATATTGTAAGTATCCATAAGTCAATTAAGTTTGCTTAACAGTTGACTAATAATTTGAAGTATCTTTATCACTGATGACTGTAGATATTATAATAAACTTACAAGAAGGAAGATGAATTTCTTCCTTGGGTTTCACCCTGCGTTTAGATTTCGGCACATCCCACCACACTCCCTCACACAACAGGCCTTGGTGTGAACTAGGTCCAGTTACCGGAGGAAGAAATAGATTAAAGCTGACAGTACCACTCACTGAAGAAAAGGGATCAATGTTCCTCCCTCTGTATGCCTCATTGTACTTCAACTCCTCTTTGGTCACCTTCTTTTGAAGTGGTACCAACTGAGGGAGCTCAACATGTTCTGGTGTGCAAGCTCCCTCTACTCCTGTCAACTGATGCACTTTTAAAACTTGATCTCTCAGATGTCGTAGCTTTCTAGAATGATGAGTCGGAAGGAAAAAGTTTTGCTTGTTTGGGTCAGAGAGACCAGGATATTGTCCATGCATTTTACAGGCAGGCAGGTAGTCACTTCACTTCAGTTTAACCTAACAGAGACAATAGAATAGATAAAGCTTTGAAGCTAATTGAATTGCCAATTATATATAAATATTTATTTATAAATATGTACCTTTCTATATGAATATATGCTTATACTTGCTATGTATATTATACCCCCTCTGAACCCCCTCCCCCCACTACACTACCCCTGATCCCCTTCCCTTAGCCCTAATAGCCACTTATAGAAGAAGTGTTTTTAGTCAGCTATACAGTAAGAAAGCTTGCTACAATCTTCCGTATTATTGTTTCAGCTTTAAAGTATAGAATGATAACAATCATGACTTCTGCTACAATTGCCTACATCCAGTTATTATTCAAACATACTGGTAGTACTTTTATTATATTTTAACACACTTTGTCCTTACTGAAAAAAAAAATATGAAGAAATGAGGTGGTATAGTTAGTTGTTCTCTTAATATGGAAATTGACAATTATTTAAAACCATACCAACTTAAACTTGATATTCATTCATAGCATATACCATATTAGTTGGACCATTATTTTTTCCTATGCCAACTTAACTTTGCCTTCAAAAAAAATATTTTTAGATCTATTTAACTAACTCAGGAGTTGTACAAAGCTTTGGTTTACTAAGAAATGATAATTCTTTACATTCAGTTCTTTTTAGTATTAAACACAATGTATTTTGTTACAATTGATAGATTAATGGGTCAAAATTAATAAGATGGGGGTTCTTAGTGTGACATAAAATTTAAAATGGCTCTGATCTAGTAATGACTACTATTGCAACATTTTACATACTTTACTAGGCAACATGGAGTAGATAAAATATAGTATAAACCATAACTTTTGTAAATAGAGTTCTACAAATTCCTAGTTATGGCAATTTAGGAGTTGTAACTCTATTTTAATACCTTGATAACTTATTACCTAATTCTATTCAGTAGCTATATAGATAGAATTATTGGGTTACCTGCCTTTCCAACAGCTTTTGTTTACTTTCACACCTTTGCATGGCAAACAGTAAGTGTTACCTTATGGGTAAGTGTGAGAAATAGGTCGTTAAGAATTCAAAGTAATTGTATGAGTTTATTTACACACCAGGTGTTTACTAATTATCATGTGGAGTAGTGTTAATTAATTTGGCTTTGAAGACTGTCACCTTAAAATATCACCTTAAAATATCACCTTACCTGTTCCAAGGTTTCTTAAAACACGAACTGAAGTAACGAGGAAGAGGGCGCAGTGATTGTGAAGAGAATTGCCGTGCGTATTTCCTGATTCTCGTGGTGCTAGACCCTTTACCCATCCGCTACGACCCTGGGAAAGGGTCTGGCACCGCCAGACTAGTAATTTCTGTGGAAGTCTTCCTTACGCTCTATGGCGCCAATTCTTTCGCACGTCCTTCGTTCATTCATTCAGTACTCATTCGTTCAATTCATCTATTGGTTTGATAATTTCGCCCACCCCAACAAAATACAAATAGTTTTGTGTGGGAGAGACAGTAAATCCAAGTGAAGGACTTTCCCGAACACAGCCCAACCCCTCCCCCTACCCACACACTCTTCAGGAGGTGAACAACGCAACGCTTACGCTCTCTATGGCGCTAATTCTTTCACTCCTGCGTTCTTTCTTCATTCAAGTATCACTCCTTCATTCATTCATTGGTTCAATTCATTCATTGGTTTCATTCCGTTCATTAATTCATTCATATTAGCTTTTATTACAATGTTACTTTATAATGCATAGACCTTTTTCTTAAAGTGAAGTTAAGCCTGCATCGCGTTCACCAAGGTAACCTTTGGTGCGCTGGTTGCAGAGAACTTCAAACGTATTTTACTACTATGTGCAAAACTATGCTATATTTTGTCAAGGGGGAATAATAATACTATGGAGAACCATTGTTCTCTTCGTCATAAGTGAGTATACTAGAAGGATAAAAGGTGAGGTAAATTTGACTGTAAATTTTAGCGTTGATATCCAAAAGTAAATAAGGGTTGCAAGCTATTAACTATATATTTATATTGCTAGATACATGTCAATTTGAGAAATACAATAAAATATGCCTTGGTGTTGTTCTATAAAGTATACCATTCTATAAAGTTAGCAATATATTATCAGTACACAAAAGATAGTGTAAATAATCTAAAACTAGCAAGCAGTTATTAGATAGAAATTAGGAATAACTAATTTAATATTGGAGTTTCTTTTTTTAGTTCAGCCAGTAATAATTTTTGTATATAGCTAGCGGGTTATTCATTTAGGCTGATATTGTTAGATTGGAACTAAGTTATCAGATAAATGAATTCGGAGGTAGAGTCATTTTCTTGAATGTACTATCTTGTAGAGACTATTGTATTTGAAAATTCTTTCTGCATTCATGTTTTCTTCAATATTCTTCTCAATTGAGATTTAAATTTTTTTTTTTTATGAAATACTTCCTCGGCTACATCTGTTGATGCTACCTCATGGGATGCTTCTTTGCACTCATTTGCTGATAACTCTATGGATTGGGCTTCCAGCATTTTATCTTGTAATTCTTCTGTTTCTGCATCAAATATTGGCATTTTGGTTGTACTTAGTTGAGAATCATCAGCAGCTTCCTTGTTTGATGACTGATTCATCAGTTTCTCCTCTAACCCTTCAGCAGGTGGACTATTTGGTGTTATTTTTAGTGTTTTCTCTTGGAATGCATCTTCATCTTCCTCATTTGTTGACTGCTTCATCAACTTCTCTTCTACCTCTTCAGCAGCTATTGTAGTATTAAGTGGCATTTTGGGTGTGCAGTGTTGGGATTCATCAGTAGCTTTCTCAGTTGATGATTGTTTCATCAAATTTTCATCTAATTCTTCAGGAGTTAGACAATTTTGTGGCATTTTGAGTGCTTTTTCTGGGGATTCATTGACAGCTTTCTCATCCGCTGACCACAATTTCCAGTTCTCTTCGAAGTCTCCAGCAACTCCATGATTTGGTGGCACTTTGTGTGGCGGCACTTTGTGTGGCGTCACAGAAAAGTCATCTTGAGATTTCCCTTCTATTAATGGCATCGTGAGAGAATATTTGCTTAAATCTTCATCACTTGGCATAATGTGAACACTCATTACATTGCTGGAGCTTGTGGTGACGACACTTGAGCTGTCTTCAAAACTCACACCATCATCATCATGCTCACTTTCTTGAGCTAAACCAATGTTATCCTGATAACGGATTGTGGAAAAGTGGATTGGTAATTCCAAGTTGAGCGTCTGGGCATCATTTGTTTGTGCTTTTAAAGATTTAAGCACTTCAATGACTGCTTCTTCAACGATTACTTTAACTTCTTTCACCATAGGTGGAGATAAGTGTTTGAATTTGGGATTGTGTTGATTTTCACTTGCAGCCTAAATATTATATACATTTAGTAATAATATACACCTATTCTCTAATTTAAATCTTTCAAACTGACATAAATAGCAAATAAAGTTTGTAAGCATAAAATGTATAGAACAGTTAAGAGTTCTGAAGTTTATAGGCATCATTATAATGAGTGGTTTAAAATTTTTCTGTATGTTTAATATAGCAAATAGGAACTTTTATATGGCAAATTTTATTTTTTGTTTGCACATTAATATATATGACATACTTACCATTCCCTTAGAAGCACCTGATGTTGATTGTCTGCCACTGACACTCCTCCATGAATCTGAGCCCCACCCATGTGACGCCCACTTTACTGAAGTGGTCCCATGAGAATTCTGATAGCTGGAGCCACCAGAGCTCTTGCCACTCTTTGTAGTCGGATAACTATCTGCACCCAGAGACATTCGTGGATTTGAAGTACTATCATTACGGTATGCGTACTTGGAGGTGCAACTTCCTTTTGGACTTCTTTTTCGCACTTGTCGACCATCAGGTGATCCGTCCCACCTGGGTGAAACAGGCCTACTTTTGTTATTCAATGTGGTAACCCTCTTCTACAGGACACATAAAAAGAAGTTTAACGCGATATTTCATTATTCTTTACCTACTTTTATACTTAATGTGTATGATCTATAATCAAATTGGACTGAAAAAATAAAATTTATAATTAATACAATACACTATAAAAATTTCATTATACATATTTTTTAATGTTGAGCACAATCATCATCAAATATTTTTCATATCAATCTTAAGATTGTAGATCGCTACTAATAGCTACCTCTACTGATCCTGTCCAATCTCCTGAGTCAGCCAAAATGAAATTCTGTTTCAGCTGTTGTAATTTATGTGTTGGAATATTGCATGTGGATATTAACTTATGAATCACTTCTCCTAGTAATTTGTATATGTCTACAAGAGCATCCATGGCTAACTCTTGTACACGACTATCTTTATGAATAAGAAGATCACAAATAGCCCCAATGTGTTCATCTATCATCAGTTTCTCTAGTCCAAATCTAAGAAAACAAATTAAAATTAATTAACTAAGATGAAGTATAAAACTAGTTATGAGATATCAAACTATACAAATAACAATAAAATAGAAAGGATCATTAACTAGTAATAAGTTATTTTTATTGAATTTTTACTTTCGTATAGTCCTCAGAAGACAAATTATTCCTCCTCTTTTTACTCTGAAACTTTTGTGAGCCAAGCATGTTTCAACCACATGATCCATGACAGCCTGGGGGTTGGTTACGCAGTGTGACATGATAATTTGGAACAATGATTGAGCACTACTACAAACAACTCGACTAGAATCTCCTAGTTTTACAGTTAAGGGGACAAAAACTGTAACACACAAGGAAATTATTATTTTATTCATATTATTTCTTCGAAAAGTTAAAGTTTGCCTCTAATTAGTAAATAAAGATTCTATTGCAATAATATATCATCTTGACACAACTATTATGTTAATGAACCCGTGCTAGCATTGATTGATGAACCCAGTGCTAGTTATATCGATTGATGAACTCGTGCTAGCATTGATTGTTTAATACTAATAAACAAGTAAGTAGTTAAATTTCTCATCTGTCCCTGAATATCTAACTTACTGGCTGTCAAGTATGACTGAAAATGATGTTGCATTTCTATTGCAATTACTTCTATAATTTTCATGGTGATAACCTGAACCTTAACACACAATGACAATAATAGAAATACTTTAATATTATTATTATTATTATTATTATTATGCTATTACCTTATGGCTAGACGATCTAATCCAATCTGTTAACTTCCGCATAAAAGTCATGACGTTTCTAGAAGTTTTATAATGCCACATATTTTTAAAATACAGCAATAATTCTTCTGCCAGTTCTAGTTTGTGGTTGACGTCCATTTCCTGTGACATTCTACTTATTAGGTACTCTTCCATCTTCCCTTACCCCTGGTGAAGCAGCGCGCCGCACCTCTACGCGGAGTAGAAGTTAAACGTCACTTTCTACACCCCTACCACCTTCTTCCTCGTTAGGACGCATTGTAGCGTTAGACATTGGCTATCGTACACAACAAAAGTGATATTGAAGCGTAGCGGTGTTAACATTTTTTTTCCCACTAAGATAACTGCCGTTATAGGCTCCTAATGGCTACTTTCACTCACACTTAACCATTCAGCATTCACAATAGGCTATAAAAATAGACATAATAGGTATAAATCCTTGTTAATCGCTAGTGACCCTCTACCTAACCATTACGCTGGGAAAGGGTCTGGTGTCCATCTGCACCAATCTCGTTTTACTGGATTATTTCACGAGCAAACTAATTTAATTTCACAAGCTGAGCCAGAGGCAGTGAAAATAAAGCCTAAGAGTGAAATATCTAGCCATATCACTCTGACGAGTGAGTGTAATAAGTGGTTTATTCCATACTAGATATCTTCACTGCCATAGTTTGTTGGTAACTCATAGCATAAGGTTGGCCTAAAAGTCTCTATACATATGTAGATATAAAATCATAAATTCACAACAACTTGACGTCTCTAGATCCACCACTGCATACACAAGAGGCTGAGGGCAGGGTCTGGAGATGCTGAGGACCCCATAATTTTTCTATTATTATATTATACTTAAGTTAGTAATGTCAGAAATTAGATAACAAATGCTTTTATTGAACTGTACCAATTGACCAGTATTATATTTCACCCTTTCAACTGCAAAGTTACCACTACAATTCATGCTTGACCATGTAAGTCTTCCCTTGCAGTGCTAAACTTAGGAATGCTGCATATTTTGCAAATGGACATTAGTTCAAGATAGTCACAATTCTGCTCTTAATACTCAAAACGCACAGGATAGTTAAAAAAATGTGTGATTTATTATAACATGTTAGATTCCAGGCACATATTTTAAATGATTATATCGAACTGTACAAAAGTGTGGCTCTTAGTGCTTTGGAGAATAAATTGTTATGAGCTTAAAATGTTGAACTCTCTTACAGTAAACATTTTAATTAGCTTTTTTATTTATTTATTTATGATGCTAAATAGACTCATTGTTGGATCATTTTAATTACTTAATCAGCCCATCAGCTGTCTCTGCCTCATCTGTTGCAGTATGTGCACAGCAGGTATAGATGTAGTACAAAAAAATCTTTTGAATTATCAGATATGTTGTAAAAGTTCTCAATGGTAGCCAATTAGCTATATGTGAGAATTACATTATCTAAAAATCATGTTAGCTTTTATTATAGCCTATGTATGGAAGGAGACCAGCAATACTCACGAGTTTCCCTCCTTTCTAAAGAACTATTGGAACAACATGCAGAGTAGGGATAATTGTAATAGTTCTTGTAATTGACATTCTTCTATTAAAGGGTAACTGCCACCATTTTTATTTCTTTTATTTTTTTGAGTCATTCAGTAGATAATAACACAGTATCACTCCAAAAAAATTGACAGTGTTTGGTCAAGTTGTTCCTGAGTTATGGGCCTTTGAAAATGCACCCTACTCCCACGCTAATTAAGTAGGCCAATTGGTTGATTACGTCACAAGTTGAGTACCGCACGGATCAGCGAGCTTGTGTAAACTTCAGTGTGCTTGTGTAAACTTCAGTGTGCTTGTGTAAACTTCAGCGTGCTTGTGTAAACTTCGGGGTTTCGAGCCAGATACGATGGCAACCTATACCTGAGGCAGTGGTAACAGCAGAAGTGATGCTTCCTCATACAGTGGGAGTGATGGTAGCATTTCAACTACTGATTCTGAAGAATACACTAGTGATAGCTAGCTCTTCTGGTTCTTCCATTGAACCTTATAGATTTGAACCAAGTGCTTCAAATTCTTCAGACAGCAGCAGTTCTGCTGAAGAGGATGATCCAGACAGGCTTTTAGACTTGTCTTGGTAAGAGAGTGATAGCTACCAAGTTCAGTGTGTGTGTAAAATTGTGTGTATTCGTCAATATAATTATAGGTGTGATTGTGAATGCTGCCAGATAATGCCAACCAGCTTAGAGTGTGTTTGCTGCAAAGAAATCAACAAAGTGGTAGCAAAAATGGGAGAGACTGAGAATGAACCTGCAAGTTGCATAACCTGACATCCAGGATTTGAGGGCGTGTGTCGAACGCATGGGTACTGCAAGCAGCATACTATCAATATCGACAGGAACATGGAATCAATGCACGAGTATGCATATAATATGTAATAATAATTGTAATAATAATAAAGATAATAATAAAAATAATAATAGTAATAATAATAGTAACATTTTTTCACTACTCTGTTTTATTATTTTTTAAGGAAATACAGATATATTGCATACAGGCAACTGACTCGATGGTGCTGGGGATTGCTTGGCCATAATGTCAGGTTTGTATTACCTGCTTGTGCTGTCAAGAAAATGAGAGACATTTCAATCTGATAATTACACAGGATTTCATCCAACAATATAACCAATTACACACACAATTATTTTGAAAATCTGGTCTGATGTTCAGCAATTGCCTTCTGTTTTTCAGGTTTTTCCAAACTATCACAGAGTGCAGGTGGTGGTGGTAACATCATAACTGGTACTTCACATTCTTTCAGCATAACATCCCATAGTGCACAAAAGAGGTCTTGCACATACCCTATAAATATTTAAGCCATTGGGTATATAAGAGCAGAAATTGGTGATATTTCTGACAATGTGTCCACCAGATTTGTACTTGGGATACAAAACAGAATATCTTTTCTCCCCTTGCTTAGTTTTTGCCTGTCCTCTGCGGCTGTTTTCGCTGTAATGTAGGACTGCCAACTTTAGCCTGGTAATGTCATAATTCACGATTGCATATCTTCATAAATGGTCTCATGAAAACTGATAATACGGGAAGAGATGATAATATTCTTATGATCATTTAATGTTTAAGATGATTCAACAGACAAATAATTCCCTGAAGTAGTACCATAGCAAACAAGGACATTTAAATTTTTGTAGCATAGAATTTCACTGCATTGAGCCAAGAATCTAGCACTTGTTTATCAATTTCTCTTGCTGTAGGTGTAAAACTCCTCCAGGTATTGTATTGAATGTAGCTAAATATCTTCATTGACATTCTGTTGTAAAGGATGTAGTTTAGAGAGAACGTTTAGGGTCTTTGCATTCTTATGGATTCATTTTTTATTAGCTACTTTTAATATTGTGCACGTTAGCAGAATGTTAATATAACTGGCATAATGTTTTATTATTTTATTCAATCTAAGAGTTGATTGGGACTAACAGAAGCTTTTACTTAAACTGAGCCTTCGATTTTTTATAACTTGACACATAAGCTTGAATAACTAAATATATTATAGCAAGAACATTTAGCAAATAATACATTAATCAATTTCAAATGCAAGACTAGAATGTTAGTCATTTTCCATGCATATTTTGGTGGAATAAACTGGGGACAAGAAGAAGTAGTTTGCTGCCACCCGAGTTTGACTCCAAGGCTAATCACTGAGAGCACTCCAATTATCAGGGATATACAAGCCATTATTTGTGGCAGAGGAACTGGGAGGCTAAGGGGTCATCAGGCTAATTAGTTGTCGTAGTAGCAGCTAAATTTCTGTTGGAAAGAAATACATAGCAATTCAGCTTACACACAGGAGTTAAATCCTGTCAATAGGTAAAGTTTCAGAGCATAGTGGAGTTTGTAATGTCAGAGGCCCATGCCTAATTTTTTTTGGCCAAAAATACTGAAAATAAAATGACAAGTTGATTACCATAATAATATTGATGTTCAATATTATTAATTTTGGACATACTAATATGGCTTCTAGAAAATAAAGAGGCCTTTGTCACTGAAAAAAACAAATCACAGATAAATGGAAAATCACAATAAAGTGTTACTTTACCGTGAAGTATGTAGCCTGCTTAATTTATTTCAGTTTAAAAGATTAGGAGTTGTAAGTTTGAACAGTGTCAAAATAATGTGAATATTTTGCTTATCATACTAGCTATAAACAACTGCAACAGCTGAGTGGACCTTTTCAACTCTCTATGTTGACTCAAATTTCATTTTTGACTATTGAACAAAATTTGAACACTTCAGTGTTACCACATTTACATGAAGATATGGTGCTATAGTCAGGTACACAGAGACTAGAAAAGATTAAAGAGACTAGTAAAGACAAAAGAGACTAAAGAGACTGAAGAGACTATAGAAAGTAGAAAAAACTAAAGATACTGAATACACTAAAAGACTAGAAGAGACTAAAGAGACTAGAAGAGACTATAGATACTAGAAAAGACTAAAGATACTTGGAGAGACTGAAGAGGCTAGAATAGACGAAGAGACTAAACAGATTAGTATAGACTAAAAAGACTAGAAGAGACTAAGAGACTAAAGAAACTAGAGACGAAAGTGACTAGAAGAGACTAAAGAGACTGGAAGAGAATAAGAGACTAAAGAGACTTGGAAAGACTAAAGGCACTGCATAGACTTGAAGAGAATAGAAGGGACTAAAACGTCTTGATGAGACTAGAAGTGACTAAGAAGACTAGAAGAGAGTATAGAAACTAGGAAAGACTAAATATACTAGAAGAGACTAAAGAGAATAAAGAGAATAAAGAGGCTAGAAGAAACTAAAGATACTAGGAGAGACTAAAGAGACTAAAAGAGAATAAAGAGGCTAGAAGAAACTAAAGATACTAGGAGAGACTAAAGAGACAAGAAGAGACTGGAAAGCACTAAAGATCCTGAAGAGACTAAAGAGACAAGAAGAGAGTAAAGAGACCAAAAGAGACTGGAAGGCACTAAAGAACCTGAAGAGACTAAAGGGACATGAAGGGACTAAAGAGACTAGAATAGACTAAAGAGATTAGAAAAGACTAAAGATACTGAGGAAACTAAAAGAGACCAGAGAGACAAAAGAAACTGAAGAGACTAATGAAGCATGAAGAGACTAAAGAGACCAGAATAGACTAAAAAGACTAGAAGAGACTAAAGAGACTAGTAAAGACTAAAGAGACTAGAACAAAGAGACTGGAAGAGAATAAAGAGACTTGAGACTAAAGAGACTAGAATAAACGAAAGACACTACAGGGACTAGAAAAGACTAAAGTGACTAGAAGAGACTAAAGAGATTAAAGAAACTGGAAGAAACCATAGAGACTATAAGAGACTAAAGACACTGAGAGACTAGAATCGACTAAAGAGATTAGAAGAAACTAAAGAGACTAGAACAGACAAAAAAGACTAGAAAGACTATAAGTAACTAAGGAGAGTAGAAGAGACTTAATAGACTGTAATACACTAGTTATTTAACTAAAGCTATAGAGAATGTTTTTCATTATAAACTTTAAAAATGACGTAGCTAATTAGAGTAATACTTACATGAAGAAACAACCCTTTCTCACAGGAAGAGCAGGTATCAATACAAACATGTATACTAAATCTTCATTGAGTATGTTTTTATATGAAGAGAAGGCCCAACAAAAAATGGATTTTATTATAAATCTTGTCATGAAACATGACAGGGGCAAAGCTTTTGACTAGTGATTAAAACAGAATAGGGTTTAAAAAACAACAACAACATGTAACCTAGATTGTAACTACTCACCTAAAGGTGTCTGGAAAGACCCCTTTAGGTGAGAAAATTTCTATCTAGCCTGTATGAAGGGTCAGAATGTGATAATAACATGCATGACCTGTTTGACTTAATTAAAATCAGTAAAAAAATAGCTGGCAAGTGATATTAGTTTTTAAGTCTATTACCTTGATAAAATGTATGTGTAGCTAACTCTGTTTAACATGATGGAAAAAAATTACTTAGTATATGTCTACATAACAGCTTATGTAGTTGTGATGAATATATCAACTTGGAACCATATGCAAGCAAACTATATCAATAACTCTGAAGAATTCATCACTTGAGGTGATTTCAACAATAGAATTTGATTGTTGACTTGCACAATATTAATATGCCATCAAACAAGACCTTCAAAACAATATAACTTATTCCATAGATGAAATGGACTTAAAAAATGAGTTTAGGAAAGTTTATGTTATAAATAAGAGATCAGAAATCGCATTTTTATTAGCAAAGTAAAGCTGAAAGGTGAACTTGCGAGTTGCAATATTTCAAATACAATAATTTTCATGAGTACAATTTTTGTGCAGATATTATGATCTAAGTCGTGTGTACAAAAGAAGTATTAATAGCAAATGGCAATTCAGGTTATAATTATTTCAGGCGAGAATGACTGAATCATTAAAAGAAGTATTAGTTGGACCATACCTGTAGAAACAATAGGTAAAAATTATTTATGTTTATTTACAGAAGTAGAGTAAAGTGAATTGATTGTGATTATATGGTTATTTGATTTTTTTTTATGTGTAGCATTAGCTGCTTGGAAGCTTGGACATGTGAATCATGTTACATAAAAACAAGATTTTCATCAAGACAGTCAGTATGAATATCTACAAATAATGCAGGTAGTAAATCTTCCTAATTAACTTTCACTTATGAATTATTATCCCTATTGAAAGACATAAATTAGTTATAATAATAAGTAATCTACCTAATGTTTCATGTCAACTGTTTAACAAGTTCTTGTAAATTATTTCAATGAGTTTTTTAATCAGAGCCTCTTCATATACAATATAAATATTTATAGAATTTCTTTCATTGATCTAATGAAATTCTACAACAATAAGTCAAAGTATTATTCAAGATGCTATGTCAGTTGTAGTGAATATTAGCTCCACAAGATCTGTTATTACTATAATTGGCATCTCATACATGCATTTCAGAAACTTTTTAAGTTCAAAGCACATCGTTTCTAATAGTTAAACCACAAAAACAATAGATAAAGTATATTATAAAAGAAGCCTAGGATTGTTTCATCACAACTATATTCAGAACATTTCTCCTTCTTCTGCAATACTCCCACTTATATTACTTTTTCTAATAATTCAGTCTCACATACTTGCACAGATCCCTCAAGCCTTCTTTTGTTTGTTTTTTTCTTCAAAAATAAAGCCTGTTCTTGTATCAAGTAGATATTTTATTTTTATGTAATCTTTTAAACTAATTTTTGCTGTTTGTATATATTGGATTACTGTAAAATAGATAGGACATCAAAAGAAATCAAACTACAAATTTCTATATTATTTGTATGAATAATGAAAAAAAAGTATTATTTTAACATTTAAGAAGATATTTGAACTAGTGCTTCTAATGTGTACAAAATGCATATGCCTATTCGTATAGGATAGAGAATTGCAACTGTTAGTGTATAGTTGGCAGCTTTACAAATTTTTGCAACCCATAACTTATAAAACAGCCACAGGATTTCCTTCCAAAGTTGTAGTCAATATTATCTAATTTTTCCATTTCCATCACTAGATAGTTCACATAGCTAAACTGAAACTTATACAGAATATATTTGGACTATCCTTAAAAAAAAATTCAACCATTTTCCATAATTTGATTTCAAAGGAAGTGTCCACTATTTTCACTTTTGAATTTGTCTGACAATTTATTCACTTCCTTGTACTTGTGACAACTTGTAACCAAGAAGAAAAAAATATTTTATATTTATTCCACGCTAATATCTGACAATGTCTTTTTATTTTAGGTAGTGACCAGTGAGATCACTCATAATGTCTCAGCTGTATTGCTATCTCATGCTCATTACTCTCTGATACCTAGTAGTTATAGCAATCAGCCTACTTACTTGTTTTCTGTGTTTTTTTACACCTAACATTTCTCATGGAATATCAGTCAACTATAATGAGTTACCAACCCCAATATATACTACTGCAGTAAAAATATCCAGCATAGAATGAACCATTTATTATACAATCATCATAATGGTAGCTAAGGCCAGATATTTCAGTCTCAGGCTTTAATATTTTCACTGCCTCTAGCTCCTGAAAATAAATTAGCCCGCTCTGAAATGTTTTTATGTAATTAGTATATTGTATGTATGCATTATATGTATTTATTATTTTGTACTGTACTGCTTACAAGAAAGTATTTATATATATATATTTTTTTTTTTAAAGACAACTGACTAATCATGTAGTATCATGATAATTAGCATAACTGTCGATTCTAATGATGGCTCTTCCAAAAAGTTGTCATGGTGATATTGACCCCTCTACATAAATAAAGTCCACTGTGCTCTCTCTGTAAATCTAGCAGGGTAATTGCTTTGTCATCAACGATCTTTTTCTGATCCTGCAAGGTAGCACCAAACCATTCTACAGGCGTTATGCTACCACATGAAAGAATCACAGTATATCCATGACAAGCTGATGAACACACAACTCACTGCCACTCGTCATTCCAGCATAGCCTCAACACACAACACAACATTCCGAACTATCCATTAGTAGATTCACACACACAATATATAAGACTCATTCACGTAAGTAGTTAGGAGTCTTGCCAGTATCAAAGTTAAAGATAAGAACCGCCACATTGGTGACCTCGACGTGACTCACGCTACTCGGCAGTCTCACTCGACTCGGCAGTCTCACTCGACTCAGTAGTCTCACTCGACTCAGCCAGTCTCACTCGACTCAGCAGTCTCACTCGACTCAGCCAGTCTCACTCGACTCAGCCAGTCTCACTCGACTCGGCGGTCTCACTCGACCCGGCTGTCTCCCGCGGCCCGTCTCCTGTGGCCCAGCAGTTTTCCGCGGTCCCGCAGCTCCCACAGTCGGCGCTCGCGCTCGACTCGTTGGTCGGTCGGCAGTTCTGGAGGGGAGCTCTGTGGCGGACTCGGAGATGACAAGCTGATGAACACACAACTCACTGCCACTCGTCATTCCAGCATAGCCTCAACACACAACACAACATTCCGAACTATCCATTAGTAGATTCACACACACAATATATAAGACTCATTCACGTAAGTAGTTAGGAGTCTTGCCAGTATCAAAGTTAAAGATAAGAACCGCCACAATACAATCATCATAATGGTAGCTAAGGGCCAGATATTTCAGTCTCAGGCTTTAATATTTTCACTGCCTCTAGCTCCTGAAAATAAATTAGCCCGCTCTGAAATGTTTTTATGTAATTAGTATATTGTATGTATGCATTATATGTATTTATTATTTTGTACTGTACTGCTTACAAGAAAGTATTTATATATATATATATTTTTTTTTAAAGACAACTGACTAATCATGTAGTATCATGATAATTAGCATAACTGTCGATTCTAACGATGGCTCTTCCATGAAAAGTTGTCATGGTGATATTGACCCCTCTACATAAATAAAGTCCACTGTGCTCTCTCTGTAAATCTAGCAGGGTAATTGCTTTGTCATCAACGATCTTTTTCTGATCCTGCAAGGTAGCACCAAACCATTCTACAGGCGTTATGCTACCACATGAAAGAATCACAGTATATCCAACAGGAACATCTGCATAAGTGGGTAAAATTTCCCCATATTCAGCATACCTTTTCACCTTGATAACTATGTGAAGATGAAAACCATAAATATGATTCTCACTTTCGTATTCTCCATGACACGTTAAAATTCCACTGTCATTGATGCGTAAATTATTCAACTGAACACTGTTTGAGTCTATATCGTGCTTAACGAGAAGGTTAATGTAGCCACTGGTACTGGGAGTAAAAGGCCAGAAACTCCAGCGTACTGGAGACAAGCTCCCACAATATGCTTTGACGATAACACCTTCCGTAACAGATAAATTAGAAGGCACGATCTGTCTGTGAAAAACGTCAATTTTTCTCCAATCTTTACCCAAAACCAGAAGTAGACTTAAACTCGTTACCGTAATGATGTTTAAAAAGGTCATGGCAGTATTATCATTATAGAAATATTATTAGTGAGCAGAGCAGTTATCCTAAGAGACGCGTTCTAAGAGTTAAGACAGACAAACCGAGGTATTCCCAAAGTACGCTCTAGTAGATAAACCATTGCACCGTACTCAGGTAAATGACTCGACTATTGGGCAATAGAGTTTCAAGTAGAACACCATTTCTGTTGCGCGTAGCGGGAGAGCTTATGGCAAGCACAGCATTACCGAGAAAAATGTAGAAAATTAAATTCTTCTGTTTACAAGACCTTATATAGCTACTGCTGACTCGTCTGTTCACTAGTTCATTGCCGGTGTAGCAGCGAAATCGTTCCGCCGCGGATTCATTCCGCCGGAACGATTACGCTAGCGTGGACGTTCCGGTCGGAACGTATTCGCGTCCGCGGAATCGTTCCTACCCCGCGAATTCGTTCCGACCCGTGCCTTCAACTAGTACACGTGTATGAATACTGTTTGAACAACTTGGCCAAAGAGCTATGGCTACTGGGAACCCAGTAAGCTATGATGAAGTTTTTCTGTACCTGAGCAAGACTTGTAAGTACTCACCAGGCTGTGGTGAAAGCAGAAAAAGAGCGATCAGAAAATTTTCTCAAAATATCACCAAGAGGGATGGAGTTCTATTCTATACGAACAGAAAATGGATTGTAGACTCCAATATGCAGCAGCAAATAATGAAGTCACTTCATAGTGATTCGGGTGGAGGTTGCCATTTTGGAAGAGACAAGACTAGAGAGAAAATTGTGAAAAGATATTATTGGCACTGCATATATCAAGATATAGATTGCTTTCTAAATACTTGTGAACAGTGCCAAAAGGTATGTCACATGAATTTTTTTATTTTTTATTGTTGATTTTATGTTGTTGTTTTTTGTTTTTTTCTTGTTTGTCTGTTGTTGTTGCTGCTGTTGTTGTTTTTGTTGTTGTTGTTGTTTGTGTGTGTGTGTTTGTTTTTCTTATTTGATAGACAAATCCCAACTTTAAGAAGACCTTTTCAACCCTGAAGCCTATTCCTATTTCGAATATTTGGGATAGAATAGGAATAGATTTAATTGGCCCAGTTTCCTGTTCAAAAAATGGAAACAGGTTATTATTTTCTATTTTTAATGGATTATTATTATATATACAAAAACCTTTTTTTTTTTCCTTCACTACCCACTAAGGAAAGTTCTGGTGTTGCAAAATTCTTGTATTCTTTGATTTGTAGACATGGTGTACCAAAGAAAGTACAAACGGACCAGGGAAGAGAATTCGTTAATTCCCTAAATGGTCACCTATTCAAACTTACAGGAATTAAGCATGTCATATCATTGGCATACCACCCACAAACAAATGGTTTAATCGAAAGATTTAATCAAACGTTACAGAGGTCACTATTGAAAATGGTTGAGCAAAACGTAGATGAGTGGGATAATTATCTTGATTCAGTTCTATTTGCCTATAGAACAAGCAAGCAGGCCTCTACAAAATTTTCTCCCTTTGTTTTGCTCTACGGTCGAGAACCAAGGCTTCCTGTGGATCTACTTACTGAAGAAAATAACGTTTGTGATAAGAAATTTACTACATTATCTAGTAATAACCTAATTTTCTTTATACAGGAAAAAGGAAACAAGAGTGGACATGATAATTCAGACAATATCACCGTAGATGATGAGGTATAATAAATTTACTGTGTCGGATAAAAGGCAAATGCTAGGCTATTAAGCTATTATCATTAAAGAATATTGTAAGTCAAGATATTTAAAGGTGATACATATATGTGGCCAGTGTGAAAAAGAATAGGTGGCAAATAAAGGTGTTGATTAGTTTTGATTGTTCATGTTGAGCCTGCTCCTTATGACCTTGAGAGAGAGGGAAAAAAATGAATGAGTGTCGAGAGCTAAAATTAAAACTAGGGAAGATGATGTAAATTTTAAGATTTTGGGCTCGTAAAAAAAAGTACAGAGGCTATTACTTTAAATGGTCATCATCACTAGTATGTTTTAATGATTGCAGGAAGCCTCTTTGGATGATGAAGTTAAAAAAATGATGCAATTGCGTAATCAGCTAGATGTTCAGGTAAAGAGCAATGTACAAGCAGCACAGAAGAAGCAAAAGCAGCATTATGATAGACGTCATCAAGGAGATTCATTTAAGGTTGGCCAAAAGGTTTTAGTAAAAAATATGAAGAAGCTGTCTAAGAAGGGTGACAAGATGGCATCAAATTGGTTTGGTCCTTATGAAGTGGCGGAGTGTATTGGCACCAACACATACTTCTTGAAGAAAAAACATAGTCAGGATTGCTTAAAAATGGCATATAGCAGTACACGATTAAAAATCTTCAACGAACGAGGTAATGTGTCTATTATTTGATTTGATATTTAATATTAACTGATCCTATTCCATATCTATGAGTTAGAGACAGATTTAGTTTCAGTTTCATCAGAAGCTAGTCCTGCTCCAACAGAAGCTAGTCCCACTCCGCAAAATCATTGTCAGTCAGATGTGAGAAGCTTTCCACTTCTTTACTCTTGTTCTAATGAGGTCAGCTATCAGCTAATGTGGATGTTTATAGAAGTAGCTACAGTATTCTCTACTGTATACTATATAAAATTATATGTATTCAGAAATTGATGGCTACATTGGCTGAACAGTTGACTGATGATAGTCTTCTCCGTTTGTGGAAAACTGGTGCCGATTTTAGGATACATTCATCTGAAAGTGATGATTTTACTGAGGTAATTTGTCTAACAATATGACACATAATAAGTTCACTTTGCCTAATTCTTAAGGTTGAAGATAGCACAACTGGAAACGAATATGGTTTGAGCAAAGATTTAGATGTTATGCTTTGGATAGTACATAGAAATCATCATGGTAAGCCTCCATTAAAGGTTCTGACTGATTTTGTCATAATTGATGAAGAACTCCACAAGGAATTTGACTCCTTCAAAACATCAGTTGTACCAAAAGGCACTAGTTTCTTCGAAGTTAATGAGTTGCTGAGTTTGTATTGCTCCAAATCATCAACAAAGTTTTCAATTATATCAATGTTTGGATATATTTATGTCAAGTTATCAGGAGCAGAAGTTGATTCACTAATTGATTGGATGCACAATATGAATTTACAGTATAGGACGAAAGGTGAACAATTTCTTGCTGATCAAATAAAACTTGTATTACAAACCAAAAAAGGTTAGTCAGCCATTTTACACATTGGGTTAAGATATGTATTATGAGCTACAGTTATCCTAGGTACTAAGCGAACATTAGCCCATGAGTCTGTAAGTGCAAAGAAAAAACACAGAAGTGAGAATGAATGTAATATCAAGTGAGTAATACATTATATTTGGCTACAACAAAATGTAAACATTAGTGTTTTTAGGGATTCAAGGATGAATGTGGCATCTCATAAACTGTTCAAGGAAATTAATCAAAGAGGGCATGGTTCAAAGTAAGTTATGTAAATAGCTTAATCTATGCTTTAAAATGTTAGTGAATCATAACTGTTTTATAGGGTGAGAATGGAAACAGTAGATCTCACTGTTGGTGACTATCCCACAAATAACACAAAAAATGTGTATGACTGGATATCAGACTTGTGCTTAACTACATATGATAAAAATATCCTACTTGATTCAAATGAGTGGGTTTGTGATACAATTGTTGATGCAGCCCAGACACTTTTAAAGAAGCAATTCCCCCAAATACAAAGCCTTCAAAGTGTTACTTTGGGATTATTTATGAAGTTTAGGATTCCTACTGGAGAATTTTTGCAAGTTATCCATTGCAATAACCATTGGTTCACTATATCTACCATTGGAATCGATAAAGCTCCAATTGTAAAAGTTTATGATAGTGTTTACAGTTCCATTGAATCCATGGGAGTAGCTCAAATTGCTTGTCTTCTCCATACCTCAGAGGATTCGTTTGAAGTCAGAATCATCAATGTGCAAAAACAGGTATTTCATAGGCATTGCAATTTGTAACTGTAATGTACTGGATTCTGTCATTCCTTAGCTATTTATTGAGTATTCATTAATATTTGTGATTTATTTCATATGAACAGCAGCTCTACATAACACATTTAACCTGCATGTCATTGATTTTGGGTTAAGTATGTTATTCTTAGATTGTATGCTTATAATAAATATGCTATTGCTATTAAAAGAATTTATAACACATGACATGACAATAACGTAATGCATACTATTTTTCAGGTGGGAAGTGATGATTGTGGACTCTTTGCCATTGCATATGCCACTGCAGAAGCACATGGAAGAGACCCAGCAGATTGTAATTTTAAACAAGCTGGAATGAGGCAACATTTGTATGAATGTTTTTGTAATGGAAAGTTAACACCATTTCCAGAGAGGAATATTAGATCACAACATAGTGGTTTGCTATCAAAAGACAATATTACAGTGCACTGCTACTGTAGGATGCCAGAAATTGAGGAAATTCCTATGATTGAGTGCAGTGTTTGTCTGAAGTGGTTTCATGTGGCATGTTGCAGTAACTCCTTACACGATGAACACTTAAATGACCCTGAAAAGACTTGGCTTTGTCAGTTGTGTAGCACCAAGTGACACTTCATTGCTTCAATTTGATTACCTGTGTATTTTAAATTGTAATTTCATTTCTGCATTTCATGTTTCACTTTTTATATACATGTACTTTTCAATGGGTATGGGTGGTCAATAACTTGTAGTTATGGTTAGGCTAGTGAAGTGTTGTTTTGAAATGGCAATTTAACTTTTAGAATCCATTTTCCTTTTGGACATTTTATTCTATAATATGAAGCTAACAAGAATAGCATTAGAAGCCCAGTTAGTTTTATGTTGTGACGTTCTTTTCAACCAAATGGGGACACATATTCATCAACTACAACCAGAATTATTATTTTAAATTTGGCTGGGAAAATAATTTTGAACTACTTTCATAGGTCATTGCTCTTACCTTACCACTTTTATTCAGTGCTGGATAACAGTTCCCCCCCCCCCCTCCCACACTATCACTGTGTGTATCAACTAGCTACTTTATTTTTTTTACTTGAGAAATTAGAGTCAGTTATATTGTATCCAGAGTTTCTTTATAAAGTGCTTAGACAATGCTGCATTTCTGACAGAAAAGAAATGGCGAGCTAGGGTCTGACTACATGGGTTTGATGAAAGTTGTAGAGCTCATATAGCTATTAATTACTGTTTTAATTTTCATTACACCTATAGCAAAGGTCTAAGTAACTAAATAAAAGACATGAGCTACCATAGGTTGCTGTTTTTTTTGCTTCAATCCGCAGTGTTTACTTAGCCGGAACGTATTCGCTGAAATCGCGAAATTCCGGAACGTTTACGCTAGCGTAATTGTTCCGCCGGAACGCCGGAACGAATTCGCTGTTACACCGGTTGTTGTTGTTGTTGTTGTTGTTTTGTTTTGTTTTCAGGCTTATTTCCAATTTTGTTTTTAAATTTATTAACTTTCAAGGATGGGCATGCATTGACCCCTTAAAACTATAGCAATAATAAATATACACAATTGATATAGACATATTTTTCTTAAGTATATTATACCACATAGTACTATCAGTTTTTTTTTGGTCTGTTGTTATTTTTCAACCAGTGGATGTTCCTTGTTAAAGCTTGGCAGCCCATGTGCATAGATAGTAGTATAAGACCGCTGAAATTTTGAAAGGTGTTTGATTTACCCCCCAACTTTACTGTCCTGGAAAATATCTCTTTTAATGTGGCTTTCTCTTGTTGTTTTTTGTTTCGTTTTGTTTTTCTTTGTTTTGTTTTTCTTTGTGTGTATGTGCGTGTGCCATGTTGTTATGAAGACATTATGCTTAACACACTAAGTCAATTAGCCAAATTTTTCTAGTATTTTTACAATAACCTTATGCTATGAATATATTACTCACTATCTCTTTGTAGTCTGTTAAATGCATTTAAACTAAGGTCATCCATTATTTGTGTGCAATACATTGAAAGATGCTTATCTTGCTTTTAGTTTTATGATTATGTGTGTTCGTATGTACTATTACTTAGTGCAAATAATTTCATACAGCTACTTTACAGGAATTAGTGTTGTTGTTTTTTCATAATTGACATTTGTATTATATTTCCTGAATTTTCCAACAATTTTTATCAATAAATTATAGTCTTGAACTTGGAACTATTTGAATGCGAGGATTAACAATAATGCGAGGATTAACAATAATCCGGGATTTAGCATGAAATATGTCTTTTAAATGGTTAACACCTATGCATAAATATGGTCCACTTTGCTCTTTCGTTATTTGATGTAAATAAAGTGTGCTTCCTTGGTTAGCCTTATATTTAGAATGCAATGAAATCCACTCCACTGGTTTAATACTACCACAAGTGATTGTTATGTTACTCCCTTCGGACACAATCAATTGACTGGGCAACACCTCACCATAGTCTACCTGCTTTTTTACATGTATCATTATGTAATTCTTGAATGTGGTTTCTTTTACATCCTTATTTATGTAAGTACCATGGCAATAGAACTTTCCTGAATGATACTCTCTTAAATTCATCAATTTAATTGAATAATTTCCTTCAATGTGGTATTCAGTTGGTAAGGGAAGATGTTCTTGTAAATATGTCCAAGTTACAGGTGATAGACTTCCACAATACAATTTGACAGGAGTGTTCTCCAAAATCCTAACTCTCCAGGGTACTACTTGTGTGTGAAAAAGTTTTATGTTACCCCAATCTTTCGTTGAAAGAGCTCCTCTCATATTATCAACAAGTAATACAAAAATAGCAAAATACATTATTAGCTGGCCTAAGCGAATTACTACACTTTCGGATAAATGATTATCGCAATTGAAATTAAACTCATCTCAGGTTAGAGCCATTATAGAACAAGCACAGCTTTAAAAGTACTGCTTTGGAATTCGTTCATATTTAGTGTTAAACTGAGATTATAACCGCAAAGTTTGTAGCTAATAGCTTGAGTTTCAAAAGCGTTTAATACAGTGGCAATTAGCTACCTACTCTACATTGGTTACAAATTTGAGTTACTGCTCTCACGGTACTCTAACCAGTCGAATAAGTAAAAAAGGAGTATGCACACTTATACCAGGGCTGTAATCTGGCTTCTGAGCTGAGTGGCGCGAGTTACTCGTTTGTTGTTGTTTTTTCTCTAACATCTTGGAGTGGATTTATATGATATAGTATGTCGAAGTTGAGTTGGCACTACCGCAAGCGGTAATTGAGCTAGCAACTGGTAATACAGCCACACTTAAGCTGTTTGCGGTTAAATTGTGTGCTTGTCAAAGCGTGTTTATGCCAATTCCTTTTCTTCACTACTAGATGCCATTAATTGTAAGGATTAGGACCAACTCAGGCTGCACTCCACCTTCAACTGGGGTCACAACTGTGTACTACATAAATTCTATCATTTCATCAATTTTCATATACATATTATTGTAAATAAATGAAACAATTGATAATAAATCTAAATAACACTACAGTCTTTACACTTCCAAATATGTTTTTTGTCTTTAATGGCAAGCCTTGGTGCTCTGACACAATCAGTGTGAAACCACTCATTACAAGATGAACATTTGATCATTTTCCTGCCATCATCAGGAAGCCTGCATATACAGTAAACATCAATCTTTTGGATTCCACGAAGTGCCCTTGCTGCCTTGTACCTGCATTTACAAGGGAACGGGGATAGGGTCTGTGCCTCTAATGAATGGACAAGATGAGATCTCATCTCATTCTGATCATATTTAAGTTCAGCAGGATCTTCTTGATGGCACAAACTACAAGCAAATGCGAGGGCAAACAATCCGCAATCACTGCCACCACACTGATACTGGACTTGCACATACTCGATTTTGATAGAAGAGTTGCTGGTATGGAGAAGGTCAGCAACTAATTTGATCAGAGTAGAAGACAGTCGTAGGTTCATACTATCGTATACTCTTACCGCTGCAGGTTCACAGCCAATTGAGGAGAGAGTGATCCAGTGACTTACCCCGAGATTTAAACACTGAATAAATTCCTTACTTGCATGTACATCAAGTGTTCTTGTAAGCTGTACACTAGAGCACTGCAGTCCTGAAATGTGGGGGTTCTTGTTCTTCAGTAGTTGCTGGGCACAGTACATAATTTCGTCTGTCAACCATCCATTTGGATCTTCAATAACGTTCTTGTCACTCGCATACAGAAGACTACTCCCAACTTTTGGTGACAAAGATGCCCCTTCATTGCTTGTCTCCATGGTAATATCCACTACTGTCTTTTTCTTGCTTTTATCTTGCTTATTGCAACAGGACCTTCCAGGGTGGCAGTATTTACCACACACATTACCACAGAGTCTGCATGGACAAACAACTGTTTTTCATAGGGCTTTGATCTGGAGATGGTGAGGAAGGTGAATCCTGATGACTGGCTGAAGGGGGGATATCGTCACTGAAACAACTGTTTTTCATAGGGCTTTGATCTGGAGATGGTGAGGAAGGTGAATCCTGATGACTGGCTGAAGGGGGATATCGTCACTGAAACAACTGTTTTTCATAGGGCTTTGATCTGGAGATGGTGAGGAAGGTGAATCCTGATGACTGGCTGAAGGGGGGATATCATCACTGAAACAACTGTTTTTCATAGGGCTTTGATCTGGAGATGGTGAGGAAGGTGAATCCTGATGACTGGCTGAAGGGGGGATATCGTCACTGAAACAACTGTTTTTCATAGGGCTTTGATCTGGAGATGGTGAGGAAGGTGAATCCTGATGACTGGCTGAAGGGGGGATATCGTCACTGAAACAACTGTTTTTCATAGGGCTTTGATCTGGAGATGGTGAGGAAGGTGAATCCTGATGACTGGCTGAAGGGGGGATATCGTCACTGAAACAACTGTTTTTCATAGGGCTTTGATCTGGAGATGGTGAGGAAGGTGAATCCTGATGACTGGCTGAAGGGGGGATATCATCACTGAAACAACTGTTTTTCATAGGGCTTTGATCTGGAGATGGTGAGGAAGGTGAATCCTGATGACTGGCTGAAGGGGGGATATCGTCACTGAAACAACTGTTTTTCATAGGGCTTTGATCTGGAGATGGTGAGGAAGGTGAATCCTGATGACTGGCTGAAGGGGGGATATCGTCACTGAAACAACTGTTTTTCATAGGGCTTTGATCTGGAGATGGTGAGGAAGGTGAATCCTGATGACTGGCTGAAGGGGGGATATCGTCACTGAAACAACTGTTTTTCATAGGGCTTTGATCTGGAGATGGTGAGGAAGGTGAATCCTGATGACTGGCTGAAGGGGGGATATCGTCACTGAAACAACTGTTTTTCATAGGGCTTTGATCTGGAGATGGTGAGGAAGGTGAATCCTGATGACTAGCTGAAGGGGGATATCGTCACTGAAACAACTGTTTTTCATAGGGCTTTGATCTGGAGATGGTGAGGAAGGTGAATCCTGATGACTGGCTGAAGGGGGATATTGTCACTGAAACAACTGTTTTTCATAGGGCTTTGATCTGGAGATGGTGAGGAAGGTGAATCCTGATGACTGGCTGAAGGGGGGATATTGTCACTGAAACAACTGTTTTTCATAGGGCTTTGATCTGGAGATGGTGAGGAAGGTGAATCCTGATGACTGGCTGAAGGGGGGATATCGTCACTGAAACAACTGTTTTTCATAGGGCTTTGATCTGGAGATGGTGAGGAAGGTGAATCCTGATGACTAGCTGAAGGGGGGATATCGTCACTGAAACAACTGTTTTTCATAGGGCTTTGATCTGGAGATGGTGAGGAAGGTGAATCCTGATGACTAGCTGAAGGGGGGATATCGTCATTGATAGGTGGATCTATAGGAGATTGTAAAAATGGTTGAGAAGATGGTACATCTGCATGTAAATCCTGATTATGATTGATGGGAGAGGGCAGAATAGGAGAAGAGGGGACGGAAGAAGGTATATCTTGTTGATCTTGATGGTCAGATGAACGAGAGGGAAGTGATTCAGAGGAAGATTCATAATACAGCTTCAGACGAGAGATGTTATATAGACTCTTAAGAACTTGCTCTTTCTTAGTACCCTAGAAACGACATAATCTATAAGTATTTTTACCAGTGGCCTCATGAATATGATAAGGTCCCAACCAGTTTGGTTCCAACTTTGATCCCTTCCTAGATAGCTTCTTGGAATTCCTTACTAGCACTGCTACACCAACTGTATACATCTCCTTATCCTTACAATGTTTAGCATCATAGTAAGTCTTCTGCCGGTGCTGAGCTGTTCCGATGTTATCAAGAGCTTTTTTACGAACAGTGATCATTTTTTTTCATATGTTCCTCAAAACTTAATTCACTACCGCTCCCTTTCTTCTCACTGCTATTGCCTTCAGCATCCTTTCCACCATCTTCTCCATCACTATCTTCATCTTCGACATCCTGTGCACCATCTTCAACATCACTATCTTCTGAATCCTCACCACCAACATCATTTATAATGAACTCAACAGGAAGTCGTGCCTGTCTTCTATACACAAGAAAAAATGGTGAATATCTGGTGGAGTCTTGACGAGAAACGCGGTACGAAAACAGTATTGAGTCAAGATACAAATCCCACTGCTCTTGTTCCTCGCTGACAAACTTTAAAAGTTGACGCTGAAGTGTCTGGTTAAATCTTTCATCAAGTCCATTGCTTTGGGGGTGGTAAGCACTAGTAAGATTACATTTTACACCTGTTAGCCTACAAAGCTCATCGTTAATCTGCATGTATACATAAATGGATACTAAAAATAGATAGTAAGATTTAATTTTACACCTGTCAGCCTACAAAGCCCATCGTTAATCTGCAAGTATTGTCTGGGACTCAGCCCAAACAGGATCAAGAATAAGCCCAGGCCAGCCCTGGCAATAAACACTTCCTGTCACTTAATGATATTCATGCTCTAGACTAGACCCATTGATATCATGCTCATACTCTCGTGTATTTCTGTAGCTTGCTTTATAACTTATAAATTGTTGCTGACCTCTGACAGACAGTATAAGACATCTTACTGGCGGTTGCGCTCTTTTGCGTACATAAGACAAGGCTGAAAGCTCTTGCGGGCCATCGGCTGCGTTTGGTGTATCTCGCGTTGCGCCCTGTCAAGTTAGTTTCCTGGTCCTTCACCAGACCACCTGTTTAGGATACACATCCTCCACATTTGGTCCTTCGAGCCTCAGAAAGACAGTGCCAGCTCTCCTAGTGGCTGCCGAATTCAAGGTCCTTCCTTGCTACACATAGTAATGGAAGACTCTGTTGCTCCACAAGTCCTTCTTGAAACACTCAAGAGGAAACGCGCCCATCGACGTGGCCAAATCACTCGCATCCAACGCCGGCTGTCTGCCCTTCAGTCGAAACACCTCAAGGAAATCCCCGTCACCGACGTGGATCTAGCTATTGCTGATCTCACCCATGAGATTAAGCTCCACGAATCACTTCACGAACAAATCGAGGATCTGCTCTCTTCTGATGCCGAAGCCCTCTCCATTGAGCACACTGAATGTGACACCAGGGATGACACCCATGCTTCCCTTCACCTTCAGCTCAGTAACCTTCGTCACAAGCTGGACATCTGGCACACTGGCACAGACCTGAGTGCAGAACTTGATACACTCCTTGCCATCAAGGAACCCTCCAGGCCGCATTACCAAGCAGCCTTCAAAGACTTTAAGAAGGAAGTTTCTACTCTGGCTAGAAGAGCGTCTCCCTACATGGACGACGACTACGTTCGTGCCATTGTGAAACCACTTCGCGACGGTATCACTGCCATCCAAGCGGACATCACCTCTGCCGATGGTCCTTCACTCCCCTCCACACCTGTGGATTCAACCTTAAGGCCAGCTCCACGAGCTGCACCCATCACTGTAGAACTCCCAAAGTTCGATGGACACCCTGTGCACTGGAGACACTTCGAGACGCTGTTCTCCACTGCCATATGAACCAGAGCTTCAGGATTTAGTAACCTGGACATCAGATGCCTTCTGATGGACGCACTGCTGCCTCTTGAAGCCAAGGAGGTCGTACGCTCCTTCCCTATGGACGACGCACCTCTAGACGACCTACTCTGCCGCCTTCGACAACGCTTTGGACGACCTCAACTAGTCGTGCCATTGCTTGTGCAAAAGATTGTCAAACCCACTACGTTTTCCCACTCCTACGAAGGTCTTCGTACTCTCACAGACCAAGTCCTGATGGGATACGATTCCCTCAAACCCTTCATAGGTGACTCCCTTTCCGAATTCCTGACGCACCTTGCCAAAGCCTCCTTTGACAAGTCGTTGAAGGACGACTGGGAGAAGTACGCCAGTGACAAACTGGACAAACCCAACTTAGCCGACTTGAGGACCTTTGTGGACAAACGCCTGCTCCACATGTCCCCAACGAGCGAACCGCTGCCTTCACCTGCCACTTCTACTCGCCCTTCAACAGTACCTACTTCTGGCTCTCAACCTCCCAGGAAGAAGCCACCGTCCAAATGCGTCGTCTGCGGAGACAACCATGCTCTCATGCGATGCAACACGTTTGTTGGTTACGACGTGGAACGCAGAAACAGACTCATCCGTGACAAAAGGTTGTGTCTGAACTGCTTTTCAGACCAACACAGCTGCAGATTCTGTACGAGCAAGTTCTCCTGCAAGTCCTGTGGGGGACGTCATCACTCCTTGCTCCACAAGGATAAAGACCCTGCTACGCCTCAAGCTCACCTTCAAAGCACTGCACCTCCAGACGCTGGGAACTACTCAGTCGTTGCCTCTTCTTCGCCAGTTGACCAAGTACCACACGCTGTGCCATCGTTCCCCAACACCATCATGGTCACCCTGGAGAACGAAGGTAGAACAGCCCGAGCCAGAGCCATCCTGGATACTGGTGCGGGTGTTTCCATCATGTCTGAGAAACTGGCCTCTGCCCTCAAGCTGAAGAGATTCCCTCAACACATGTCTCTCTCAGGCAGTTTCGGAGAGGAACGGTGTAAGTTCTGTGTAGTAACTAACTTACTTTCACACTCCAGGTCTTTCCAGAGCAAGCCCATCACATTCACCGTGGTGTCCAAGTTGAAACCTGCTCCTGTGCCATCCAACCGCGTAGCCATTCTCAAGCTGCCGTCGCTCCACAACTTCCCCCTGGCTGATCCTGATCTAGGAGGAGACGTGGACCTCTTCCTCGGCAATATGGACATTGACGAGTGCGTCTTCGAGGGTTCACTGAGATTCGACGGTCTCAAGGCTATCCATACCCCGTTTGGTCTCAGCATTGCCGGCCCTATGCATGACAACTCTCAGACCCTTCTCACTTCTGTAGTCCCAGATGATCTTCAGCATGACCTATCCAGGTTATGGGAGCTGGACCAAGTCCCTGAAGCACCCTCCCACTCTCCAGAAGATGCTGACATCATCAAGGATTTCAACAACACGTACCAACGCAATGATGGTAGATTTTCTGTCTCCCTACCCAAGGTCAAGAACCCGCCTTCCCTCGGCGACTCCAGGAGACAAGCTGTCAAGAGACTTCTCGCCAATGAGAAACACCTCTCATCCAAACGTCGACTCGAAGACTTTAATGCTGTCGTCCAAGAGTACCTGGACTTGGGCCATGCCCATGTTATTCCTCAATGCGAGCTCTATCTCCATCCTCACTTCTACTTACCCATCCACGGAGTTTTCAAAGAGTCTTCCTCGACCACGAAGCTGCGTGCCGTCTTCGACGCCTCTGCCAAGTCCTCTACGGGGACTTCGCTCAATGACATTCTTCTACCAGGTCCCAACCTGTACCCTCAACTGCCAGACGTAATCGTTCGATTCCGTCGACACAAGGTTGGACTCTCTGCCGACATTTCCAAGATGTTCAGAGAGATCCTCCTCAACCCACCTGAACGGGATTTCCATCGCTTCCTCACGAGAGATGCTGCCAACTCCATCGTGGATTGCCGAATGGAACGTCTCACATTTGGGGTGAACTGCTCTCCGTACTTGGCAACACAGGTATTGCACACATTGGCTAACTTGTCTGTTTCCTCTCATCCTGTAGCATCCTCTGCTATCCTGTCAGACTTCTATGTCGACGACTTCCTCTCAGGTGCGGACGACGTGGACGCTGCTGACAAGCTGAGGATGGAGCTGTGCGACCTTCTCTCCAAAGCCGGTATGACCCTGAGGAAGTGGAGGTCGAACTCCCTAGAACTACGCCAACGCATTCCAGATCACCTCCTCGAGAAAGATTCCTCTTCTCTCACTCTCACTCCTTCAAACCAAGCTCCCAAAGCCTTGGGTATCCATTGGGATGTGGACAAAGACACCCTACACGTCTCCATACCTCCCATCACCCCTTCCGACGCTACCGTCACCAAGAGAGTCATCGCCTCCGGCACCGCTGGAGTCTTTGACATCCTAGGTCTCTTTGCACCAGCAATAATTCCTGCTAGAATCCTCTTCCAAGAGACGTGGAAGAGATCTCTGCCCTGGGACAAACCTGTTCCAGAGAACATCAGAGACAGATGGGACACATGGATCCACGATCTTCCCTCTGTCAACAGTCTAGCCATACCTAGACGACTGTCACCTTCTCAAAGTTCGACTGTATTCCAATCCCTTCATGGATTTTGTGACGCCTCTTCGGTCGCCTATGGAGTAGCCATCTACCTCCGTACGGTCTCTGAAAGTGGCTCCATTTCCACCACCCTGGTCATAGCCAAGGCCAGAGTACTGCCCGTGAAACCCATCACGATCCCCAGAGCAGAACTTCTTGGTGCTCACTTGTTAGCCAAGATGTTGAGCCACACTTCCTTGCTCTTGGAAATCCCACCCTCACAAGTTTTCGCTTGGACTGACAGCGAAATCGTCCTGTATTGGTTGACCAAGAACCCCTCACAGCTGGTTCGATTCGTCGCCAACAGAGTCCATGCCATTCGTGATCTAGTCCCTCCAAGTTGCTGGAGACACGTCAAGTCCGGAGACAACCCTGCTGACTTAGCTAGCAGGGGAGTTAGAGCACCAGACTTGGCCACCTCCTCCTTATGGTGGTCAGGCCCTCCTTGGCTCACTCTCCCTCCTGACAAGTGGCCATTCCACAAGCTCTCCAAACCTGTAGCAGAATCTCAGTGCCTGTCCATCCGACCAGACCCACAACTGGTCCCATCGCAGAAACAGTTCCTGACAACCCTGTGGAACCGTTTCTCATCCTTCCACACTTTGAACAAGGTCGTTGCCTGGATCCTTCGCTTCGCCAGCAACTCCAGACCCTCCAACAAGGTCAAGCTCAAGTCTGATCTGCTCGGACCTTCCGAGATTTCAACTGCCAAGCACCTCATTTTCAAACTATCCCAACTAGAAGCCTACCCCGAAGTCTTCATCGCCCTCCGCAAATGCACTGGTCTTCCCAAGAACCATGCTCTCTCCAAACACAACATAGTCCTCTCCAGTCATGGACATCTGCTGATCAACAGCAGAGTCAGAGACCCTCATTCTCCGACCTCTCCATGCCAGTTGATTCCTCTCAGCACCAAGTCGATGTTAATCAAACTCCTTGTGCGCACACTCCACATTACTTACAGCCATGCAGGCATCTCAGCATTGGCTTCCATCGTCTCCTCGACGTTTTACATTCCCAACCTCAGAAACCTGCTGAAAGAGATCAGCAGGTCCTGCCCTTCCTGCCAGAGAGCGTATGCATCACCTCTCCAGCACAGCATGGGTATGCTGCCCTCCTACAGGACTACTCCAGCTCCACCCTTCGACAGAACAGGTGTGGACTTTGCTGGACCATTCGTCATCCGACAAGGATACACACGCAAACCAACCCTCGTCAAGACGTACGCTGCAGTCTTCGTCTGCATGTGTACCAAGGCTGTTCACCTGGAACTGTGCACCTCACTGTCCACTGCTGACTTCCTGGCCACCCTCCAAAGATTCGTCGCCAGAAGAGGTTGTCCGTCCCACATCTTTTCAGACAACGGGACCAACTTCATTGGGGCCCGGGAGGAGATCCGAGAGTTGCAGAAACTCACGGAATCCAGTAGCACCAGACAGGCTGTGTCCAACTTCGCCAACAGCAACTCCATACAATGGCATCACATACCACCCAGAGCACCACACTTTGGAGGCCTCTGGGAAGCGGCAGTCAAGTCCATGAAGACTCTGCTCCGCAAAAATCTCAAACCTCACTCTCTACGATATGAAGAGCTGTACACCCTCCTCACGGACATAGAAGCAATCCTGAACTCACGCCCGCTCGCTCCACTTCACAGCGATGATGTTGCTGAAGGGACTTATCTGACTGCTGGACACTTCTTAGTGGGCCGACCATTAAAAGCTGCTCCTACTCCACGACCACCATCAGGCAAGATCTCCAGTCTACGAAGATGGAATCTAGTATCCAGACTAACGTCAGACCAGTGGACCCAATGGCTGGGGACCTATCTCGCTTCATGCTCTGAACGAGCCAAGTGGACCCGCCAAGGACAACGCCTAGCAATCCGAGACCTCGTCTATGTGAAAGATGAGACGCTCAGGATCAGAGACTGGCCTCTAGCCATCGTCGAGAAGGTCTTCCCAGGAGACGATGGCGAGATTCGAGCTGTACAAATCAGGTGTCACGGGAAATCCTACACAAGACCCGCAAACAAGATGATCCCGTTCATCTCAGATGAACCTGCTCCCAACCATTCGCCCCCCCGGAGGATGTCTGGAACTCAGCCCAAACAGGATCAAGAATAAGCCCAGGCCAGCCCTGGCAATAAACACTTCCTGTCACTTAATGATATTCATGCTCTAGACTAGACCCATTGATATCATGCTCATACTCTCGTGTATTTCTGTAGCTTGCTTTATAACTTATAAATTGTTGCTGACCTCTGACAGACAGTATAAGACATCTTACTGGCGGTTGCGCTCTTTTGCGCTCTTTTGCGTACATAAGACAAGGCTGAAAGCTCTTGCGGGCCATCGGCTGCGTTTGGTGTATCTCGCGTTGCGCCCTGTCAAGTTAGTTTCCTGGTCCTTCACCAGACCACCTGTTTAGGATACGCCTCCTTCACAAGTATACATAATTGGATACTAAAAATAGACTTTGGGGTAGGTCAGGGAATTCAGAAGGGGGTGGGGCACAAAGTTGGCGTCACAACTACTATGATTCGAAGGGGGGTCTGGTCCTACTGGTAGAATCTACTTCAGCAATACATATAGCTTACTTATAGCAATTAGAGCTTACACTATTCACAAATTCTCTCCCCTGATCAGTTATCTTCACTTTGCAACAGCCAAATCTGGTAAAACATTTAAACAGAATCTCTGCTATGCCAATAGCGGTTTTATCAGGAAGAGCAGTAGCTTCAGGCCACTTTGAAAAGAAACATGAAACAGTCATGATGTATTTTGTTTCCTCTGCTAGTCTCGGGGAGAGGACCGATTAAATCAACTCCTATGGTGCGCCACATCTCATCATGTACAGGAATTGGATGTAGTTCTGCAGCGGTCTTTTCAAATTTCCTGCATGTACCAGAAAAATTATAGCAATTGATTCACCATAATATAGCCCTAGAAAACCAGTATTTTCTGTATGTAAGTTACTGTAAAGTCAATAGAAATATTAAAAAAAAAAGACATTGTGAGTGTTTGATCTAGACATTAGCTATATTTGGATGGGTTGTTGGTGGAATGGTTTATTATGATGCCTAATAAAGTTGCCAGGGGGGACACTACATCACAGAACACCCTCATCCACACGAGGGTAGAAGGGAGGACAAAATCGTCTGTGAGGTGGAGCACAGGGCATAAACATGTGCCAGTGTATATGTGTTACATGTGCATGGTTGGTGAATTGTTCCTGTAAATGCAGGCACAGAGAAACTATACATACACACAGTGGCGGCTGAGGGGAGGTGGGGAGGGGGGGGGGGGGACTTTACCATGATGTACATTAAATTTTGCTTTGGGCTGTATGATGATTGCTTGCTCACATGTGGGAGTAGTCATTTTGAGCCCCCCCCCCCCCACTTTTTGGGATCCTCAGCCACCCCTGACATAAATTTATGTATATTAATACATTTCGCTTGAAATGCTGAAGGGGGGCACAGAATCCTCGAGGGGAGGCCCTCACCTGAGTTGATGCTTACCTGGCTTGACAAAGAACCAGAGAGATTCTCTCGAATGCAAGCACTTTGTTCTTAAAGAAGGCCTGCTTTACTACAGGGATCTAAAAAAGAAACTGGATCTGCAGGTATGTGCTTGCTGTTGAGGTGTTTTCCCTCTTCGATTAGCTATTTGACAAACAGTATGTGTTAGGAACTACATAACTATTATTGGTGAGCGAGCGTAGCGAGCGAGACACTTACAGGGGTAACACAATTGAAAATCGGGGATGTTTGTTTATTTATTTGTATATATGTATGGACGTACGTAAGGCATTTTTGTACTTTGACCCTCGCGTTTTTGTGTTAGTTCGGTTGTCGACCCCGTCCCAAACTTCACTAAACAGAATCCTCTGTTTATCGATCAGTACCCGTATCACCCTAGAAATTGAATTGTTTACCTTTTTGAATTCTTTTAATGGTGCAGTTAAAACGTGAAAACTTACAGGACTTCCATTTCTATTCGAGTTAGTGGCGGTGGTAAGTCAATGCGCTCTTTGTCATGGTTATAAGCCGTGCGCAACAGTATTTACTTGAAATACATTGTCCACTAGACTACTGCGAAGGTAAGTCTGTGTAGTTGCATGTCCAGTTGTGTCAAAACATTGTGTGTTACAACCACTACTTAGCTAAAAAAATATCACAAAGAAAACTTTTAAATAACGTGTATTGTTTTGTTGTTGTTTTTTCCCCTTCAATTCAAGCAGTTGCAGAGAGTTGTTACTATGGCACTGGAATCTCTTTACCCTCTATGCGAATTTAAAAAACTGGACCTTACTTTCAGTAGCTTCAGTGTTAGAAGTCAAAATCATTCATATTAAAATAGTATAGTCTTTAGGCTCGCTCGCCATTTGTGCTCAAGCACATCACTAGTAATGAAGTGTATTTTGATAGGTCATTACTGAGTCTAAGAAAAATGAAGTCCTGAAAGGGTGCCACTCTGATGCTGTAGGTGGACATTTTGGCCGTGATAAGACCATGCAGAAAGTACATGAACGTTTCTACTGGGTTGGGATATTAGAAGATGTTAAAGAGTTCTGCAAGAGATGTGATTAGTGCCAACGTGCCAATAGAAGGGGCAGCAACTTTGTTTGATGATAGGACACAATCCTGGCGTATTCTCTCTCCTCCATGACTGCTGGGGACACGTGTACTAAACTGCTCTTGCGCCACACTATTTCCTAACTGCGACAAAATTTCCCAGGAAATTAGGTCGCTGGGATAACGTCAGCGACAAAATATCCTAGGAAATTGTGTCACCACGACACAATTTTCGAGTGACCGAAAAAACAGTGACACCGGTAAAGTACTAATACATTCCTCAATTACCGCGCTTGCGGTAATTGAGGAATGTATTTAGTGCCAACTCAACTTTGACATACTATATCATATAAATCCACTCCAAGATGTTAGAGAAAAAACAACAACAAACGAGTAATTCGGGCCACTCAGCTCAGAAGCCAGATTACAGCCCTGGTGGTATATTCGACTGGTTAGAGTACCGTGAGAGCAGTAACTCAAATTTGTAACCAATGTAGAGTAGTTAGCTAATTGCCACTGTATTAAACGCTTTTGAAACTCAAGCTATTAGCTACAAACTTTGCCGGTTATAATCTCAGTTTAACACTAAATATGAACGAGTTCCAAAGCAGTACTTTTAAAGCTGTGCTTGTTCTATATTATTGTACTACTTATATTACTTATTCTAATAAGTCAGTCACTCAGAAATATATTGGCTACATGGCATTTGTTATTGAACCGTTAGACAATAATCTTACTAACATCCAACAGGTGGACATGTACCCTCTGGACAACAGGACACTCCGTCTATCCTGTTTCCACACTGGTAACCTAAGCTAATCATGATGTAAAGCTAGAAACACAGCAATCTGAGAAGAAGCCGCTCATTGTTTATAAAATTCTTAATGAAGATAGTCCAGTGATCAATTGAGCCGTACCGTGTGACTAAAAGCGGTGCGTTTTGAGCGGGAAACCTGTGGTTTTTTCTATTCCGATAGACTTTTGTATTGATTGGAATAGCACTTTCTTCCAGTTTTGGAGTATACTGAGGAAATATTTTTTTAACCACTTCGGCGCGAGCTTTCCAATGGTGGTGCAGGTACAAACCCCAGATGCGTAGCTGCTTCCGTTCTAAAGTTATTCAATTTTTTCTTGTGGCCAACTCAACTTGGACATACTATAGATACAGTAACGAGATTTGCCTTTAGTTACTCTAACAGTACCTGCGTCACCCTTCTTGTGAACTGGAACCACAGACACCTTCCAGTCTCAAGGCCACCTTGCCAGAGGAGAAGGACGCATTGATATGCAGGCAAGTTCGTTGAAGATGCAGCCCTTCATCATGATAGCCAATCTCGTCAGGGCCTGTAGCTGTGCGATTTCTCAAAGCACAGATCACCCAGAGTACATCGGAACCATCACAAGACAACTCACTTAGAGAAGAAGCTGAATGTTCATCTGAGGCTGGGGTGTGGGAAGCAGAGAGCAAGCGTAGGGGGCACTTAAAGCATGAAGAGAAGAAAGTATTCAACATGGAAGGCTTCTCTCATGGGTGAGATGGACTTGAAGTAGTCGCGCCCTGCAGTTCGAGTTCACAAGGCAAGTTCAAACGGAATTACCATCACGTCATGCACAGCTTTTGACACCCGTCTAAATCACGTTTTTTGTAAGCTCATCCGGCCACGCCTAGTACCTAAAGTATACTCTCAACCGCTCAGTGTCGAGGTGAAAAGGTGGAGCCCACGGTTCACGTTTGTTTATTTTGTCACCGCTCAGGAGGGGCGCTTGGTTCCCGACTGTAAACTCTAGCAAAATCTCCCCTAAACTAGTAAGAAGATACCGCCGCGTTCGCCCAAGACCCCAAAATGAATAAAACTAATTATCTCATCTCCGATTGTTCTGATTGTTCTGCCAACCTTCCGGCTTGAGCTTAGGCAGTAGTCTGGCGTATCCAACCCTCTACCTTCCTGTATTACTACAAAAGTGATATTGAAGCATAGCGGTGTTAACATTTTCCCCACTAAGATAACTGCCGTTATAGGCTCCTAATGGCTACTTTTTCACTCACACTTAAGGGTGCCCTTCCACCGGAAACCGAGGCGGTAACCGCAAATTGACTGATTTTGCTATGTCTTTATATTTCTTTTTCTGTGCACTGTGGGCTTACTTTTTTGTTACAGGTGGAATGAGCACCAATAGAAGACTCCAGCAAGCCAAATTTGAAGAATGAAGACCCGATTGGGACAGAGATACAGCTCCCCACACCGTCTGCTATTCAGAGTTATTTCGAAGCGGCCGAAAGAGCTACCGGCTCATTTTTATCCAGAGGGCTTCTTCCCAACATTACAGAGCCATTATTCTAATATCGGTAAAAAATTTTTTGTTAACAGTAAAATTTCATGCCGTTTTACTCGTGCGTTATTCTGAAAAACACTCTGTAACTTTATTCTAAGGGGGGTATTTGCTTGTGCGCAAAATTTGGATTCAATTCAGTGATCTGGTTCCAGGAAATATCAATTTTTATTTTCAAGTTGACGAACGATTCCAATTTCACCCCGCCTCCCATAACGTTGAGCTCCGCGATCGCGCAGGAAAAAAATGTTGATATGTAATATTCCAATCGATGTAACTTTAAATAATTTAGCATTAATGTAAGTATGAGTTCATAATGATTGTGGTGAGAATTCACACTAAATTTGGTATGTACTTCACACCCAAATGATGAGGTGTGCACATCACACCATATTTTGGTGTGACTATTGTTACAAGTGATTCACGCTTAATTTGGTGTGAACTACACACCTTTTGGTTTACAGTGAAAGTGGCTGTCTCAGACTAGTACACTACAGTTATAAGTTATAGCAGCTCAGAGACCCGTTTGTCCACCTGCTTCGCGGTAACTAGTAGATTTTTTGGCGCCAAAGTTAATTGACCCCGTAGAAATTGAGAGCTGGCCACGCGTGAATAGATTGCTTGCGCGGCTCGGTTACGGGGTTCTGTGGTATTATACTGAATGACTAGTGATGTGCTTGAGCACAAATGGCGAGCGAGCCTAAAGACTATACTATTTTTATATGAATGATTTTGACTTCTAACACTGAAGCTACTGAAAATAAGGTCCAGTATTTTAATTTCGCATGCACGGTAAAGGGATTTCAGTGCCATAGTAACAACTCTCTGCAACTGCTTGAATTGAAGGGAAAAAACAATAACAAAACAATACACGTTATTTAAAAGTTTTCTTTGTGATATTCTTTAGCTAAGTAGTGGTTGTAACACACAATGCTTTGACACAACTGGACATGCACCTACACAGACTTACCTTCGCGGTAGTCTAGTGGACAATGTATTTTCAAGTAAATACTGTTGCGCACGGCTTATAACCGTGACAAAGAGCGCATTGACTTACCACCGCCACTAACTCGAATAGAAATGGAAGTCCCTTAAGTTTTCAAGTTTTAACTGCACCCGCAAAATAATTCAAAACGGTAAACAATTCAATTTCTAGGGTGATACGGGTACTGATCGATAAACCAGAGGATGCTGTTTAGTGCAATTTGGGATGGGTCGACCACATAACTAACACAAAAACGCAAGGGTCAAAGTACAAAATGACATACATACGTCCAAACATATACAAATAAATAAACTAGTGGTGTGCTTGAGCACAAATGGCAGCGAGCCTGATAGTTAGGTAACATAAAATGTTACTACTTTTAGCTTACTTCATGCAAACACTATAATAGCAGTTATGACATTTGATTTCAGCAAACAAATACAAAATCACTCTCTTACCAACTTTTGTAGTATCAAACATCAACCATTCTGATAATCTCAATCACCAGTAACTCTTGAACAAGCTCTCAGCTAGGATAAAAAATAAACCACTGTTATTATTTGTAATTTTAGCCAACAAATATGGAATTACTACTTACATCTACTTGAATTTATATGTATACACATAATATAGTACTTAGCATATCACACTCTGATGAATGTAATAAGTTGTTTATTCCACATTAAATATTTTCATTGCAGTAGTTTGTACTAATACATGAAATGTTCATTCTACTGCAAATAAGAAATACAATATGAATATTTTTACTGATTTGAATTTGCTACCAGCAACTTCTATTAAAATGTATATAAACAGATGGTTACTTGACTGGTTTGAAAATAATGTGTTGTGCACACAAAGAGGAATGACCTTTGTAGACAACAGAGAGTTACCTTTGAAAATTTTCTTTCTTAAAACAGATGAAATTAACAATTAACACTAAGTTTATATTCATTGGCAGTACTAGCTAAAGAAAGTATTTCTTACTAATTATTGCAATAGAATAAAAAAAATTTCTGTATTTGTACTGCAGTGAACATATCTAGCTAGTACAGAATATATAGAGCATAATATGGTGAGTATTTCACTTGCCAGCCTCATTTGCACACGGCTGCAGCTCTTGAAGTTAAATTAACCTGCTCATGAAATATTTTGCCATACAGTAGGACCTCAGTATAACGGAACTCACTTATCCGATGACTCGGTATAACTTGGTATAATGAACGGTGGAATTTACAAATAATTTGCCCATTTCTCCCACATCTCCATTGCTGGCACAAACCACACTGCAAAAGCAGCTGTTTTGCTCTTGCAAAAGCAGCTGTTTTGCTCTTGCAAAAGCAGCTGTTTTGCCCCCACTGTTCTCCACTGCTGGCATTTACAATTTGAAGTCAAAAATTTAAACTCAATGAACCTCAGTATAACGAACATTTCACTATAACCAACACCCTGTGGTCCCAAAGTGTTCGTTTTACTGAGGTCCTACTGTATAACGCTATGACTCTCACGTAATATATATTATATATATAATATATAACATATATAATATATATAATAATAACATATAATAATATATATAATAATATATTATTTTGTCCATAAATATAAATTTTATACCTTCAAGGGCTTTCACCATGGGACGAGAATCCAACACAGACTTTTTCTGGTATTTATATGTTCTATAAAATATTTTAGTACTTCTGGAGCACACTGGGAACCTATGGAATTGCACTGGTAAATTATAACTTTATTCAACAATTTATTTGACATTACCTTGAGTAGACAGTGGTTACATTTTGCTGTATCATGTTCATCTATAATGTCTTTTTACAAGAGAGATAAAACTGCCATGATTGAATAAACACTGAAAAATACAACTTGCATAATACCCGCCTAATTTGAAAGCAAACTTTGAACCGTAAGACTAGCATGAAGAAGCATCTAAGCACCAAAATATCCTATTTTTGTGAGTTTTCGTATATGATGAAGAAACTGTCCCTCCTGGAATCAGCAAAAGTACGTAAACATAGCCCGCGCGATTGAGGCTAACATTCTGCCCCTAAGGGCACTGTGCATTGACCCCTTAAAACTATAGCCATAACAATTGATATATATATTTTTCTTAAATACATTATATACATAGTACATTATACCACATAGTACTATCAGTTTGTTTTGTCTCTTGTTATTTTTTCAACCAGTATGTTCCTTAGTTAAAGCTTGGCAGCCCATATGCATAGATAAGTATATGACCGCTGAAATTTTGAAAGGTGTTTGATTTAACCCCCAACTTTACTGTCCTGGAAAATATCTCTTTTAATATGGCTTTCTCTTGTTGTTTTTTGTTTTGTTTTGTTTTGTTTTGTTTTTCTTTTTGTGTGTGTGTGTGTGTGCCATGTTATGAAGACATTATGCTTAACACACTAAGTCAATTAGCCTAATTTCTAGTATTTTTACAATAACCTTATGCTATGAATATATTAACTCACTATCTTTTTGTGCACTGTTAAATGTATTTAAACTAAGGTCATCCATATGTATTTGTGTGCAATACATTGAAAGATGCTTATCTTGCTTTTAGTTTTATGATAATGTGTGTTTGTATGTACTATTACTTAGTCAGAATAATTTCATACAGCTACTTTACAGGAATTAGTGTTGTTGCTTTTCATAATTGACATTTGTGTTATAATTTCATGAATTTTTCAACAATTTTTACCAATTAATTAGTCTTGAACTTGGAACTATTTGAATGTGAGGATTAACTATAATCACGGATCTAGCTTGAAATATGTGTTTTAAATGGTTAACACCTCTGCATAAATATGGTCCACTTTGCTCTTTTGTTATTTGATGTAAATAAAGTGAGCTGTCTTGTTTAGCCTTATATTTAGAATGCAATGAAATCCACTCCACTGGTTTAATACTACTACAAGTGATTGTTATGTTACTCCCTTCGGACACAATCAATTGACTGGGCAACACCTCACCATAGTCTACATGCTTTTTTACATGTATCATTATGTAATTCTTGAATGTGGTTTCTTTTAAATCATTATTTATGTAAGTTCCATGGCAATAGAAGGTACCTGAATGATACTCTCTTAAATTCATCAATTTAATTGAATAATTTCCTTCAATGTGGTATTCAGTTGGTAAGGGAAGATGTTCTTGTAAATATGTCCAAGTTACAGGTGATAGACTTCCACAATACACTTTGACAGGAGTGTTCTCCAAAATCCTAACTCTCCAGGGTACTACTTGTGTGTGAAAAAGTTTTATGTTACCCCAATCTTTCGTTGAAAGAACTCCTCTCATATTATCAACAAGTAATACAAAAATAGCAAAATACATTATTAGCTGGCCTAAGCGAATTACTACACTTTCGGATAAATGATTATCGCAATTGAAATTAAACTCATCTCAGGTTAGAGCCAATATAGAACAAGCACAGCTTTAAAAGTACTGCTTAGGAATTCGTTCATATTTAGTGTTAAACTGAGATTATAACCGCAAAGTTTGTAGCTAATAGCTTGAGTTTCAAAAGCGTTTAATACAGTGGCAATTAGCTACCTACTTTACATTGGTTACAAATTTGAGTTACTGCTCTCACGGTACTCTAACCAGTCGAATAAGTAAAAAAGGAGTATGCACACTTATACCAGGGCTGTAATCTGGCTTCTGAGCTGAGTGGCGCGAGCTACTCGTTTGTTGTTGTTTTTTCTCTAACATCTTGGAGTGGATTTATATGATATAGTATGTCAAAGTTGAGTTGGCACTACCGCAAGCGCGGTAATTGAGCTAGCAACTGGTAATATACAGCCACACTTAAGCTATTTGCGGTTAAATTGTGTGCTTGTCAAAGCCGTGTTTATGCCAATTCCTTTTCTTCACTACTAGATGCCATTAATTGTAAGGATTAGGACACACATGGCAACCTAAGCAACCTAAGATAATCGTGATATAAATCTAGAAACACAGCAATCTGAGAAGAAGCCGCTCATTGTTTATAAAATTCTTAATGGAGATAGTCGAGTGATCAATTGAGCCGTACCGCGGGTGCGTTGAGTTTTGAATTAGCACTTGCTCTCCAGTTTTGGCGTATACTGAAGACATATTTTTAACCACTTCGGGGCGAGCTTTACAATGGTGCAACCCCAGATGCGTAGCTGCTTCCGTTCTAAAGTTATTCAATTTTTTCTTGCGGCCAACTCAACTTGTACATATAGATACATAACGGGATTGGCCTTTAGTTATTTTAACAGTACCTGAGTCACCCTTCTTGTGAACTGGAACCACATGAGACACCTTCCAGTCTCAAGGCACCTTGCCAGAGGAGAAGGATGCGTTGATATGCAGGCAAGTTCGTTGAATGGCAGCCCTTCAGCATGATAGCCAATCTCGTCAGGGCCTGTAACTGTGCGACTTCTCAAAGCACAGATCACCCAAAGTACATCGGAACCACCACAAGACAACTCACTTAGAGAAGAAGCTGAATGTTCATCTGAGGCTGGGGTGTCGGGAAGCAGAGAGCAAGTGTAGGGGGCACGGAGTCTGAAGGGATGGTGGTAAAGCAGAGGAGAAAGTATTCAACATGGAAAGGCTTCTCTCATGGGGAGGAAGCAGTTGCTATCCTGTTGGAGAGTTGGGAGGGAACCTTAGATAGTGAGTGATAGGGGCTTTCTGGAATTCCTGGAAACCTTCGGCTGATGAGATGGACTTGAAGTAGTCGTGCCCGGCAGTTCACAAGGCAGTTCGCAATGCAGTTCAAACGGAATTACCGTCACGTCATGCACACCTTTTGACACCCATCTAAATCACGTTTTATTGTAAGCTCATCCCTCCACTAAAGTATACTCTCAACCGCTCAGTGTCAAGGTGAAAAGGTGGAGCCCACCGTTCATGTTTGTTTATTTTTTTCACCGCTCAGGAGGGGCGGTTGGTTCCCGATTGTAAACTCTAGCAAAATCTCCCCGAAACTAAGTATCTCATCTCCAATTGTTCGGACTGTTCTGCCAACCTTCCAGCTTGAGCTTAGGCAGTAGTCTGGCGTATCCAACCCTCTACCTTCCTTTTATTGGTGGGGGGTAAGGAACCAATCATAGGAAAATAAAGGTTGGCTATGCGGGACTAGTAGGCTGAGTTGCGTTCTCGCTAAACGCTAATTGAATAGATATTTGTCGCTATAAAAACCGGTTAAATTTGTGGGGCAAAATAGATATTCTTAAAATTTGATGTACTCTCTGATAGTAATCTTATACGCTATTCAGATTTTACCGTTCACAAATAGTAAAGATTGGAATGAGGTAGTGGTTTATCACACACAAGTCGTACCATGGCGTGTCACAGTTATAGAGGGAACCCCAGTTACAGTTCATTGCGGTAGCAGCACCACACCCTTGGAATGGTTTTATGGGAGCGGACATAGACCGATACCCACTAAGCATATAAAAGTGGACTACAGTATTATATTGTATGGATTGCGAGTGTCTCATACGGGGCCTTTCAGCTGCAAAGGCACTTATAAAAATAAATATTCCGAACTTAAAATTTTCTATAATTCTGTTAGAGTAAAAGTGGTGAAAAATGTACCCTATGGTTGGGTACTACCCAGCCGTATAGAAGTATCAACAGGAGATTCTGTGACACTTGCTTGTGGCACTTCAAGCCTTGCACAGTGGCTAGGAATGTCTCTCAAAGTCCAAAATATAACCTACCACGAGAATCGCATAGTATTACAGAACTTACAGAAAGAGCACAGTGGCCCTTATATATGCAGAGGTTCTGATAAAAATGATAAATTATTCAGCATCGAAGCTTTGGTTATAGTGGACGGTAACATTCGAGTAAGGCCTAGTACAATTTATAGAAATTGGTAACGATAAATACAAAAACTAAACCCATTTATTTATAAATTCATATTATTGAGCTTAACAATGTAGCATAAAGAAGAGGCTTAGCTATAATTGTGCAACCTTTGAATCGGCACTCAACTCATAATGTTAGCTAGATTGTTGTGTGTAACCCTGAAGGGGAAACAAATCTTTGAAGCAATTTTGTTATAATTGCCTCAATTAGCAATCTTTGTGTAAAAAAATAAGCTACTAGCTACATTATGTAAGTAAAATTTAATGAAGATATTAATTATAGAAAAACATTGCTTTTGACCAGGCATTGAAACAGCAAATTGCTGTTATTGAATATTATAAATGGACAGGGTGGCAAAGGAAAAAGAAAGTGTAAGATTTTAAAGCCGTTCATGCCTAAATTGGTTAAGCCTGATAGTAGATGTGATTGCTAGCACGGGCAGCAGTCAGTATTATAAAGTTTCCAAGTTAACGAGTTTTAATGTATAACTTCATATTATTGTAGTTGGTGCTCTCTTTCTCTTTAAGGTTAAAGCTAATATATCAAGCTGGCTGGAAGAATTTCAAAAGTGGGACGCCGAGTGAGCCCGTAAGGTGGGGCGATATTGAATTTTTTTTTACTGAGTACACTGGACAATCCCACGATATATTGCCTCGCACAAAGCGCAGGACAGCTGTATTCTTGCTAATCGTGGTGGTCAGACAACTTACCTGGCTAATATTCGGTACTAAGATCTAGTATTAAAGAGTTTATGATTACTCACTAGTTGTAGCATTTACGCCTTTCAGCTGAAGCATCTAGTTCTAGAAAAGAAGTTGCTTGACCATACCTCTCAGTAATACATTACAAATCATTTCTGATGTGCTTATATTTCAGTTCATTAGAACACCCTTCAGTCCCAATTACAGTACTAAAGACTAAATGTATTTCTTACTACTATTTTGCTAAACATCTTCCTGTGAGTTTCATTTACTAAGCTTTAATTAGCTGTTACTTGTTCAACTAAAAGTGAGCAATGGTCGAGTTTATTACTCCACTTTAAAAAAAACATCGGTTTTTTTCACAAGGGGTAAGGCTAGATATGAAAAGAGTGAGATAATACAAATAATTGTTATCATACTGCTGGCGGCCGTACCACAAAACACTCGCTATCGCCCAACCTAGTCTGCGGGCCAGACCCCTTACCTAATCGCTCCGCTCGGAAGGGTCCGGTTACCCTAACGCATCCGTTTGGTATAATTCCCTAGGATTCCTAGGGAATGCATAAAATGTGTACTTCTTAATCCCACCTCCGCACTTGTTCTTCCATGAACTCCGAGCTGAAAAGCGTCCTAAAAATGGAGAGTTCCAAAAAAGGACAATAATTGAAGTGACTGATTCGCACACTACTGGCATAGCCTCAGCTAGAACCTTCGTCATAAAACACAGACTCACAAAGATTTATGACAGGACGGTAAGAAACCCCCCCCCCCCCCCCCACCCAGGTTTAATTGCATTCCACTATTATTAAACGGGTGTGTTGTAGTAACCCGACCCTACCGAGCGGAGCGATTAGGTAAGGGGTCTGGCCCCAGAGACCCTACCGAATTAGCAGTGACTCATAAAATTTAAAGCTGAATTGAAAGCAATACCACCGAATCATACTGAGTTGTCAGTGAAGAAGTGGAATTTGTACACTTCTAAGCATTCAACTGACTATTGAAGCGAAACTGACTTCTGTGCAGGTGAATAAACTGAAAATGTGGACGATCAGCACCGAACATGGAGGAGTCTTAACTACAGCATCTAATAATCTGGTCGGAGATAGTCAACAATCTCGCACAAAATTGCAGCTCGCAGAAAGAGTGGTTATGGTTGCTAACTGCTAATGTTATTCATAGTGCTGAAGCCTAATTATCTACACCAAATTCTGGGTAGAGCTAGAACCAAGGAGTGAATGGCGGTGTTCCAGACCCTTTCTTACCCCCATGTAGCTGGTATAAAGGGTAGTAAAGAGTCTGGCTAGCTACCTGAGACTGGGTAGAGATGGTAATTTGCTGGATTACAATTTCAAATTTAGTAAGGACTATTCAAGTTCAGTATCAGTTTCATATAATAGCTATTAGTGCTCAACATAACTTAGCAACAAAGTACTGGCTTATAACCCCAACACTATCTGTGCAGGTGTAAGCATTAAACTGTTAGACGGAATCACCTCAACAAAGCCGTCCACTAAGATTATAGCATCATTATGAAATATTCTGATTTGCTCGTCTAGACGCGGTTTCTCAGTACCTCGACAAATGTAAGGGCCACTTTGATCCTTCTTTAATTTGTACAAAATCAATGTATTACCAATTGTTGCTTTTTCCTGACTTCGAATGTCTTTACTAAACCATTCTGCTTGTTTTAAACTACCACAGGTAATGGCTGCAGTACTCCCTTCTGAGACTTCCAATATATTAGGTAACACAAGACCTACTTGGTTCACTCGAAATACTATTAAATACATGTAATTATTGAACGTTTTAATCTCTTGGTAGTAATCCTTGTATTTTCCTTTACAGTAGTATGTACCAGAGTCAGAAAGACTTAAATTCTTCAATATAATGGTGTTATTTGTAATTGTATGGTTCCTGGGTAAAGAATGGTCATCCAATTCGATAGCCCACTCGACTGGTGACAAACTTCCACAATATGCATTGACGGCGTTACCTTCAAGGGCGGTAAAAAACTTCGGAATAACTTCGGTGTGATACACTACAATTTTACGCCAGTTGTGACAAAGGGATTGAAAGATAACGGAGAATAACACCAACTTTGTTAAATTCATTCCCCTCTAACGCTTTACCGTAATAGCATTTCTGACAGGTCCCAGCTATATATTAGTTAAAATGAGCTAGCTACTTTAGTAAGCTAGTAGCTAGCGTGTGTATTATATTTTGTCAATGTAGCTTCCTCAGCTTTAGCTGTAGCTATTCATGAAATCTCTCTAGTGTATCAGAATATTAAGTGATAACATTGTTAAAGAATCCAAAAGGATAGAGTTGGAATCATATTTTCTGCTAAATTGCCAGCATTTCAGCTGTTAGCATTTAATTTCTCCAGCCTCAACCAGAGATTCAATACAGTTCCCAAGCTTAGCTGACCAGTGTACAAGCTTCCTCCCTCATTTTTATATTAGCTCTATAAATATTGTAGCTAATTAGTTAAGTTATAGTTTAGAGCGATTTTGTTGTACCTAAGGTATATAAGCTTCACCAACTTTTGCAAGTTAGCTATAACCCTTTTGAAAGATGAATTGGCTGGTATTCAATACACTGAAAACTCTAGCTATGTCTACTTTAGGATGTTTAAAGTTACTGACTGCTGTCAAACCTGTATACAGTCGAACTTCCTAATAAAGGACAGAATGGGAACACTAGTTTTGTACATTGTTGAGTAGCTGTCCCTTGAAACCATCACTTTTTGATTGTTTGTCTAATATTTTGATTGTAAAAGTTAATTAGAGTAAATGTATGGAGTGAAGAAATAAATTAAAAAGGTTAGCTACACTTCAGCAATAGAACAATGTATTGGGTTTATTTCGTTTGTTTGTTTTTTTAACAAAAAAATCTCATCAATTAGTCTTTTTTTTAACAATGAAAATTTTTAGTTCACAATACTTTAATATTGTTCCTTATTTTATGGCTTTTATGTGGCCACAATGCTTCAAATATGCATAATCTTGCATTTTCCAATTGTTTCTTTGAAACTCTTCAACTTACATGGAGGAGATAACAAAATGAGTTGTCACTATCATTATCATCTTCTCATCCAGTTGGTTCATGCTCAATGGATTCCCTTTCGTGGAGATATTAAACAGAGGCTAAAAGTAGGCGAGTATCTGAATTACATTCGGGAAGAAACAACAAAATAATAATAACTAGTGGTGAGCTTGAGCACAAATGGCGAGCGAGCCTTAAACTACACTATTGTTAAATGATTGATTTTAACAACTAACACTCAAGCTCCTAAAATATAGTCGAGTTTTTAAATTAGTATGCAGTAAAGGGAATTCAATGACATAGTAACCGCTCCCGCAACTGTTCGAATTGAAAAAGAAGCAACAAAATCAAATCACGTTATTTAAATTAATAGTAGTTGTAACGCACAATACTTTCACACAACTGAACATACCTGCGCAAGACATACCTTCGTGGTTCGTCTAGTGGATAATGAATTTTCAAGTAAATGCTGTTGAGTAGGGCTTATAACTGTGACAAGTATACGGACACAAGGCAGGCCCCCTGACCTTAGCAACGCCTTTACCCGGCGTTTTTTTCGAAATCAGCAATAATAAGTTTAGCAAAAATACTGAAGTGTTGTAGTGCGTAGGGCGAAGACGGCTTGTGCTACAGCTTCCAAATTAGGAGGAAGGCATCCCAAGGCCCCGTGCAGCCTACTGGTAGAATAAATTAGAAAACTTTAGATGCCGCGTTTAGCCGGGTTTTCACAAATCCGGTCACATATACCCTTTCCCGCTTAGCGCGATTCCCTATGTCTGGCGTGGGAGACCCTTTACCTTCCCATTATAAGTGGGCGTGAGTGGAAGGAAAGGGTCTCGTGAGAGCTCCACATCGGATTCGTACCGGAGTTGCTGTAGTGGCGCCCAATCAGATTGCAGTGGCATTCCATTTAGATTGCACCAATGCGCGCAAATTTGAAGTGAACGTACGTTTCCACTCACGCAGACCAATCTTTTCTAGGGATCAAGACCAAAAACTACTGAACAGGAAATGGCCTTCAACTATACCTGAGCAGCATCAAGTTTGTTAAAGCTATTATAAATAAAGACAATTTTGTGTTGGTATTGCTGTAGAAGTAAGTGTTTGTTGGTCAATAATACAGAGGTATAAAATATTAAGGTTGGATGCATTAGTGGTTTATTGACAGTACTGGAATCATAATCAGATACAACTGGAGCTGAAACTGGATTTGTTGGAGTTGAAAGGGAATGTATGGAATAATGTGGGATTTAGAGGAGCTAGATTTACTTGTAGCATAACTGAGTTTGCTATTTGGTGAGATCATGCTGTGCTGAAAGAGACATGTGCACACTTACTACAGACTGGTGTGAGCAGAATTATTGTTCAATTTACAAGTGAGCCAGACAAATACCTGAATCCATCTGCAGCTCCTACTCAACCAGAAAATTTTGCATTGAACATCATCAATTTTACTTATGTACTTTCTTCCAGGATTTTGTCTTATTACTGCCAATTACTTTCCTACCCATTGTGGTTAAAAGGTTAATTGTAACAATATCACCATGTGATAAAATAATAATAATGTAATAATTAGCTACATATAATAAAATAATAATAACAATGATGATGACCATGATCAAGCTTTGCCTATATAAGATATTGGGCTGCTAGGCAGTATTCAGATTGATTGCTACAAATCTCCCCATATTCTTTAGCATGTCTGCACATTACTATAAAATTGTGTATATATGTGTTTGACGTGGTGACATGACCTTCTTTTTTTTCACTAAGTCGTATAGGCATAGAAACACTTCTTGAATATATACTTTTCTTTTCTGTTGTCAATGGTTGACTTTGTCTGCTGTCAATGTTGACAAGGTTCACCTCTCTTTCTGCTTTTTTGGATTCAATTAAAACCATTGGCTTCCACAGATTAGACAATAATTCGATTTCTGTCAGTAGAAAACGTTTATTATAGCAAGCAAAGTGCTGCCTCTTATCAATCTCCTTAACGCAGTAGAGCCGTGTGTGCGCACGTACGACACGACTTAAAATGCTCACTTGAACGCTAACTTTACACGCCCCTTTAATGTTGAGTCAAGTACGCAGGTGAGCACGAATCGATGTGGAGCTCTCACCACACCCTTTCCTTCCCGCCCACTTATAGTGGGAAGGTAAAGGGTCAGTTACGCCAGACTAACGTCTGGCTACGCGGGACTAGGCTGCGGGTTCACCCGGTTCAGGAATATTTTGCGATTGAACGAATCGAAGATTCCAGGAAACCTTGGATGGGAAGTATCGGGTGAAACTGGAATCTTTCCTGGCCCATGCGCGTACACGAGTCGTCACCCCCAGCCACACCTCTATCCGACCTAGTCCTTTCCACCCACGCAGTGAGCTCCATTTTGCTTTCTCTGGGAAGCAAGCCTTAGAGCGTGGGTCTTGAGCTGTTATAGCTGCGATCGAGCTTCCGACATTGCTGGACAGGTTAGGGAAAGCATTTATTGTTGCTCAGACTTCCCATTTCAATACTCTATTCAGAGCTGGGGTGACTGGTGTTTCAGTGAAGCATAGGCACGTCTTAACTGTGCCACAAGTAGTAGTAAGTTATGAAGATATGACTTAGTATAGAATGGCTATTTTATTTATTTGGTTTAGAATTGTGTGAAGGAGAAATAGTAGAAGATAAAGCATACCAGAAACACTGAATCAGTGAAGACTTTTCAAGATACCTTTGACGTCCTGGCAGAATTTTCAACAGGAATAGAGGAATAGGCAAAATCAGATGGTTAGATGAATTGATATTTAATAATGCAAACTAAGGTTCTTTCAACCTGTTTGCAATAACTGTGGTGTAAAATAGTTAAACCACAGCAACTTTCGGAATTATTGCTAGATAACCTCAGGATCGAGTTGCTAGATAACCACCCTCCCCCTAGGGCTTCCTCCTCAGGATCGGGTTGTTTATCAGTGATAATTCCTCAAACACATGGTTAAACTATTACATAATAAGTAAATAAAAGTTAAACCATTTGTTTGAAAAATTATCGCTCCATCCCGAAAAGGGCATTTATCCCGAATTGTCATGGTTTAACTATTTTATATCATGGTTATACCATTTCATACTGTGTAAGTGACCAAATATTAATGGCAAGTTTTGACGGGAAAATTTGGTCCAACATTAACAATACTAGCAAGTACCCCACCACACAGTGGCGCTTGATATATTGCGAAGTAAATGCAGGTAGTATAAATTATTTTTATTCATTATCATCCTCTACCACTTGGTTAAGGTTGCATCAGTTTCTCTCTCCTGCTCTCCTTTCTCGGCTTTTCTTATCCCCCTCATTTCCTTTCTTCAGTTAGTCATGGAGTCCCTTCTCCTTAGTCTCTCTCTCTCTCTCTCCTGTTTCTGAGTCTCTTTGTCCTTCTGTCATGATTGTGGACTTGGTTTTGCAAAACTTTTGCTTCTTTACCAAACTGTTAAGCTCATGAATTATTCATGAATACGCACCATCATTGTTACTGACGCACAAGTGTATTTATTATATAGATAGCATTGCTTAGTGGAATGTTTAGCTTTGGTTTTTGTCTTCAACACAATTTACAGAGAGCATTGGCTATGCTGTTGTAATTGAAACAATACAAATTTGAGGTGTGTATGGAAAACTTAACACACACACACTCACCCATATGCACGCCTCAAGGTGGTGTTTCAATAAGCAGCTGCCAGGACTAAGCTGTTCGTATTATTATTATTACTAGTGGTGTGTTTCAACACAAAGTAAGTGAGATAACTCAGTTATATTTTAGGATTTAGTAATATTACATTCTCAAAAATTTAGCAGCACTCTGAGGTCAAAGTGCACTTGTCATGTAATAATGGTATTTTATTAGGAGCTCTTATGATCTGCTACGCATTGTTAAGTGGTAGAAGTTATAGTGATCTAGCTACTTGTTGTGTAACAACGCTGATATGGTAGTGCAGTCTTATGATAGGTCTCATAGTCGACTATGTGTTGTTGATCAACTAAGTAAACTAAATTTCAAGTCCTCATACCCCAAGGATAGCCAGCTTTTATAGACACAAACATTAATTCATTAGGATTCTTAAGACGCTCGCGCAAGAATTACAGGAAGCTGAACTCATGTGGTTTGATGAGTATGATACTGACGTGTGTGTAACAATGAGAAGTTAGAAATGATGCAACGAGCAACCGAAGGTGATATGTGAATATGATGAAGGAAGAATTGTGCTTGCTAGCTAATGTGGAGTGATGGTGAAATGATAACTAGTGGAATGTTCAGCTTTGGTTTTTGTCTTCAACACAATTTACAGAGAGCATTGGCTATGATGTTGTAATTGAAACAATACAAATTTGAGGTGTGTATGGAAAAGCTGAACTTGACAATTATTATGGTTATTATTATTATTGTATCCTATGGGGTAGGCACCCACTATCACTACAGCGCCCAATCTGTCCATTTCTCTGATAATATTAACGCCCAGGTCTCAAATTGCATACACGAACAAGTATTCCTTGTCAATTATGTGGCCAGCAATAGAAGTCGTTCTTCTGCTGTGCCATTTCAAGAAAATTGACGGCAGTGAAGGCAGACTTTTCTGACTAGAATTTCAATGGCGAATATCCAGAATGCCTTCAAGATTATTGAATGTGATTTCTTATGTTAAAGTCGAGTAAGTAGTGCAGCCTGTGCAGTTTTTCAATAAGAGAAAGTGAGGATTGAACAGGGAAGGCAAAGTCCACAATCATGGATTGAAGTACAGAAACACTGAGAATCAGGAAGAGGTACAGATAAAGGAGCAGAAGGGAATCCATTAACTCAAGAACGAGGGAAGGGCTCAGGAAGAAAGAGAGCAAGAGAGGACAAATGATGTAACTAAACCAAGTGTTTGAGAATTAAGAGATTAAAGTACATGTACCTTATGCTACTGCGCTCCTAGTTTGTGAAACATGTTACATCAAGCGCCACTGTGTGAAAGAGTACTTGATACTTATTACTATTATGCGATGTTTATTATTATTATTGCTATTATTATTGTCATTTTTATTATTATTATTGTTTTGGTTGCTATGATATTATAATTAGTATGAGTAATAGCACAGGTAAACTTGATATTAGGGATTAATAGCACAAGTAGTGGTATTTCAATAGCTCTACGAGTGCTATTGATCCCTAATAACACAGGTTACCTGTGCTATCACTCGCTAATAGTAGGCCAACTTTTTAAAAAGTCATTTGCAATTGTAGCTACACTGTATCATCGTTCACTCACTATCTCCTTATTTTAGGATTAGCTTCCGCTGGAACTTCATTTTCAACATTATGGCTCCTCCTAATCTGTTTAAACATTCCGTCTAATACAGGTAGAGCTTCTGTGGTAAAGAATGACATTGTCTCCAACTAGAAACTACTCGAACTATATGTTTCCGAGGCTAACACTACATGCGTGCGCACTTACCCGTACTATTTCACTTCGCTACCGTGGTATTTCACTTAGTTTCCACTTAGTTACCGAGGTATTTCTACGTGCTATTTCACTTTCCCTGTGCAATTTCAATTGAACAGCGATTTTTCCTATACATTTTTTAATGGAAAACGTACGTGCCATATTATTATTATTATTATTATTATTATATTATTATTATTATTATTACTATTATTATTATTATTATTATTATTATTGTGATTACTTGGGGGAACCTGGTATTAGATTCTTACTAGTGATGCGCTCTAATAGCGAAGCGAGCGATGCACGTTCCCTGTAATTGCAGCTATTCCAGGCTACAAAATACTGTCAAAGTGAGAAAACAATAGTGGTGGCTTTTTTCTATGATGAAGGCTCCTGGTACCGTAATCCTCAGGAATAGTCTAATAAATAAATTAGGAACATTTAATGGCTTTTCAAAGAGAAAGATTCTTTACTTTGCTACCTGTTTCTGTTTCGTTTTAGCTCTCCTCCTCCTTGCCCTGTTTTTTTTTTCATTTCTTATCTCTCTCCTTACTAATTTTTCTTCTGGAGTTTCTAATGCCCTCAAAGCTCTTGACCGAGCGTTTCTAACGTTTTGTCTCTCTTTCGCAGAATTTGTTTCACTGGGCATCGCTACTTCGTACGGTGGGTAAACAAAACAAAATGTTGCTAAGAAGGTTACCCGGCCCGCGCAAGCGCGTAGGAGAAAATTTGCACACGTACGCCCACGCAAGAACAAAAACAATTCCTAGACCTAAATAATCGCGAACTCATTAGAGAGTCAACTCCGCTCGCTTCGCTGAATTAACTGGTTTTGATATGTTCCTCTTATCTCCTTCACCACACTCACTATTAAAGCACTGGCCAGGGAGAAGCGAGTGGTATGTGGCACAGTTCAGTCAAATACATTGTAATTGTAATTAAATACATTTTTTTGCAGTAATTTCAATGTAATTGTATTTGAGTGAGTCTGAGCTCTATGTATTTGCAATGTGTTCAAACACTAGCAAAATTTAGAATTGCAAAGTTTGGAATACGTGCATTGCAAATACAAAACAGAAATGAAAAGAGGCGAGAGAAAGTATGGGCAAGTCCCTCACAAATTACTGGGGAAAAAGAAAGTGGAAATACCATTTGGATATTTAATTGGAGGTCACTGTGTGTGCATGTGTGTGTACACGCATGTATGTGTACATGTGTGTGCATGTGTATGTACATGCGTGCGCATGCATGTGTGTGTACATGTGTGTGCGTGCATGTGTGTACGTGTTTATGCGTGTGTGACAGCAGATAACGTATGTGACATACACATATTGTTATTAACACTGTCGTGTTTGTTTTTTGTTTGTTTTTTGTTATAGTTGTGTTTACAATATGGTTGTGTTGTTTTAAGATTATTGAGCTACAGCAAATGATTTTTTGATTTATTTATTTATGAATTTTTTTTAGAGAAAAGAACACCATCAGTTGAGGCTGTCTAAATATTGATACATAGCACCAGGACAGTGGCAGCATCTGGGATCACTCCAGGACAGTGGCAGCATCTGGGATCACTCCAGGACAGTGGCAGCATCTGGGATCACTCCAGGACAGTGGCAGCATCTGGGATCACTCCACGACAGTGGCAGCATCTGGGATCACTCCACGACAGTGGCAGCATCTGGGATCACTCCAGGACAGTGGCAGCATCTGGGATCACTCCAGGACAGTGACAGCATCTGGGATCACTCCACGACAGTGGCAGCATCTGGGATCACTCCAGGACAGTGGCAGCATCTGGGATCACTCCACGACAGTGGCAGCATCTGGGATCACTCCAGGACAGTGGCAGCATCTGGGATCACTCCAGGACAGTGGCAGCATCTGGGATCAGTCCAGGACAGTGGCAGCATCTGGGATCACTCCAGGACAGTGGCAGCATCTGGGATCAGTCCAGGACAGTGGCAGCATCTGGGATCAGTCCAGGACAGTGGCAGCATCTGGGATCACTCCACGACAGTGGCAGCATCTGTGATCACTCCAGGACAGTGGCAGCATCTGGGATCACTCCATGACAGTGGCAGCATCTGGGATCACTCCACGACAGTGGCAGCATCTGGGATCACTCCAGGACAGTGGCAGCATCTGGGATCACTCCAGGACAGCGGCAACCAGTTACGCATGGGATCACTGCAGGATGTGTGTTCTGATGAGTGGAAATTCTGGATATCTGACTTTGGGTTCTTCATGAAGGACTAATACCAACATATTTTTGTAAACAAACAATGGCCATGTTGTAATGTAAAATAATTATTGTCATCTATATTTTGGCTCATTGAATGATGTTGTAGAAATGACACAAACATTATATCCATAAAAGCCAATAATTAGTGGGAGGGGGGGGGGGGCAAAGATCTGTGATGCATGGTCTCAGCATGGTACAGTTTATGAGTATTGTAGGAGGTGAATACCCAAACTAATGTTGGGGTTAGATGAAATGCTAAGAGTTCTCTGACATGCGCAAAAATTGATACAGTAGAACCTCTAAACTGAGAACAATTTGGGACCTAAGGAGGGGGAGATGGGCCATACATTTTCTATTGGAATGCGGGTAGGGGAAGTTCACTATACAGAGGTAATTTACTTAGAGAGTTCACTATCAGAGGTTTCACATGCTCACTTGGTGCTGCTTATAACTGCTGCATGGTAGTCCTCAAATGGTGTATAGGACGATTGCTTGCACATAGTTCCTGATGTTACAAATACTGTTTTTGGCCACTTAGTATACATATTATAACTGTACCAGGGTAACTATACCGGGTATATTATTACACACCAAAATATTCCGTAAATGCATTTACAGTTGAATATTATTTAACAGTGAACTCTGTAACGAGCAACACCATGCAATGGATATATTACACCAGTGTATGTAAAAGTCATACGTCACCAGTGTGTATATTTTGTAAGACTGTATTACTGGAGTACTGTGCATTACCTTACACCAGGTATATACCATACTATGTGTACTAGGTATGTTGCTGGAGTATACCCTATGTATTCTTGATGATGTCTTACCACAGCATGCAGTGTATAGATACTATGTATACTACAGTGAAACCTCTCTACAAAGGCCATGCTTGGGGTCAAGTCTTTTGACCCTTGTAGAGAGTTTGGCTGCTAGAGGTTCCACTGTATATGTATTCCAAATGTTTTCTTAATAACATGATATAAAGAATTCTTTGACAGTAATACTAATCACTTTTAGCTAGCTATGTGGTAAAAAAATTAATAATAATAAAAAGTCTAAAAAAGTTTTGAAGAGTTTGATGAATCCACTAGATCCAGGGCCACGCTTGATGTGCTGTCTGTCACCATCCCGAGCTACTCTGGTTTCTGTCATAGCTGCAGTCCTCATCAAAGCACCACTTACTTCTCACCTTCTGCCCATAATGAGCCAATCGGTTTCTGAGGATAATAAAAAAATATTACAAAAATTGGCTGTAAACAATACCACACTTGCATAAAGTATATTTGGCGAATAACATGACATAACTTTGTAAAAAAAAGTGTCAATCCACGAACAAAGCAACTCAACTATCACAATCACTCCCCCACACACAACTTCAATTCTGACAAATCAGACGGGTCTAATCACCACGAGATAAGGAAAAGATGAGAGCACAAAAGTTTGCAAAAACAATAGGAGAATTGAGTAATTTAAATGCTACTAAATGTCATACAAAAGAGCGAAAGACAAAGGGGGAAAAAAAAGAAAAAAAAGAGAAAAAAAAAAAAAAGGAAAAAAGAAAAGAACATGAACACAAAGCAAACAAACACACAATTTATTAATCAGATGTAAGCTGATCTTTTATCAAAGTGAAATTTTTTTATGAAGAATAGCACACTTGCAACAATATAAACTTGAAGTGACAAAGTGCATTACACACAACAAATAAACAGTAATAGCAACAAACAAACAAACAAAAAAGTGTTATATAGAGCAAGTCGCCTGTAACTCTTGTAGACCATTCCGGTTCTATTATCAACCGGCATAGTTTCTGGACACCATGGGAAATTAAATTTATCAATTGGCATAGTGTACAGACATTCACAAAAACATCCAAATAGTAATACTGAGTTATGTAATACTTGCTATTTTCTTGTTTGTCTTTTGCTAGGAAGGAGTGGCTACACTGTGCTTGTGACTTGTGGGGACAACACACTGCAAGGATGTTTTTGGATGATTAAGGTCAAGAGCATATTAGCCCGCACGATTACGATGATATTTCCATATTATAAATTATTTACTTTTTTAAAGAGTTGCACTACTCAAATGAATGTTAATACTCCACAGCTTATTTTGATGGAACTTTGTCATAGGAAGGAAGAATAGTATGTGTGTGTGTGTGATATGTGTGTGATGTGTGTATGATGTGCGTGTGTGGTGCGTGCTTGTGATGTGTGTATGTGTGTGTGTGATGTGTGTGTGTGATGTGTGTATGTGTGTGTGTGGTCAATAATTGGCAAGGAACATATGCCATGGGACGTGTCGAGCTCCACTACAAAACAATTTCATATACACAAAAACACAGACTACAAAGATATTTGTAATACAAACAACAAATTATTCATGATCCTATATAATTGCAACTTTATGATGTATTGTATGCGGTTTCATACAGGATTTTTGTTTGGGAGGGGGGTGGGGCTCCGAGTGTACTTCGCCAGGTTCGGCATCTTCTCCTTCATCACTGGAAGACTCTGCTCCTGCTGCCTCATCTGCGTCCTCTTCACAATCGGGTTGGTAACTGCATACACATCTGGTCCTAGTAGTACATTCTGGTAAAAAAAAAATTAAATTTTTTGAAAATTTGAAATTGTTCAACAAACCACAACCCACTTTCAAACCTCAAAACTCAATGAAATATATATATATATATATATATATATATATAGCTAAACAGCTTTCTCTATCTCAATATAGCTATAAATAAATTGTCAGTATCAGAGTTGATGGGTCTGGTCCACCAACCCTGATACAGGGCCTCCTATAGCCCTAGATGTCGTCTCCCTCCTCTCCGCTTGATCCTGAGTCGCTAGAGTCAGTATCAAGCAAGTCAAAACTTCCACAGCAACTGTAACTGGTAGACACCATCTTTCCAAACTGACTTCGAAAAAAAAATTTTTTTTTTTTGCATAGTTACCTGGATCACACGACACGCTCACTTTTTTCCTATGATGTAATAAGCATTACCTAAGACTGTACGTAATGGGGAGGACCCCAGTTGAACTGGTGATTTTATAAAAAAAAAAGAAGACAGTAAGTCAAACCACAAAGTCTTGGTGGGCAAAGAAGCGGTTGTTTCAATGTGTTATGGAAGGCTACTGGGCTCAAGCAATTTTTCGCTGCTTCTACAAAACTGGATCCATAAATGAAGCTGCTGTAAAGAAGGTAACTTTTTAAAAAATTCGACGGAAAACCAATGCTTTTTTTTTTGCCGAGGAAGAAATAAACGCAACTGCTGTGAGGTACTGTCGAAGCAGTCCTGGTTGAAAGCTATTTTAAATGCTTTTCCAATGCATTGGGCACCTGTGTATGCAATCTGAAGGGTCTAGCTATAAAGTAACTATTTTTTAAAATTCTGAGAAGCCAACCGGTCTTCACCCGCTTTAAGCAGGATCCGGAACGAAAGGATTAAAAAAAAAGAAAAAAAAAAGAAAAAAAAAAAAAACACCTTCAGTCAGATAAGTTGACTCTAGTAGTATATCGATCATTACCCTTATCATCCTAAATTTGAATTGTTTACTGCTTTGAATTATTTTGCGGGTACAGTTTGAACTCAAAAACTTTCGGGAGTTCCATTTCTATTGGAGTTAGTGGCGGTGGTAAGTGAATAGCGATTTGACATTTATAAGTCCTACGAACTATTTTACTTGACAATTTATTGTCCACTAGACTAACCACGAAGGTAAGCCTTAAATAATGTGACTTGTTTTTTTTTTTTGTTTTTTTTTCAATTCAAACTGTTGTAGGGTGTGGTTACTATGGCTTTGAATCCCCCTTACCTTATATACATTATTTCAAAATCTCCGATTTTTTTTAATAGCATGAATGTAAATCAATCGTTTAACAATAGTATAACTTTGGGCTCGCTCGCCATTTGTGCTCAGGCACATCACTAGTTTATAAAAGCATACAGACCCGGCAGCACTATATTTTTTTCGTCGTCAATGAATGTGTAAACACATTTCATTTTCAACAACCATATTGAAATTATGCCAAGGCCTGTAGCTCATACTAGTTTGCGTGTAGACATATATGTCATGTTGTACTTTGACCCTCGCTTTTTTGTGTTAGCTAGTTGTCGACCTAGATAGCAGGTTTTGACAGGAAAAATGGTCCAACATTACAATTTGTAGCAGTGAGGGTCCCTCTGTAGTACTGACTATAAGAAGTGTACCATGTACTGGGAGGTATAGAGTAAACTGACAAGTGTTGTAGTGATCATGTTGAGTATACAGTAGGAGACAAAAATGTTTCACATTCCGTTCTGTAGTAAGGCCGTAAAATGGTATTTTTTTTACCGTAGTATTTATCGTTGCATTCCGTACCGTTTGGACTAAACGGCCGACACCGTTTATTATAACGGTTTAAAAAAAAAAAAAAGGTTAAGCTTTTCCGTCAATTCACAGATATTTTTTATCTAGAAACTCTCCCATAGCTATATATCAGCAAGCTAAGGCCTTGTATTGACCATTAAACGCTACGGGGATAGTGCAAAAACGATCGACAAATTTTTAACTTGCTTCAATAAAGCAGAGTATAGGTTTTGGAAACACGGCTTAGCTTATACATAATCCATTGGTTTACCAATCTTGTTATCCTAGGAAATTTATTTGATTACCCACTTGAAAATTTTTTGTCCAATAGTCAAGTCATGAAGAAAATACTATATAAATATTGTGTTGGTATATCCAGTAAACTTGTGTGTGTGTGTGTGTGTGCGTGTGTGTGTATGTGTGTGTGTGTGCGCGTGTGTGCTGCAAGAATAGCACAAATAAATTATACCAAAATAATAAAAAGTAAAAATTATCTATCCTTGTGGCGGCATGAAGTTGAAACATTGTGATAAGAATTTAGATTCATTGTGGTTTCAATGATTAATACACAGCACACTGTTTCATTGAATGTCTCTCAGAAGTCTAGTAACCAGAGGAATCTGTTTAGTGAAGTTTGGGACGGGAAACGCCGAGTTAACACAAAAATACGAGAGGGCCAAAGTACTAAATGACATACATACATCCAAACCTAAACAAACAAATATCCCCGATTTTCAATTGCGTTACTCCTGTAAGTGTCTCGCTCGCTTCAATTGCCGCCAATAAAACAAGAAGTTCAGGCGTTTAGGTCTGCTCCAATTAGCTTGGACCCGCCCCACTCACTGCTCGGCAGATCCATTTCTTTATTTTATCAAGACAATTTACCAACTTATGTAATTAGTGGCGTGGGCAAAAATAGGGGGTTGAATGTTTCATATTAATGAGTAAAAAATAAATAAATAAACAAGAGCTAATTTTCGCTTTCTAACAGCCAATACCTAACTGG